>Ga0209525_1000002_pt1 | contig 145120 bp, 119 predicted proteins | sample JacPin_JW_Ref_O1_FD_187958 | JGI IMG/M metagenome (GOLD analysis project Ga0209525, IMG submission 187958) | Forest soil microbial communities from Algoma, Ontario, Canada - Jack Pine, Ontario site 1_JW_Ref_O1 (SPAdes) (version 2) | ecosystem: Environmental > Terrestrial > Soil > Boreal... | reverse complement strand
ATCACGCAGAAGGGCGTGACGGGGATGCGCAGCTTTGTCGTGGAGCCGATGCAGTGCGGCAAACTGTTTTTAGCAGGAGATGCGGCGCACATCGTGCCACCCACCGGTGCGAAAGGACTGAATCTGGCAGTCGCAGATGTTCGCGTACTCGCGCGGGTCCTGGAAGAATTTTATAAGTCGGGCCACCGTCAGCGCCTCGATGAATACTCGGCGACTTGTCTGCGCCGCGTCTGGAAAGTGCAGCGATTTTCGTGGTGGATGACTGCGATGCTCCACTTATTCGATACCGACAATCAATTCGATCAACGTCGCCAGTTGGCTGAACTCGACTATGTGACTAGTTCGCGAGCCGCGTCGCAGTCGCTGGCTGAAAACTATGTTGGTTTGCCGATGGATTTTTGATCCCCCGCACATGGTTTGCACAAGAAAATGGAGGCTAGAGGACATTGCCGCTGAATAGGTCTGAGAAGACGTTTTGGATCGGCTTGAGCGTGTTGCTGGTGGCGATTATGGGAGTGTTCTTGGCGGCGCCCGCGTGGACCTATCACCCAACTCCACGCCCTCATTCAGACATGGGAGACATGTCCGGCATGTCGATGGAAGAGATGGCTAATATGCCGGGGATGGAGCATGGCGCCGCCGCAAACGAGACGCCAGCACAACAAGCGAAGCATCTGGCAGACAAACGCGAGAGCGAATTCAATCATCATCTTGCCGGGGTGCTGGTGATTCTGGCGGCGCTGTTTTTCCTTGGGCAGCCGGCACTGACGAAGCGCTGGCCGGCCGCGCGCTATGCGTGGCCGATGTGTTTTTTGATTGCGGGGGTGTTTCTTCTTGTGTTCAGTGACACAGAAATCTGGCCATTTGGAAATCAGAGTTTTATTTACGCGATGATCCACAATCCCGAGGATGTGCAACATAAAACGTTTGCGCTCATCCTGCTGGTGATGGGTGTGGTGGAAATGTTACGGGCGAGCGAGCGATTAAAGGCGGCGTGGAGCGCATGGGTGTTCCCTGTGGTGGCATTAGGGGGATGCGTTCTGCTGCTATTCCACCATCATGGCGGGATGCACGGGCCGGATGCGATGAAGACGATGGTAAGCGTGCAGCATCAACACGCGCATTTCGCGGAGGCTGGGGCGGGAGCAGCGGTGGCGAAGGGTCTCGCCGAATCCAATTCGAAATGGTACGAGATTTTCAGCAAGGTGTGGCCGCTGTTCATGATCGTTCTTGGCGTGATGCTGGTGATGTATACCGAATAGCGTTTTGCATCTAACGCTTCGCCTTATGGACCTTTTCCGGGGAAAACTGCTTTTTGTAGGCAGCGAGGGCGTTTTTGATAATGGGATAGGCTTTGGAGGGCGGCAGGATTTTGTCCACAGCCACTTCTTTACCTTCTAATTGTTTGTAATCCTGAAAAAATCTTCGGATTATGGCCAACCGGTGCGGCGGTAGTTCGCCCGCTTCGTGATATCCGTTGAATTCGGGATCTTTGGTGGCGACGGCGATTATTTTGTGGTCAGGATCGCCCGCATCGATCATGGTCATGAGGCCAATCACCCTGGCGTGCATGAGGGTGAGAGGAACCACCGATTCTTGGCATAGCACCAGAACATCGAGTGGATCGTGATCTTCGGCGAGCGTTTGAGGGATAAAGCCGTAGTTCGCGGGATAAAATACGGCGGAATAAAGAACGCGGTCCATGCGGATTATTCCACTGGCTTTGTCGAGCTCATACTTGACGTTCGAGTGCAGCGGGATTTCGATGACGGCGTCGAATTCGTAGGGAACCTTGTTGCCGGGACTCAGGTCATGCCAGGGATGAGTCATGGGAGCCTCTCAAATCGCGATGAGATTGCGGGACAATTGTATTACGTGTATTACGCCAGGCTGCGCTCAAGAGCCAGAACCCGGTGCTGCATTTGAAGCGGCGGCGGGGATGGGTTGATTAGTAAATACAACCTTACCGCCGCTGCGAGCGAAAATATGCGCTGTTTTTGGGTCAATTCCTTTTAGGGCGTCTTCAACGAATGAGTCTTCCGTGAACAGATAGACGCGGTTGGGTCCATTCCAAAGCTGTACAAAGGAATTCTGGTCTTCAAAGACGGGTGGAACATCCGGAAAGAGCGAACCGAACCACAGGTCAGCACGCCGCCCGTCAATGATATGGACTCGTTGGCCTGTGTAGAAAACGATTGAAGCGCCGCTTTCGTAGTTGCGGTAGAAGACGATGGTTTGGCCGGGCTGAAGATCCTTGCGAATCGCGAGAGCCAGGCTCTTCGATGAGATTTCGGGCGAGAAGATCACGAAGCCCTGGTACACACAAAGAAGAATGGCGATCATCATCGCGGCGAGGGCGAGATTGGCTTTGAGGGCGAAGCCGCGCCTGCGGAAAAACCAATTGAGGCCGGTTCCGAGCAACATCGCGGCTCCAAACTCCCAGAGTTGAGCTCGAAACATGCCGAGCGCTTCGATGGTGAGGTCCTGCATGTGGCCGAGCGAGAGTTTGTAGTGTCCTGGATGGGCGGTGAGGACGTCGCCGATATCGGTGCCCGGCGGGAAGGGATGAGATTGAGCAAAGATGCTCATGCAGACCACGAAGACGAGGCAGCCTATGGCGAGAAGCACTCCAGATGCGATTCTGGCGGCGTGACGTTCGCGGCTATCGGCTGGCGAATTGTTCTCGCGCTGAAGCCATCCGGCGGTGAGCAGTGCGAGGGCCGGAACTGCGGGGAGCGAATAGTATTCCTGGCGGCTAGAGAAGCTAAAGAAGCCCACGATCACCGCGATCCAGATACCCAGAAGCAGGTTGGCGCAGCCGCGTGCGTCCAAGCGATCCCGCCAGGCACGGAAACTCAGAGGAATTTCCTTCAGGGCCGGGAAAAAGAATGCACACCAGGGAAGGACCCAGAGCAGAAGCAAGCCGTAAAAGAGCAGCAATGGGACTTTGCCGTAGTCGTGAGGAATGCGCTTGTTGAGGAAGCGCATGAATTGTTCGTTGATAAAGTAGGACCACAGGAAGCCTTTTTCCGGGCCTGTGGGTTGCGCGGGATTCCGGATTGCGGCGAGAGCGTGCCACGGGACCGCAACCACGAGGAAGACCAGAGTGCTCGATAAAGGATGAAGCTTCCAAATTTTCTTGAGGTTGCCCGTGAGAAACAAATACGCCAGCATGATTCCTACGGGGAATGCCAAGCCGATCAGGCTTTTGGTCAGAATGTTGAGCGCAACGGTTACGGCGATTCCCCAGCAGAGCCATCGGGACGGCCCTGGCTGTTCACATGCTATGAGAAAAAAATACAATCCGAGGGTGAGGAAGATTGCGACGATCACTTCCGGGATGAGAAAGCGCGTGAATACGTAAAGTCCTGGCGAAGTAACAGTGATAAGTGCCGCGTAAAATCCAGCTTCTTTGCCAAAAAATCGTCGCCCGAATATGTAGACACATCCGGCCAAGATGAGGACGCTAAGAGCTAATGGCAGACGCGTTTGCCATTCTGAAATTCCGAAGAGCTTATAGGTGATCGCAACCACCCAATACATCAGCGGGGCTTTTGCGAGATAACGGATACCGTCTACGTACAGAGTGACCCAATCGTGGTTGAGGAGGATTTCGCGCGAAGCTTCGGCGTGGACGGAGTCAGCGTCGTCAAGGAGCGAAGGGTGAAAAAGGCCGGGGATGTAAACGACAAGCCACGCACCTACGATGACGCCGAGCATCGACGCATTGGTGAGCAGGAAATTCGACGAAGATGAATGCCGGCCTTGGGCCGCGTCGAGTTTGTTCATAAAATCATTTAGCGAATAATTTTACCTGAGGCGGGGCGCTGGGCCTAATTCGCCGGCTCGCCTGCTGAGGACTCTGTTTCCTTTACGGCGGATATTGGCGTATGTTCGCGTGCTGTTTTGTGTCGTTCTCATACTGAAAAGGACTGACGCGATTGCGTCAAGTTGAAAGGAAATGGCGAAGATGAATGTGGACCTCAAGGGCTGTTTTAGGTGTGCCAAATACGCGGCGCTGGCGATGACAGTTGTGCTCGTTCTTTGGATGCCAGTCAGAATGCCGGCGCGCACCTTCGTGCGTCGGGCCTTCACGGGGCGCGATGCTGGGCCGGAGACGCAGAAGACTGCCGGTGAGGCTTTCAAGAATATTCAGGTGTTGAAGGATATTCCCGCTGGCGAGTTGATGCCGTCGATGCGGTACGTATCGGCTGCGCTGGGTGTGGGTTGCGACTACTGCCACGAAGCAGACCACTTTGATAACGATGACAAGCCGACCAAGCAGCGGGCGCGCAACATGATGAAGATGATGTTTGCAATCAACCAGGATGATTTCAACGGGCGGCGGGAAGTAACATGCTACACGTGCCATCGGGGCGTCGCGAGGGCAGCTAATATTGCGCCGCTTTCGAGCGCGCCGAATGCCACAGGTCGGGTGTCTGAATCCGGCGAGACGGGAGCAGCTTCAACTGGTGTGGCTCCGACTGGTGCGTCGGGGTCGACGCCGAGCATGAATGAAATACTGGCGAAATATGTGGATGCGATAGGGGGAAGCGGGGCGATTCAGAAGAATCGGACGCGTGCGGAGCAGGGTAGTGTGGAAGGGCCGCACGGTCTTCATGCGGCGATTGAGACTTATCGAACGGCGCCGGACAAAGCGTTTGCGATCGTGCACAGGCCGAATGGTGATGTGATGGAAGGAGTGGACGGGAATGTTGGCTGGGGGAAGCGAGCGAATGGAGAGGTGACGGAAGAATCGGGCGATGAACTGGCGCGCAGCCGGCAGTGGGCTGAATTCTACCCCGGCGAACACTTCGAGAAGGATTACGAGCGTTTTAAGATGGGAGGAATCGAAAATGTGAACGGCCACGATGCGTATGTGATGACGGCGTGGTGGAAGGGTGGCGGATCGGATCGGATTTACTTCGATGTGCAGAGTGGTTTGCTGCTGCGAATGACGCATCGCATTGAAAGTCCGCTGGGAGCGCTTCCGCTTCAGACCGATTACGAGGACTATCGAGAAGTGAATGGGCTGAAGATTCCATTTACAGTGCGTGTGACGCGAGTGGATGGGGCGACGACATACACGTGGCAGAAGATGGACGCGAATGTGACGATTGATCCCAGTCGATATGAAAAACCTGTGAAGAAGCGGGCGGCGGAAGAGCCGCTGAGACCAGAAGCGAAACCTTAATTCGATTTCGCGGGAGTGGCGGCGTCGGCGATAGGTGCTGAGTGCGGGGTAATGGTTGTGGGCGGGGCGGGCAGCTGCGCGCGAATTCCTCCGCCGCATTGAGCATCAACCTGGAGCTGCATCGCGTCGTCAAGCTGCAGGCCATTTCGCGAGGCTGCTGAGCAGACCTGGTTGGCGCTCAATCCCAAAGCGCCGTGCATGTCCGCGTAGTCCAGATTCGCACCCTGCAGATTCGCTCCATTCAGAACGGTTCCTTGGAAGTGTGCTCCATGCAAATCGGCGTTGCGCAGGTCTGCGTCGATAAAAATCGCGGTGCTTAATTCCGCGTTGTCGAGATGAGCGGAAGAAAGTTTGGCCGACCAGAGATACGCCTGGTGCATCGCGGCGTGTTCGAGATTTGCAGATTCGAGATGGGCTTCGCGGAAATCAGCTTTGTCAAGATTGGCGCGGATGAGAGTTGCACCGCTCATGCGGGCTGAATAAAGACTTGCGCCTTCGAGTTGGGCGTCGACGAGAGTTGCGTTCGCTAGCGACGAGTAAGAGAGGTTGGCGCCGCGAAGATCAGCGCGGGTCATATTTGCTCCGTCGAGATTGCCTCGGTCAAGATTTGTGTGCGCCATTTGAGCGCGATCCAGTATGGCGAGGCGAAGAGTCGACTGGCCGAGGTCGGCGCCGCGCATGTCCGCTTCGGAGAGAAACGCGCCGGTGAAATCGGTACGGAAAAGATGCGCGCCTGCGAGAAAGACTCCGTAGGCTTGTGCGTAGCGGAACCTGGCGCCGTTGAGGCGCGCGCCTTTTACGGAGCTGAGCTGGTCATCCGCGCCGGTCCAACCTGCGGGTTTTGTGGAGATCGCGGCTTCCGTTAGCTCGGCGTAGGGATCGTAGCCGATAGACCAAAACACACTCGGCGCCCAGCGGCGGATATCTCCGACTGCAAACTGCGGGGCGCGGCCGACGTCATGCGGCACCCCTTTGATTGTTCCGAGCGACAGAAAGAAAAGGACGACGACAACGCCTGCGATCAGGCGCGAAAAACCGACAGATTTCACCTTTTCGAGAATGCCCGCTGAAATCTTCTTCTCGGAGGCCCAGGCCTCTTCGCGACGGCCCACGCGAGTGGTGGAATAGACGGCGACTGCAGTAGTGGCAGCGAAGAGAAGTACGTGCAGGAGCGTGCCGTGCATGTCTTGTTGCGTCAGGTAGCGTCCCCAGAAGCAGAGGATCGTAATCGGGACGAGCCAGTAGGCGAGCAGAATGGAAATTGCTTTTTCGATGAAGCGAGTGGAAGGCGCGTCTTGATTCAACCACCGGAAGTGGGCGCGGAGAAGACCGGTGATGATCCACGGTCGGTGCTCGTCGAGCGAGCTGCCATCGGGGAAAATTGCGGGAAGCTCCAGGACCGCGTCCCACAGCCGCTGCAAATGATATTGGAAGGTGAGATAGACGGCGACGAGTACCGCCGGCATGATCAGGTAGATTTCCACCGTTGGGAATGCGCTTGCTGCGGCGGCGGAATGCAGGAACGGAAATATGGAGGAATCAGAAATCAGTTGTACGTCTTTGGTCTTGAAGACCATCAGCCAGGAGAGCAGGCTGAGCGAAATCGTGGCACTGAAAAACGAGACCACGGTTCGCGACGCGCGCGCAAAATCCGCCAGCGCTGGGAATTCGAGAATTTGCGGAGGCAGTGTGGCGTCGCGCAGATTTGCGCCAGCAATTTGACGCGGAACGAGGCCCATGGCGGAGGCGAGCGCTGCGCCTTCCATGTTGGCGCCTTCGAGATTCGCTCCGACGAGGCATGCCTCTTCGAGACTCGCGCGGGCGAGGCAGGTGTCGCGAAGGTCAGCAAGTAGAAGATCGGCGGCTTTCAGGTCTGCTTCTTGCAAGTCGGCGTAACGGAGATTGACGCCGACCAGTTCCGCTCCTTCGAGCTTTGCGCTGGCGAGGTCGATTTTTTGTCCTGAAAGGCCCTGAGACTCAACCCATTCTTTATGGATCGCTAGCTTTTCTTCGAAGGCCCAGTCGCTGGCGATCGCAGGGAACGCCGGCGCGATAGGCTCGGTCGCGTCCGCGAGTAGAGATTCGGTAGTTTCAGCGGTTGGGCTGGCCGTGAGTGGTTCGGGCAAAGATTGGGCGGCGAGAGCGTTGACAGTGGTGCTGTCTGATTTGAGCTCTGCGGTGATCTCGTCGAATTCGCTTTTCTGGGCTTCTGCTGTAACGGCGGCGGACTCGCGGATCTCGGATATGGCGGCCAAGTCGAGAGATCCCACGGTCATGGATTCCGGGACAGAAGCTGATGCAGCAGAGTCTTCCGTGGCTACGTTTTGAGATCCCGCTTCTTCACGTAGATCTTCAGCAACTTGTACACCCGTGCCTTCGGTTTCTCCGCGTCGCGAGCCGAGCCGAAATCTCCACGCCATGAGACTAGGTGCTCCCGTTATATGGGGACGAATTGCGCCTGTACGTGAACGTCAATCGTCGAAGAGGTGGAATCCCCAGGCATCAATTTTAGTCTGATTCGAGAATCGCCTCGGGGCATCGTACGCGAACGTTTCTGAAATCGCGCCTGTACGAAAGTGCAACTCTCGTACAGCTGTTCGGGCGATTGAGGTGGATGCCTGGACCCTAGCTCCCGTATTTCGCCATGCATATAGACACTTATCCGGCCGTTTGTCTGGTCGCTGCGACGAATCGGGCTGCGCGTCGCTTCATTCCGCAGTATTCTCTAGTTCTGGACTCCTTCAGGAAGGTATAACAAGCGAAGGTTGGAGGAACGAAAGTGGACGCGAATACGACGGCCGTTGCAAAGCCGCAAGTCCGGATTGAATCGGACAGCATGGGTAAAATCGAGGTTCCCAACGATCGGTATTATGGCGCGCAGACGGCGCGGTCATTGATCCATTTCGACATCGGGCTCGACAAGATGCCTCCCTCGTTGATCCGGGCATTCGGCATTCTCAAGAAAGCCGCAGCGCTGGTGAATCAGGATCTAAACAAACTCTCGCCGGAGAAGACACGCTTGATCGTTCAGGCTGCCGATGAAGTGATAGCCGGCAAGCTTGACGAACATTTTCCACTTCGAATCTGGCAGACGGGCAGCGGCACGCAGACGAATATGAACGCTAACGAGGTGATTTCAAACCGGGCGATTGAGATTGCTGGCGGGGTGATGGGTTCCAAGAAGCCAATCCATCCGAATGACGACGTGAACATGTCGCAGTCATCGAACGATACATTCCCCACCGCGATGCATATCGCGGCCGCGACTCGAGTGGCAGAGGGATTGATTCCCGCTGTGACCAGGCTGCGCGACGCGATAGATGCGAAGGCACGCGAGTTTCAGGACGTGGTGAAGATTGGCCGGACACATTTGATGGATGCAACGCCGCTGACGGTGGGGCAAGAAATCTCTGGCTGGGTGAGCTTGCTGGACCGCGATATCGAGCGGCTGAAGTTGGTGCTGCCGGGGCTGTACGATCTGGCGATTGGCGGTACCGCGGTGGGAACCGGGTTGAACGCGCATCCGGAGTTTGCCGAGCGCGCGGCAGAGAAAATCGCTGAACTGACGGGGCTGCCCTTCAAATCACATCCCAATAAATTTGCGGCGCTCTCCGCGCACGACGAGATCGTGTTCGCGAGTGGAGCGCTGAAAACGCTCGCCGCGTCCTTGATGAAGATAGCCAATGATATTCGATGGCTTGCTTCCGGTCCGCGAGCGGGCTTTGGTGAAATCACGCTGCCTGAAAACGAGCCAGGCTCGTCGATCATGCCGGGCAAGGTGAACCCTACACAGTCAGAAGCAATCACGATGGTTGCCGTGCAGGTGTTCGGCAATGATGCAGCGATTGGATTCGCCGGTTCCCAAGGTAATTTTCAGCTGAATGTTTTCAAGCCTGTGATGATTCATAATTTTCTCAATTCTGTGCGATTGCTTTCCGACGCGTGCCGTTCGTTTACGGACCACTGCATCGTGGGACTGGAGCTGGACCACGCTCGCATTCGGGAAAATGTAGCAAATTCATTGATGTTGGTAACCGCACTAACCCCCAAAATCGGATATGACAAGGCCGCTGAGATTGCGCATAAAGCACATCACGATCACAGTAGCCTGCGAGATGCCGCGTTGAAACTCGGATATCTCACGGAGAAAGAATTTGATGACCTTGTGCGGCCGGAAAAAATGACGCATCCGTGAGATTGTTCCACAGCGGAACTGGCTTTTCTGTGAACCGGGTCAGCGAGCAGCGTGGAGGGAGTTTTTTGTACCGCGACGAAACACCGTAACTACTTCTTCGAAAAATCTTAACTTCGAGCAACGATTTGTTTTGACATCTTTGTGACTCTTCATTAAATTCACATCCCCCTTCAAGATTTTCTTTGTGGTTGTCCCCCTTTCACTGGAGTTCTTATGCGGTTGCTGGTAGCCGAAAATGATCCATCGTTAGGAATTTTCCTGCAACGTGGTTTTGGCGCAGAGCGTTATTCCGTGGACCTGACTCAGAACGGCGAGCAGGCAGAGAGCCTTGTGCGGGAAAACGAGTACGATCTCGCCATTTTGGATTTGAGCCTGCCGAAGGAAGAAGGCGTCGCCGTGATGCGCCACTTGCGGATCTCGCGGCAAGGTATGCCCATACTGGTGCTTACGAATCGGAGCCAGATTACGGAACGCGAGGGCGAACTTGATATGGGGGCGGACGACTTTGTGGTAAAGCCGTTTGCCTTTTCTGAACTGTCGGCACGCGTACGGGCGCTATTGAAAAGAGGCACGCGTTCTCCGGAAAGCGTGTTGCGCGTAGAAGACCTGGAGCTGAATCGCGTGGAGCACTCCGTGAGGCGCGGCGACCGCGCGATTGAATTGACGCCGAAGGAGTACTCGCTTCTGGAGTTTCTGATGCGCAACGCGGGACAGCGCGTGACGCGGTCTCAGATAATCGAACACGTTTGGAACCTATCGCATGACACGATGACGAACGTGGTGGATGTCTACATCAATTATTCCTCAGCGCAGGTGGACAAGCGAAGAGTGGGGCAGCTGGCTATTGCGATCCAAGTGGCCTTCCAGCAGATGGGAGTCTTCGACGCTTCGAACACGAGGCCAGCGGTGGCCAATTCCGAGCCGATGCCGTTTTCGAACGTACAGATGGTGGAAAACCAGGAGCGGGTGCAGTCAATGGGGCGACTGGTCAACGCGCCGAGGGGAGCGCTGGGAGAGAGTCCGGATCGGGCCGATCTTAATGAAATCCAGAGGCAGCTGCAGACAGCACTGGCGGGGCAGATCGAAAAGCACACCGTCTCGGTGACCCCGACGAAAGAGGGGATTGTGGTGAGCCTGCGGGAAATGGGGTTTTTCGACAGCGGCTCGGCATCGTTGCGGCCAGAAGCGGAGCCAACTCTGGCGGACTTCGTGAGAGTAATCGGGCCGAGGCGGATTAGGGTACGAATCGAGGGCCACACGGATAACGTGCCGATTCACAACACGAGATTCGCGTCAAATTGGGAGCTTTCCACCGCGCGAGCGACGGAGATTATAAAATTGCTAATCACGAGATATGGGATCGCCCCATCGCGCCTTTCTGCGTCAGGATACTCGGAGTTTTATCCCGTGGCGTCGAATGTAACCCTCGAGGGGCGAGCAATGAACCGTAGAATCGACCTGGTGATTTTGAACTCCCAAACCGACAGTGCTCCACCCGTGTCGGTGAAAGCTCCCGGAGACTCCTCCCAGACGCCCTAGCAAAACTGAGCGACGGAAAGCGCATTAACCTCACCGTAATTGAACTGAATCCTCTTACGACACATCTCGAACACAGTTGCGTAATTCATTCGAAGTTCAATTAGTATCACTCTTGGCGGTCGTTCGGGAGGGTGTCGGAATCTCTGGAAACAGAGTGATCAAAAATCTAACTGGAGGATTTTCGATGAAGAATCAGATTTCTCGATTGCTGATCATGGCGGGTTTTGCGGTGGCTTTTGTTGCAGGTGCGGCTTCGCACCTGATTCCGGGTGCGAACACTGTCACGACCGTGGCAGCGCAAGAGAAGCACGAGGCACTGAGAGATGTGCGTAGTGCTCGAGATTTGATGCAGCAGGCCCGCGGTCTGCTGGCGGGCGCGCCTGGGTCATTTGGCGGTCACCGGGAAAAGGCGATGAAGCATCTGGACTTGGCGCTAGGAGAGGCAAATCAAGCCCTTGAGGTCAGGGAACACGAGAATCACTAGAAGGAATGAGGTCACGGATCCCAATCGCTCGCAGCGCCATGCGATGAAGTTGCGGCCCTGCGAGCGATTTGTATTTTCGGTCCGAGAAATCAGTTGCTGGTGGCCGGGGATGGTGGAACCGGTCCTGCATTCACTATTCCCTGAATTATCTTCGCCGCGAGACTCCTGCTGCGAACGCATGATGTGTCGTTGATACGGCATTGAGCCAGGGTCAGACGGCATCCACAAGTACAGCCTTCGGAATTAAGTTTCTTGAGTGCGATCGTTTTCTGCTCGGGCGAGAGTCCAGAGAAATCGACGTCGGGAAGTTCGGTGGCCCGCACCGCATTCTTCAAAAAGATTTGCCCAGTATCCTCAAAAGTTTCGATCTTTACGTTCACAGGTAGACCCATCAGCGCACGGACTTCTGTGTCGTACACTTCGGGCGGATACAACCCCTCATGCTTTTGGACGATCCGGGCATCTTTGTTAATCAGAAAAGTGGTGGGCAGAGCTGGAACGCCGCCGTATTCAGAAATGAGTTCGCGGCTCCACATCACGACGGGATAGTTCATGTGAAAAGCCTTTGCGAATTCCCGGACGTCATCCGTGGAGCCATCGTCGACAGACACGCCGACGACGAGCAAGTTATCCTTATATTTCTTGGCGAGCCCAGTGAGGATAGGAATTTCTTCGCGGCATGGCGGACACCATGTGGCCCAGAAATTCAAAATTACGACCTTGCCCTGCCATTGTGCGGTGGAAACGACGTTGCCGTCGAGATCTTGTACAAGAAACGGTGGAACTGGCTGTGGGTTGCTCGCGAAACGAATCACCGAGTCATCATCGTCGTCAACTGAAGCAGCCATATCAGGCTGGACTTGCGAATTTGACACCGGCTTGAGGTTCGATGAATTCTCTGTCTCTCTCGCGTGCGATATGAGGGTTTGAGGCGTCAGATGGCGCCCACGCGAGGCTGCCATGCCAATCGCGAGGCCCGCCAGACCGGCGACGATTGCGAGAATCGCGATGAATGGTTTTGCCATGATTTGTCTGCGAAGCTCTCATTATGCAGCAGTGCGAGAAGAGGGACAAGTTTGGATCGCAATTGTGCGCGAAAAGTGAGGGGAGCGGACGAGTTTAGTTGAGAGCGGGATTGAAGAAATGGGTACGGTTCCAGTCCGGGACGCGGTTTCCCAAGGTGGAATTCGATGCGCGAGCCGATTTCAAAGGGTCGCAACTAACTGATTGAAAACGCAGGCATGTCGGTTGCGAACGAGAGCGCTACGATGGGCCACGCATTTGCATAAGGAGGGGAGTGGGTCGCGTTCCAACACGATCCGCCCAACTGGTGAATGGGGAGGAAGGGGCCCAGACATCGGAAGGAACGGGTCGTTCCCACCTGCCTCTGAGAGGGAAGCTAGGATGGATGACCCCATGATTCGATCACGCCTAGGTCGAATCAATGGAACGCGGCCTTTGGGGGCTCTCGATCCCAAGCGAGAGCCCCTCTTTTTTTGTTGCGTAGAATTTCTGCCGATCTGTCGCCCTGCCGAAGCATCTCAACGCTGCGCATAGCTGGGTGGTCCCAAGGCATTTACCGTGACAATTTTTTAAGAGTGCGTTCAGAACGCGCAGATGTGCGTCTTACCACTTACGATTGTCAGGAGTTTTCGACGCGGCGGAGCACCGGGATTCTGGACTGGCGTAGAACGTGTTCGACGACGGTTTCGCGGAGGCGCGAAGCGTCGTAGTCAAACATTAGGCGGTTAGTTTTTTCGTCGTAGCGGAATTTGTGCAGGCCATAGGTATTTGAAAATTCGCCGAGCGTGCGGAATTGCGCAGGATTGAGCCGGTCCTGCAGTTCGTAGGTGACGGTCATGAGTGTCATGCGCGGAATTATAGCATCCGCGGCTTGAAGTGATGGGGGAGGCGCGATGCCATTGTCAAAGAGTGACGCGACGCAGACGGAGTGCGTTGGTGATCACTGAAACGGAGCTGAAAGTCATTGCCGCGCTGGCCAGGATAGGGCTTAGAAGGAGGCCGAAGAGTGGATAGAGGATTCCGGCAGCGATGGGAACGCCGAGCGCGTTGTAGGCGAACGCGAAGAAGAGGTTCTGGCGGATGTTGCGCATCGTCGCACGGCTGAGGGCACGAGCCCGCGCGATGCCGACGAGATCGCCTTTGAGGAGCGTGATTCCGGCACTTTCAATTGCCACATCGGTCCCCGTGCCCATGGCGATTCCGACATTCGCGGCGGCGAGAGCGGGGGCGTCGTTAACGCCGTCTCCGGCCATCGCGACGATGTGGCCCTCCCCTTTCAACCGATTCACGATTTCAGCTTTTTGATTTGGCAAGATTTGAGCTTCTACTGAGTCGATTTTGAGTTTTCGCGCGACGGATTCTGCGGTGGCGCGGCTATCTCCCGTTAACATCACGATCCGGATCCCGTCGCGATGGAGGCGGCCAATCGCTTCGGCAGTCGTGGGTTTGATCGGATCGGAGACTCCGATGATTCCGATTGCTTTTCCGCCAGTGGCCACGAACATCGCGGTTTGACCTTCTGCTTCGAGGGGTTTGGCGCGATCGTCGAGCGGACCGAGCGGAATCTGTAAGTCGGCCAGCAAAACGCGGTTGCCGAGTGCGGCGGTGTTCTGTCCGATGTGTCCTGTAATGCCTTTACCGGTAAGCGAAAGAAAATCGGTAGCGGTGCCAATTTCGATTCCGCGATCCTTTGCGGCCGCGAGGATCGCAGCGGCAAGCGGATGCTCGCTCGCACGCTCAAGGCCAGCCGCGATTTCGAGCACATGGGCTTCGTCTACCCCTGGCGCGGGGAGTACTGACGTGACGCGAGGCTTCCCCTCGGTGAGCGTACCGGTCTTGTCGACTACGACTGTATCCACCTTCTCGAGAATTTCGAGCGATTCGGCATTCTTGATGAGGATACCGGCAAGAGCTCCTCGGCCGGTGCCGACCATGATCGCCATGGGTGTTGCCAGTCCAAGCGCGCACGGGCAGGCAATGATGAGAACCGCAACGGCGTTGAGGAGTCCATGCGCCATTTTTGGCGCCGGGCCGAAAATGGCCCAAATAATGAATGTGAGCACTGCTATTACTACTACTGCAGGGACGAAATAAGCGGCGACTCGATCGGCGAGTTTCTGGACGGGAGCGCGACTGCGTTGAGCTTCGCTGACCATCCGAACGATTTGAGCGAGAAGCGTTTCACTGCCAACGCGCTCAGCGCGCATAACGAAAGTGCCGGTGCCGTTCACTGTGCCGCCCGTGACGCGGCTTCCGTCCGCTTTCTCGACGGGGATTGGTTCTCCAGTCATCAGAGATTCGTCCACCGAACTTGAACCTTCAAGCACAAGTCCATCGACCGGTACTCGTTCCCCAGGACGCACACGAAGAGTATCGCCCGGCTGCAAGTGCTCGACGGGCACGTCAATTTCGGTGCCGTCGGCGCGAACCAAGCGCGCGAATTTTGGGGATAGATTCAGGAGTGCGCGAATCGCGGACGAAGTCCGGCTTCGTGCGCGAAGTTCGAGCACCTGGCCGAGCAGAACGAGAGTTGTAATCGCGGCGGCAGCTTCAAAATAGACCGGAACGACGCCTGACATGGTTTGGAACGAGGGCGGGAAGATGTTGGGGAAGATTACTGCGATCACGCTGTAGATGTAGGCCGTACCGGTGCCGAGCGCGATGAGGGTGAACATATTGAGGCTTCGATTGACGATCGAGGCCCAGCCGCGTTGAAAAAAAGGAAAGCCTCCCCACAGGACAACCGGAGTTGCGAGAAGGAGCTCGATCCAGCCAATTGCGCGCATCGAAAGGAATTGCTGCAGAGGCTGGCCCGGAATCAGATCAGACATGCCGAGGATGAGAACGGGGATTGTAAGCGCGACGCTGATCCAGAAGCGGCGCGTCATCCCGGAGAGTTCGGGATTTTCTTCTTCGGATGCGCTGACGGTGCGCGGTTCGAGAGCCATTCCGCAGATAGGGCATGAGCCGGGCCCGGAGCGAATGATTTCGGGATGCATCGGGCAGGTGTATTCGATGCGAGTGGCGGAAACCTTAGGCATCGCGGGTTCGAATGCCATGCCGCACTTCGGGCACGCTCCGGGATTTTGTTCGCGTACTTCTGGATCCATCGGACAAACGTAAAGCGCTGAAGTCAGTGCGCGCTCTAGTGAAACTTTCGGTCGCACATCTGCAGCTGATGATCGATTAACGTCCACGGATTGTAAGGGAGGCCTATCGTGGGTTCCTGTGTGAGGATTTTGCTCGGAGTGCAAGTACTTTGCAGGTTCCGCCGAGAATTTCTTCGCGCAGCCTTCAGAACAAAAAGAATAGGTTTCGTTCGCGTACTCCACACGAGATTTGGCGCGCTCGCAGTCAACGGTCATTCCACAGACTGGATCACGTTCCATTGTCGTTGTCCTCAGCGCGCATGCTTGTAGATCAATTTCATGAGTTCGTCGTACGTGGATTCCGCATCCGCGGCAGTGCCTTTGCGAATCGCTTGGGACGCACAGTGCTTGAGATGGTTGCGCATCAAGCCGCGACCAACGGCACGGAGGGCCTCCTGCACCGATGAAATCTGCACCATGATGTCGGGGCAGTACCGATCGGTCTCGACCATGCGAGCGAGACCTCGGACTTGGCCCTCGATTCGGTAGAGGCGTTTCAAATTGGCCGATTTGATATCAGGATCAACAGCGGCGGCCTTGCGCGCGGCAGTTGAGGAAACTTCGCAGGCGCAGGCCGCACTTTGCTTCTTGACGACTTGCCTTGGCTCCATCCTAATATACCCCTAGGGGGTATACTACTAGAGCCCGGTGTTTCCGTCAAGTCGATAGGCGACCCGTAGTCCGAATGAATTTCTTACTTCACGGTAACGACCACGAGTGTCAAGTCGTCGTCGAAAGCGCCATTGCAAAAGCTGGTCGCCTCGCGCCTCAATGTCTCAAGCATTTCAGCGGCGGTCAGGCGCATGTTCTCGTTTCCAATACGGGCAACATTGTGCTCGCCGAACTCGACCCCGCTGGAGTTACGAGCTTCGGTCAAGCCGTCGGTGTAGAGGACGAGGTGATCGCCGGGCTCAAGCTGCAATTCGATGTTGTCGTAAGCATGATCGGGGAATAGACCCAGCGGTGGTCCTCCATCTTTCAATGAGTGCGTCTGTCCGGAGCGTCGGAGCAGGATGGGAGGCCAGTGTCCAGCGCTGGCATATGTGAGGTTGTTCCTGGTTACATCGAGGATGCAGTAGCAAAAGGTAACGAATTTGTCGGAGGCGATGTTATTGCAAATCACATCGTTCAGTTTGCTGACGACTGCGCCCGGCGAAGCCGGCTCGGACGCGAAAGCCCGGAAGCTGGCTTGCAGATTGGCCATTAATAATGCTGCGCTGATTCCTTTGCCAACGACGTCGCAGATGCAGACGCCAATCTTCGTCTCACCAAATTTCACGACATCGAAATAATCACCGCTGACGACGGCGGCTGGATTCCATGCACCGGCGATGTCGAGGCCTCTGATCTGAGGGATGTGCTTGGGAAGGAGGCGCTCTTGAATCTCGCGCGCCTGGTCGAGATCCTGCTCCTGTTTTTGAGATTGAGTCTTCCCGAGTTCGAGAGTGCGCTTTAATTCTAGGCTGGTGTGCTCGAGTTTGGCGCGGGTCAGATGGTACAGATGAACGATCGTGCCGACGATTAGGACGACGACCACACCGAGCCGGCCCCCGCCCCGAAATTGAGAAGGGAAGCGTGAAAGAGGTATGCGATACGCGGCCATAGTGATGGCCACCGCTGCTGCGGAACTGACGAAGGCGACGAGAGCTAGGCACGATTCGTACGCAATCCAGTCATACGGGCTTCGAAACCTCGAAGACCATGGAGCGAGCCGATTCATCGCAGGGGAAACCAAGTTGCCAGCAACGAGGGAGTAGAGCAGTATCGCTCCGAAATCCGCGCCAGACCAATTCGTGAGGCGCAGAATCGCAAAAAGCGCCAGAGCAACGACGAGGAACAATCCTTGGTTCGAGAGAAATGCACGAATGCGCACGAAGATGGGCGAGGGCTGTGCGCTAGGAAGAGACATGAATTTTCCGCCAGAAATCGATCGTGGGACCCAGAGATGGAGAGGATGTTAGGGGTTGGGGCGGTTCAAAGTCAACGGCGCCGATTTCCGATTCGTGAAACTAGTTCGATTTTAGTACGGAATCAAGGTATGTCGTCAGTTCGGAACTGGTCCAATCCTGTGGACCGATGATTTTGCGGTCGAGGCGGCCTTTGCGATCGATGACGTAGGTCTCCGGATACATTGTGGTGCCATAATCCAAGGCGATCTTCTTGGATGGGTCGCGAAAGTTTGGAAAACCGAGCTGATAAGTCTTCAAAAAATTGTCGTAGGCGGTTTGGTCTTCGTCGAGACTGATTCCCAGCACCGTTCCTCCGCGCGGAGCTATCAAGCGCTGCAGAGCATTAAGCGACGGGGCCTCGTCCACGCATGGTGGGCACCAGGTGGCCCAGAAGTTAAGGAGGACCACTTGGCCACGAAGATCAGAAAGACGGGCGGGCTTGCCGTCGAGAGTGAGCGCAAAGTCCTTTTCTGGCTGGCCGCGAAGGCTGGGTTCACCCTGGCGATAGTCAGCGCGGGCAAACATGTAGAGAAGGCCCGCGATGAAGATCAGGACCAGAGCGGTGTTTAGTTTTCGTTTCAATGAGTGGTTCCGGCATCTATAATAAGACATCCGCGAATTGAATGCCCGTTTTTGAGCCGCCGCGGAGTACACCCACACCGTGGTCTCAGCCATCATTCCGGCACGAAATGAGCAAGCATCAATCGCGCGAACGGTTGAGTCCGTGGCGGCGCAGCCTGAGATCGAGGAGGTCATTGTTGTCGACGATGGGTCGACGGATGCAACGCCGAGAATCCTGGGCGAGCTTACGACACGGGTTTCCAAGTTAAAGATAATCGTGGCAGGCTCGCTGCCTGACGGATGGGTGGGAAAGAATCATGCCGCGTGGGTAGGAGCGGCTGCGTCTAGAGGCGATTGGCTGCTGTTCACCGACGCAGACACCTTCCACCTGACCGGGGCGATGCGACGAGCATTGGCAGATGCGGTGGAGCATGGCTCGGCGCTGGTGTCGTACTCTCCGGAGCAGGAGATGGAGACGTGGTGGGAGCGAGCGTTGATTCTGCAGATCTACTGGATGCTTTCAAGGAGATATACGTTCGAGAAAGTGAACGATCCGAAGGTTCCGGATGCAGCTGCGAACGGGCAGTTTATTCTTGTGCGGCGGGACGTGTATGAGTCAGTCGGCGGGCACCTGACGATTGCGAACGAGATGCTTGAAGATGTGGCGCTGGCGCGGTTGGTGAAGCGCGCCGGGTTTCAGTTGTACTTTGCAAGTGGGCTCGGGATGGTTCGGACGCGCATGTACCGAAGTTTTGGAGCGATGTGGGAAGGCTGGACCAAGAACCTCTACGCGCTGATTGGCGGTACGCTTTTTAGTTTGATCGGTGAATTGGTCGATTGGTTCGTGATTCTGTCCTTGGTGGTGGTTTTGTCGACGAGGATTATGCATCCGCTCGATTGGATGGTTGCAGGTGGATGTATGGCCTGGCTAGCGTTTCGCGTAGCAAGCTTTGGCACATATTTGAGGCGGAATCGGTACCCGTTTTCGAACATCGAATATCTAGTACCGGGAGTGTGCCTTTATTCGGCCGCGTTGATAGCCTCGTTGTGGAAGAGCGTAAACGGAACGGTTGAATGGAAGGGCCGCCGATACGCTGCAAGATCAGAGCAAAGCTGAATTGTGAGAGTCGACAAGCGATGATACGCATTACGCGCAAGGTGGAATTCTCGGCGGCGCATTTTTACCACAATCCGAAGTTCTCAGCGGAAGAGAACCAGCGCGTGTTCGGCAAATGCAGCAATACGCACGGACACGGGCACAATTACACACTCGAGGTCACGATTGCGGGAGAACCAGATTCGGCAACCGGCATGGTCCTTGACCTGAAGGAACTGAAGGATATTTTGCAGCGCGAAGTGGTTGAACGAATGGACCACAAGCACTTGAATCACGAAGTGCCGGAACTCGCAGGCAAAATTCCCACATGCGAGAACGTCGCCGCGGTGATCTGGAATCTGCTTGAGCCGAAGATTGTTCGGGGCACGCTTGACCGAGTGCGGTTGTATGAGTCGGAGGACCTGTTTGCGGATTGCACAGCGGAAGAAAATGGCCTAAAGCGATGAGAATTTCGCTCACTCGCCGCTACCATTTCGCTGCTTCGCATCGCCTGCATTCGCCAGCTCTTAGCATGGAAGAGAATGAGCGGATCTATGGCAAATGCAATAGCCCCTATGGGCATGGTCACAATTATGCCGTGGAGGTGACGATCACCGGGCCGGTCGATCCAGACACGGGAATGATCGCGAATCTTGGCGATCTTGATCCCTTCGTACAGCGAGAAGTGATCGAAGCGTTCGACTATAAATACTTAAACGAAGATGTGCCCGAGTTTCAAGCCACGGTGCCAACGACAGAGAACGTGTGCCGCGAAATTTACCGCCGTCTGACGACGTTCTCTGCAGCGCGGATTGAGCGGGTGCGGATCGAAGAGACGAGCAAAAACAGTTTTGAATACACCGGAGAACCGGCCGTATGAAAAGCGGAGATAAAATGAGCGAAGCCACTGAAATCATGATTGCTGATACCAAGGGAGAAGAAACGATTGCGGACCTGGTGCGCAAGATGCTCGCCCTGATCGGTGAAGATCCGAATCGCGAAGGACTGCGCCGGACACCAGAACGATTTGAGAAGGCGTTCCGATATTTAACGAGTGGCTACCGACAAGACCCGGACAAACTTCTTAATGGGGCAATGTTCAGCGTGTGTTACGACAACATGGTCGTCGTAAAGGACATTGAACTCTATAGTCTGTGCGAGCACCACTTGCTGCCATTCTTCGGGAAGTGTCATGTCGCGTACATTCCGAATAAGAAGGTAGTGGGCTTGAGCAAGATTGCGCGGCTTGTGAACATGTACGCGCGACGGTTGCAGATCCAAGAGCGCTTAACCAGCCAGATTGCGAAAGCGATTCAGGAGAAGTTGTCGCCCGAAGGCGTAGGAGTTGTCGTCGAGGCGCGACATCTGTGCATGGTTATGCGCGGAGTAGAAAAACAACACTCGGCGGCGATGACGAGCGCGATGCTCGGGGCCTTCCGGGAAAACAAACAGACCCGCGACGAGTTTCTGTCATTGATAAATCACGGCAAAAGCTGAGCTCCCCTCTTAGTTGCGAATTTCGAGCGGGAGCATACAGTGGGGCCGCCCTCTCTCCTACAGGATTCACTGTAAAAGCGCTTTGTGGCTTGCAGACGATGTGTTACGATTTTTAGTGTCGAAAAGGAAATCGAGAGAGAGCAGGGAACGGCTTTTCAGAAGGGGAGGGGCGAGCTGATGGAAGCAAAAGCAGAGGTTATTGAGCAGTTCCGGACGCATCCGAAGGACACTGGTTCGCCGGAAGTGCAGATTGCATTGTTGAGCGAGCGCATCAGCTACTTAACGACCCACCTCAAGTCCCACGCAAAGGATCACGCTTCCCGTCGCGGATTGATTATGATGGTCAATAAGCGCCGAAGGTTGCTGGACTATCTGAACCGCCGTGACCCGGATCGGTATCGCGAGATTGTGGAACGACTCAGCTTGCGCAAGTAGCGCTTTCCCGAGCGGTCTTGTAACCGCGCTTGTCCCACCGCAAACACCTCAAATTGAAGCGAAGTTTCCGAGACTCATGCGGGAGTATAGGATTGCGCCGTCAATGTGTATCCCTGCCTTGCACGCTTCTCTGACGATCTTCTTTTCGAATCTCCACGAGAGCGGACTCTCGTATCTGAAATGGCGCACCCGAAGATTCGGGGCGCGAAGGATGTGATTAGATGTTTGAACAAGTAAGCGTCGAGGTCGGTGGACGCAAATTGACGTTTGAAACCGGCAAAATGGCGCGCCAGGCGCACGGAGCGGTTGTAGCGCGGTATGGCGATACGGTGGTTTTATCCACCGCCTGCATGGACAACAAGGCAACTGACAAAGACTTTCTGCCGCTCACAGTGGACTATCGCGAGTACACGTATTCGGCGGGCAAGATTCCCGGAGGATTCTTTAAACGTGAAGGGCGCCCTTCCGAGCGCGAGATTTTGACTTCGCGGCTGACGGATCGGCCGCTTCGGCCCCTCTTTCCTGAGGGCTACTCGACGGAAACCCAGATCGTTTCCATGGTTCTCTCGGCCGACAGCGAAAATGATCCGGACGTGATTGGATTGACGGCTGCCTCGGCGGCCCTATTTATTTCGAAGATCCCATTCGAAACGCCAATTGCTGCAGTGCGAGTCGGATTGATCGATGGAAAGTTGATGGCGAACCCAACGGTAGCCGAGCAGAAGACGAGCCTGCTGAATCTGGTGGTTGCTGGCTCAGAAGAAGCGATCGTAATGGTCGAGTCCGGAGCACTCGAAGTATCCGAAGACACGGTGGTAGATGCGCTCGAGTTCGCGCACGCGGAAATTCGCAAGATCGTTGCTGCGATTCGAGAGTTGCACAAGCGCGTGAATCCCGAGAAGGTTAAGGTGACACCTCCTGCGTTCGACGAGGCTCTATACAGCGAGATCAAATCGAAGTATGGAGAGCGACTGCGCGACGCGCTAGACACGGCGAAGCACCCCAAGAGCGAGAGCTATGGCTTGGTCGATACGATTAAGGCCGAGATCATGGCGTCAATTCCGGAGGATGACGACGAGCGCCACAAACTTGCTTATCGCGCGTTTGAAAGACTTCGCGAGCGGATTTTCCGCGACGATATGCTGTTGCGGCGGCGGCGTCCGGATGCTCGGGCTTTCGATCAGATTCGACAGATCACCTGTGAAGTAGGAGTCCTTCCTCGCGTTCACGGCTCGGCGCTATTTACTCGCGGAGAGACGCAGGCGCTTGCTACGGCGACCCTGGGCACCAAAGAGGACATGCAGCGGCTTGATTTGCTTTTCGAAGACGAGGCATTCAAGCGGTTCATGCTTCACTACAATTTTCCACCGTTTTCAGTGGGCGAAGTGAAGTTCCTACGTGGGCCCGGACGCAGAGAAATCGGACATGGCGCTTTGGCCGAACGCTCGCTTGCAAATCTGCTTCCCCCGGAAGCTGACTTTCCATATGCGATGCGAGTCGTGTCGGACATTATGGAATCCAACGGATCTTCCTCAATGGCAACTGTTTGCGGCGGGTCGCTGGCGCTAATGGACGCGGGCGTACCGCTCAAATCCGCGTGCGCAGGCATCGCCATGGGTTTAGTTGTGGAAGAGGATAAGTACGCCATCCTTACTGACATCGCCGGAGCGGAGGATCACTACGGCGACATGGACTTCAAGGTTGCCGGTACGCGACAGGGAATCACGGCGCTTCAGATGGATATAAAAGTGTCGGGCGTGAGCGTTGCGATGATGCGCGAAGCGCTGGCTCAGGCGAAGAAGGCCCGCCTGGAGATTCTCGATATCATGGACCAAACAATTTCAACTGGGCGCGCAGAGATTTCGACATACGCACCGCACCTCTACATGCTGAGCATTCCAACCGATAAGATCCGTGATTTGATCGGACCTGGCGGCAAGAAGATCCGGTCGATCATCGAAGCGACGGGCGTGAAGATCGACGTGATGGATGACGGGAAGGTGCACGTGTTCGCAGCGAACGGACCCGCGGCAGAAGATGCGCTTAAGATGATTCGGGACGTGACCGCCACGGCCGAAATCGGCAAGACCTACCTTGGCAAGGTGGTGCGCATCGCCGAATTCGGCGCATTCGTCGAGATTTTCCCGGGAACCGACGGCTTGTTGCACATCAGCGAAATCGCGGAAGCGCGGATTCGTTCCGTGCGCGATGAGTTGAAGGAAGGCGATCAGATTCTTGTCAAGGTTCTGGCAATCGAAGGCAACAAGATACGATTGAGCCGCAAGGCGGTGTTGCGCGAACAGCGTGACAAGCAACAGCCGCAACAGAAGTCGGAGGCCGCCGGCTAGTCGGTTTCAACCGGTTAGTTTGGATTCGGGAGGCGAGCGATCGCCTCCCTTTTTATTTTGGCGGCGGTGATTCGTTTTCGGGCGCGTCCTCGTCTTCGTAAAGTTCAGTGGCTCTCTCGCCCTGAGGCGTGACAATTATGAAGCGATAGCTCAGGCGATGCTCGCGCCAGAGTTGGCGCGGAAGAGAGACGCGTAGTTCAGTGGAAGAGATGAACTGAGTCGGAAGCCTGGTCTTTTCGCCCTGGTCGGCACTTGCGACGATTGAATCATTGGGTCGAAAATTTGTGCCGACTACCGTGACTTCTTCGGTCGACGCACCACCAGCACGCATGAAAGGCAAAGGGCTTGGTGAGATTGCGAGGATGGTTCCGCGTGGTGGGGCGGGCGGAAGCTTGGGGGTAGGGAGAATCTGAACGTCGCGGCTTTCTGATACTTGGAAACCGCTTCCTGCGTTTCGAACCCAGATTCGGATTGGTCCACGCTCACTATAGGCGACGTCTGAGAATCTAAGTTGCAAGGCTGGTATATGGATCTCAAGCGCTTCAGGCGATAGATATTTCGGTGATATTACCAATGGCGGTTTCCGCAAAACGTTTTCTTCGAAGGGATCTGGTCCGACTAGCACTACGCTCGCACGGGTAAAGCCGCTTCCATGAAGGAGCACCTTGGCCTCGGCCCGCTCCGAAGGATCAGCGGACAATTGCGGCGGATCGAGACGGGTCAGCACGGGGCTTGCGTCGCTGGCAACATAAACGATTTCCTGAGCTCCTCCGCCGACGGGAGTTTTCTGCTCGGTGCCGTTCAGAGGCAAGCCGTTGCCTTGAGCCGCCTCGACTTCGTCAAGGTTAAACGGCCACAGAACGAGCTTGCGCGGTGATGCCAGGTACGACCACGGAATTGTGACGTGAATTCTATTGGTGCCGACGTAGTCGGTAGCCACAAACTCCCAGGCTTTCCAGACATCTTTTTTCGGAGTTGGCTCTGCGAGCAGCACTTTGGTGCTGGGCGTGAAAAATCGGCCGTCTAGATCAAGCGGCATCGTTTCTGCACCGGCCCGAACGCGTACAGGATCAGACGTGAAGGATGGAGCGACGTCGCCCGCAACCGTTAGCGGTAGAGCTTCCGTGTCGGCGTCACTGCAGTTACGCCCACACGAACGCGGCACGTCCGGTTCGATAAGGATGAAATCGAGCCGCGCCGGAGTGGGGGCGGAGGTGTCAGCCCATGTGGCTTCACCGGTTTTCGCCACCTTGACTGGAATCTTCTCGATCAAGTCCGGTCGATCCCAAATCTCGATACGAGCGGCCGTGACTCCCGAGGTGTTGGGCGTGATTCGATATCGGAGCTGAACAGCCGGGCCAGTCAGATCTTTCTTGCGGCGGGCCTTCTGCGAGGGAGGCTTGGGGTTTTCGATCTCAATGACCGGATGCGGACCTTCAAGCGATGCGTGCCGCGAGTCTGATGACTTTTGCGCGAGCGCCAATGCTGGAAGAGAGAGCGATACGGCGAGCCCTTGCACTAGCATTCGCGATGCGGAACATCTGCGCGCACAGCGCATCAGTTGACGCGCTCGATCCGTGCGCCAATTCCGCTGAGTTTTTCTTCGATGCGTTCGTACCCGCGGTCGATGTGATAGACGCGGTCGATGTATGTTGTGTTTTCCGCCACGAGTGCCGCCAGCACTAGGGATGCGCTGGCCCTCAAATCGGATGCCGTAACAGGTGCGCCGCTGAGGCGGGTTGGTCCCGTTACGACCGCAAGATTGCCGTCCACGGCGATATTCGCCCCCATGCGCGACATCTCACTGGCGTGAAGATAACGGTTCTCAAAAATAGTCTCGCGGATATGCGAGACGCCTTCGGCCTGCGTCGCAAGCGCCATAAACTGGGCCTGCATGTCCGTGGCAAAGCTTGGGTATTCCTCAGTTGTGACATCGGCGGCGACGAGTTTTTTCGCCGCTTTAACGCGCACCGTGTGGCTGCCTTCGCAGCGGATTTCGACGCCGCATTCTCTGAGCTTTTCGATGATTGCGCCCAGGTGGCTCGGGTCGCAATTTTCGAGAAGCAGCTCGCCACCGGTGATTGCCCCCGCGACTAAAAATGTCCCGGCTTCGATACGGTCGGGAATCACGGGGTGAGTGGCACCCCCAAGGCGCTCGACGCCTTGAATACGCAAAGTTGAAGTGCCGCGTCCCTGGATTCTGGCGCCCATTTTGCCGAGCAGGTCTACGAGATCAGTCACTTCTGGCTCGAGAGCGCAGTTTTCGAGGACAGTTTCTCCATCGGCTAGCACCGCCGCGGTCAAAATGTTCTCGGTTCCGGTCACGGTGATTTTTGGAAAGCGAAACGTTCCGCCGCGGAGGCGCTTGGCGCGAGCCTCGACGTACCCATGATCGACTGAAATCTCCGCTCCTAGTTGTTCGAGTCCTTGGATATGCAGGTCCACCGGACGCGCGCCAATGGCGCACCCACCTGGCATCGAAACGCGAGCATAGCCAAATCGAGCAATAAGCGGGCCGAGAGTTAATACAGAAGCGCGCATCGTTTTGACTAGTTCGTAGGGTGCCTCAGTGTGCGAAACGGCTTCCGCCTGGATCGTAAACTGGCTGGGCGGAATGTCAGGACTCTCAACGCGGCAGCGCATGTGGGCGAGAAGTTTGGCCATCGTGATGATATCGCGGACCTTGGGGATGTTATGAAGATGCACCGGCTCATTGGTGAGAAGTGCGGCTGCCATCGCAGGAAGTGCGGCGTTCTTCGCGCCGCTGATATGTACTTTTCCTTCGAGCCTGCGTCCACCCTGGATTTTGAAACGGTCCACTGTTACTTGCTCCTAATCTTTGTTCGGGTCGGCACAGCCTGCGACGCTTCGAGGGCGGCGCGCACGCTGCCGCCGGATTTCGACAGAAGAGACTTGGCATGGCGCGTATTCGCACCGGTTTTCAGCATGATAAGCGCTGCCGGCAAACTGTGTCCCGTTTGCCGCAGTGCGTGTTCCGCAGCTGACGTGGTCACGCCCATGGCTTCCTCAAGAATTCGCGCCCCGCGCCGCCGCAACTTCTTATTTGTCAGCGCCACGTAAATCATCCAGTTGTCATAAACGCGACCAAGGCGCACCATCGCGGTTGTTGAAAGCAGGTTCAAAACCATTTTCTGAGCGGTGCCAGCTTTCAGACGCGTCGAGCCTGCGATGACCTCCGGGCCCGTCTTCGGGGCGATCACAATTTTTGCCGTTCGAGCTAGCTGCGACCGCGGGTTCGACGTGACCCCGATCGTGACGCTTCCGCGCTGTCGTGCGAACTCGATCGCGCCGAGAACATAAGGTGTCGTGCCACTTGCGGCAAGTCCGACAACAATGTCCCGATGCGAGAGGCCCGCAGCCGCGAGATCACCTGCGCCACTTGTCGCCGAGTCTTCGGCTGCTTCGTTTGCCCCGCGCATCGTTCTTGCGCCGCCGGCAATCAGCGCTTGAATCGACTCGGCGCGCGTGCCGAACGTCGGAGGGCACTCAGCGGCATCCAGAGCTGCTAATCGGCCGCTCGTCCCGGCCCCTACATAGAAAAGCCTGCCACCATTCGTAAGGCTATGCACAATGGAGTCGACCGCGCGAGCGATCTGCGGCAACTCCCGCCTAACAGCGATTGCCACGCGGGCGTCTTCGCGATTGATCGTGCGAAGGATCTCAAGCGTCGATTTTTTATCGAGCCCTCGCGAGCGCGGATTTCTCTGTTCGGTGCTGGCTAGCCTCAACCGTATGCCTCAATGCGAACCTACAGTATACCGTTTCAGTCGCGTGGCGTATTCTCGACGGAAGACAAGTTGCGCGATGATGTAAGGAAGCTATCGAGCAGGCGCTGGCGCCGAAGTGAAGCCTAAAGCTTCAGAAATCGCGTCATGCAGTTCGGGGCGCACCCGCCGGATCTTGATATTGTCTACGGACGGATTCACGCGATTCGTCAACAGAATGATGAAAAGGTTTCGGTCAGGATCAATCCAAAGAGAAGTGCCGGTAAATCCGTAGTGCCCAAAAGCGTGTGCCGAGAAAAAACGACCGGTGGCGGATGGGTCAACCGCCACATCCCAACCGAGTGCGCGGGCGGAATTGCCAATCGTCTGATGTGCCGTGAATTCGGCGATCGTCGCGCGTGACACGACGCGATGATGCGCGTAGATACCCCCATTCAAAATCATCCGCGCGAAGATGGCTACGTTGCCGGCGGTTGAAAACAGACCCGCATCGCCTGCGATTCCGCCCATGGCCCAGGCATTCTGGTCGTGGACTTCGCCTTGAATCAGACGTTTGCGATAGCTCAGATCGTTCTCGGTGGGAGGAATTTTCGCTCGAAGGGAGCGCGGCGGATTAAATAGCGAATCTTTCAGTCCGAGTGGAGTGAAGATTTCCTTTTGGGCGAATACCGCGAGCGATTCTCCAGTAAGCCGTTCCACGATTTCACCGAGCAATATGAATCCAAGATCGGAATATTCAATTTGCTTACCGGGCTCATGAACGAGAGGTTCAGCCAAGACTCGCGCGAGAATCGCATCATGCCCTCTGGCCTCTTTATAGAAATCGCGATGCGCTGGAAGGCCAGAATCGTGGAGCAGAAGCATGCGCGGCGTGACGCGTGCACGCCACGCCGGATCTGGGTCATTTTTTGCTGCGGCGCTCCATTCTGGCAGGAAGCGTGAGAGTGGAGCGTCAAGATCGAGCCGCTTTTGTTGCACGAGAATCATCACTGAGGTTGTTGTTGCGATTGGTTTCGTAAGCGACGCAAGATCGTAAATTGTATCCGCCTCAACCGGGGCTGCTTTTGCGTCTCGTGTGAATTTCCCGAATGCGTGTACGGCAAGCTGATTATTCAACCCGACCCCAAGAACTCCGCCGGGGAAGGCTCCATCGGCCACGGCCCGATCGAGCAGCGTATAAACTGACGCAAGACGATCTGAGACTGTCCGGGAGGCCGGTTCGAGCGTCATGGGATTCGCCGATATTTGTATTCCGTCGCCCCGCTTCGCTATATCTGGGACGGTTACCGGTATCCGGCCCCGGATTGATGTTTGGCCGAACAATGCTCGGACAGCGGCGCGCTGCGATACGTCGTTCGTCGAGAATTCGCCGATCCAGGTATTTGCAGAAGGAAAACTCGAAATCAAGTAAGGGCTGCCGAAAGCAATCACGACGCATGGCTTCCCACTCGTGAGCATTTGATTTACGAATGCACGCTGATCGTCCGGAAAGCCGACATTGCCTTTGCGGTCAGCGACACGCACAAATAGCGCAGCAATCGCAACATCGTAGGAATCAACCGGCGGGAGTCTCAGGGTGCTGACATTGACAAATTGCGTGTCGGCGCGAAGAGACTTGAGCGAATCCACCCGCCAGCGAATTTCGCTCTCAACCGTCGCACTGGGGTACGGATCGGGGTCAGCTGAGAGCGAGACAAGCAGGACGCGAAGCGGTCGAGAAGCATTCAATGGTACGAGATTTTCAGAATTGCGAAGAAGCGTGACGCCATGATCGGCGATGGCCTGTGCGTCATCTGAAAATTTGGGCATTCCGAATTTCTGATTCAGGCGCGAAATATCGACAAAGCGATTCTTGTCGAGGCCGAGTCGGGCCTTAGCCTGAAGAATTCGTCGCACCGATTCGTCGATCCGCTTCTGGGAAAGCCTGCCCGACGTAACTGCCCTTTCAAGGCCCGCTAAAGCGGCGTTGGGGACGGGCGGCTGAAGAACGATGTCTGCTCCGGCTTCAACCGCGCGTATCGCAGCTTCGTCCGGAGGGTAGAGCGACGTTACACCGCCCATATCCATGGCATCCGTCACCACGAGGCCTCGAAATTTCATCTCATCGCGCAGAAGGCCGGTGAGGATATTGCGGGAAAGCGATGCTGGAACGGTAATGTCCGGTTCGAGCGCCGGTACGCCAAGATGACCGGGCATGATCGAGCTGACGCCAGCAGAAATTGCGGCGCGGAAGGGAACCAGTTCATTGCTCTCGAGTTCCTTACGATCGTCTGGAACAATCGGGAGTGAGAGATGCGAATCAGTGCTCACATCACCGTGGCCGGGAAAATGCTTCGCAGTCGCAAGCGCACCATTTTCTTCGATGCCGCGAATGAACTGCGTCGCGAAATCAGCTACCTTGTCCGGCTCTTCGCCGAACGCGCGGATATTGATGATTGGGTTCGCGGGATTGTCATTCACGTCGGCGTCGGGAGCGAAGATCCAGTGGACGCCAGCAGCGCGGGCCTCAAGCGCAGTATCTTTCCCTGCCGCGTATGCAAGTTTCGGATCGTTCGTCGCACCAATTGCCATCGCGGAGGGGAAGTTCGTTCCTTCATCGAGACGCATGCCTGTACCACTCTCAAAATCAGCGCCGATCAGGAGCGGCACTTTGGAATGTGCCTGAAGCGCGTTCATGATTACGGCTGTTGGATATACCTGGCTGCGTTCAATTCCAAGCGGGCTGCGAATCGTCCCGAGGATGAATCCCCCAACGTGATTCTCCTCAACCTGATGAAGCAGGTCTCTATATGCCGGACTTTCTACTGACTCAAAAACTCCGAAATAGTAGGGCATCAACATTTGCCCAAGCTTTTCGCGAACCGTCATTTTCTTCAGCGTGGATTCCACCCACGCGGAAGTGCCACTTGAGGCGCGATTCCTTTGGGGCGAGGGCTTTTGGGAGCGGGCGGAAGGTGTCATGAGAAGGAGCAGCGCTATCGAGAAAAGCCCGAGTGTCTGCAGGGAAGCTCTTCGGGCGTTCCATGTTGACGACTGCATCCCGCGGCTGTATATAGCACACGGTTTCATGCGGCACAACCAAGCCTCCGAGCCGATGTTTCGTTTCCGTTTACTCCCATCCTTTACACTGATCGCTGGCTTGGCACTTTTTATCGTTGCAGTCAGTTCAGAGAGGAAGCCTGCCAGTCCCGCGCCGACCGTTTTCGGTGATGATGCTGGCAAGACCGGCGATCATACAAAAACGGGCATCGACGTATTAGAAAGCGAGAAATTCGTATCCCTGCGAGGCAAACGAGTGGGGCTGATTACGAATCAGACGGGCCTTGACTCGTTTGGACACCGAACGATCGATCTTCTAGCGCGCGCGGAGGGCGTCAATCTAGTTGTTATATTCAGTCCCGAACATGGGATCGCCGGTGTGGCGGATGCCACGGTTTCCAATCAGGCCGATGCCCCAACGGGATTGCCGATCTATAGCCTGTATGGCGCCACGCGAAGGCCAACGAGTGACATGCTTCGCGGCATTGACGCGCTTGTATTCGACATTCAGGACGCAGGTGTGCGGTTCTACACCTACATCACGACGATGGCATACTCGATGGAGGCGGCAGCGCAACAGCACATAGCCTTTTTCGTGCTTGACCGGCCGAATCCACTCGGCGGCGAGATGATTGAAGGCCCGGTGCTTGATCCTGACCGGACTTCCTTCGTCGGTTACTTCCCAATGCCCGTGCGGTATGCGATGACAATGGGTGAGCTGGCGCAGATGTTCAATTCCGAAAATAAAATCGGTGCTGACCTTCACGTGGTGGCGATGCAGGATTGGCACCGGCGTGATTTCTACGACATGACCGGGCTCGCTTGGGTCCCTCCATCGCCCGCGCTGCGCACTTTGCGCGAGGACTTCCTTTACCCGGGAGTTGAAATCTTGCAAGCCGCAGGCGTCTCGGTCGGCAGAGGCACGCCAACTCCTTTCGAGCAACTCGGTGCGCCCTGGATTGACTCGGGAGTGTTACTGACTGAGCTGAGTCGCCGCGAGTTGAAAGGTGTGCGGTTTGCCCCAACACAGTTCACACCGGCGAGCGGACTATACAGCGGAGTATTGTGCAAGGGACTCTCGATCGATTTGCAGGATCGTGAAACATTCCGGCCTATTTTGATGGGACTCGAAATTGCGTCGGCCTTACATCATTTGTACCCAACAGAATTTCATTTCGAGAAAATGGTAGAGCTCCTCGGCTCGCAGGCCACGGCGGATCGACTCGCGAGTGGCGATGATCCAAAGGAAATCGAGGCTGGATGGGCAAGCGATCTCGATCGATTTCGAACAATGCGCGAGAAGTATCTCCTGTACCATTGAATTGTGCAGATCTGCTCACTCTTGCCGTCGGCGACAGAAATTCTTTTCGCGCTCGGCCTCGGCGATTCGGTTGTTGGCGTGACCCACGAGTGTGACTTTCCGCCGGAAGCGGCGAAGAAGCCCCCGTTAATCCGGCCCCGCGTCGATCCACAAGCATTACCCGCCGTGATCGATCGACAAGTCACGGAGCTCGTTTCACGTGGCGAGAGCATCTATTCGGTGGACGCGGAACTGCTCGCATCACTCGCGCCTGACCTTATCATCACGCAGGATCTATGCCACGTGTGCGCAGCTTCGCCCGACGATCTCGCCACTGCCCTTGCACGCTTTTCGAAGCGGCCTAAGATTCTGTCTCTAACGCCTCACTCCCTCGCGGATGTTTGGGACGATGTTCGAAAAATTGGCGAGGCAACAGGCAGGCGGCGAGATGCTCAGGGGTTGGCAATTACTCTCGCGCAAAAGATTGCCGCGATCGAAATGAGGGTCGCGAACGCGCCGAGGCCTCGTGTCCTATGCCTGGAATGGATGGATCCGTTTTATATCGCCGGCCATTGGGTCCCCGAAATGGTCGTGAAGGCGGGGGGCGAGGACGTATTAGGGTGTGCGGGTGAGCCGTCGTTTCGCGCGACGGCGGGGCAAATCGCAGAGACTGCCGCAGAAATTGTCATCGTGATGCCTTGCGGCTACAGTTCGCGGCGTGCCGCAGCAGAATTTAGTTTGAAAGACCTGCCGTCGAGTTGGGACAGGCTGCCGGCGATACGCGACCGGCGCGTTTTCGCAGTCGATGCGAATAGCTATTTTTCGCGTCCCGGCCCGAGACTCTCAGACGGGGTCGGGCTCCTCGCACACCTGTTTCATCCTCAAATCGTGCCGCTGAATGTCTCGAGTGAAGCATTTCAAAAGCTTTAGCTGGTCCGAGCGTCCACGACTATTCGGCTGCCCGCCTGCTCCAATACCGGTAAAAAATTAAGCCGGAACATATCAAGACCAGGCCAATTGATGAACGCACAGGCCGCTGAGCCCAAATGCTTATGGTCAGTGCCATCGCACCAATTACAAAGACTAGCGGAACGAGCGGGTAGCCCCAAGTCTTGTATGGGCGCGACATATTGGGCTCCGTGCGGCGCAGACGGAATAGTGCGACAACCGCTAAGCCGTAAAAGATCCATCCGGCGAAAATGAAGAGGGAAGTAAGGTCTTCGAAAGTTCCCGTCAAAGCCATCAAGCTAGCAAGGCAGCATTGAAAGATCAGCGCATTTCCCGGAGTTCGAAATTTCGGATGAATGGCTCCCGCAAATCGGAAAAAGATTCCGTCTCGTGCCATAGCGTAATCAACACGAGCGCCACTGAGAACGGATGAGTTCAATGTGCCGAGCGCGGAAATCACCATCGCCAGCGTGACCCAGACGGCAGCGCCACGGCCCGCAAAGCTTTCCACGACGTCCGATGCGACGTGTTGTGATGCTGCGACGACGTCGAACGGCAACGCGTAGGAACAGACCGCGCTAAAAACGCTAAAGAGAACAATCACAAACGCAACACCGCCAATCAAAGCGCGGGGAATGGTCCGGCCGGGATCCCTGATTTCTGATCCGACCAAGTTCAGATCCTCCCAGCCATCAAACACCCATAGCGCCGCGGCGAGCGCCGCTAGAAAACCCGTAGTTGTGGTCCAAGATAGCGAAGTTGGCCAAATCGGCTGGAAATTCGCCGCACGTCCGTGCGAAAGAAAGAACCCGAAGCCAATAATTGCCACAACCGAAGTGATCTTGATAATCGTCAGTCCGATCTGGACCTGGCCACCCAGCCGCACGCCAAGATAGTTGATGAAAGTCATCAGGATGAGCGCGAGGACGGCAAGCGGCTGCGCCCACGTAAACGCAAACTCGGAATGATGGCTCGAGAAAAAAGGCAAGCGCAGGTGGAGCGTATAAATTGGCGCAGCGACAGCTGGAAACAAAAAACCAACGAATCGCATTAAACCGGCCGCGATCGATGCGGTGGATGACGGGCGGCCGACGATCGAATGCGTCCATCCAAATAGAAATCCCCACACGGGACCGAATCCGCGGCGCAGGTAGGCGTACTCGCCGCCAGCTTCCGGTATTTCCGCTCCGAGTTCGGCGAAACTGAGCGCGCCGAACATCGACAGTACGCCACCGACGATCCATGCCGCGAAGACGACCGCAGTCGAGCCAGCTTCGCGGGCCATCTCCGCCGGCTTCAGAAAAATTCCGGTACCGATCATCGTCCCGACGACGATCGCAGCGGCGGCCCAAGCGCCGAGTCCACGAAATAATTCGAGGCGCTGTGTCGGTTTCGTCTCCGCGGGGGTGGCGATAAATTCTCCGTTGTCCTTGGAAATTGAGGCTTAGCTCAACAGCTAATTCACGCAGAACGGGTGCCCTTGTCGGCAGCGACGCTCGCGAGCATACCGACCGAAAAGGTGACGATCGTCCCGACAAAAACGTACCATGTCCACGCCAAAGGCGTGAACCGCGCGACGCCAAGCATCAATGCCAGCCCCGCTACGAAGCCCACGAGCGCTCCGGACTCATTTGCGCGCCGGTTCCACGTCCCGAGCAAAAACACACCCAGCATGGCCCCATATGTAATCGACGTAATTGTGAGGCCGGCGACTAGCACTGGTCCCCAATGGATTAGTCCAAGGAGCGCGAGAACGATACCCCACACAAGCGTCATGATGCGCGAACGGCCTAGTGGCTGCGGTCCTTGATCGATCCGCAGCTTTCCGATGTCTATGATGCTCGACGATGCAAGCGAGTTCAACGAACCACTCGCGTTTGACATCGCCATCGCAAAAATCGACGCCAGCACAAGTCCGACGAGACCTACCGGCAGATGGTGAACGACGAATTGTGGGTAAAGGCGATCGGGGTCATTACCCGGATTCTGTAGCGCTCCGTGTTGAGCGAATACGAACAGCATCACGCCGAGCACGAGGAAGAGGGAGAATTGCACGAATACGATCACGCCGCTGGCGAGCAACGCCGTCTTGCTGTCCTTCTCATTCCGCGCCGCGAGCAATCGCTGTACGAGTGTTTGATCCGTCCCATGACTCGCCATGGTGAGAAACGTGCCGCCAAGAATGCCGGCCCAGAACGTGTAGCTCTTTGTGAGGCTGAACGCGAAGTCAAAGATGGTGAGCTTTCCGCCCGCCGCAGCCGCAACCCGGGTAACCTCCAGCCAGCCACCAGGAATCCTGTGGAGTAGTAGCAAAAATGCCGCCAGCGAACCCGTAAGGTAAAGCGCGAACTGGATGACGTCCGTCCAAATGACAGCACGCATTCCGCCTTCGAACGTATACAACAAAGTGAGCAGGGCGATAATCAAGATTGAGATCCGTTCCCCCGTGCCGAACGCAACGCTTACCACTTTGCCGATGGCCGATATCCGAACGCCTTCCGCAAGCGCACGAGTAACCAAGAACACCACCGCAGCCGCGGACCGCATTCGCGTGCCAAATCGCTTTTCGAGAAGCTGGTAAGCCGTGTAGAATTCGCCTTGGAAATACTGCGGGATCAATACAACACACAGAATCACGCGCGCGACAAGATAGCCCAGCACAATTTGCAAGAATTTGAGGTTTCCGCCGTAAGCGATGCCGGGAGTGCTGATAATTGTGAGCGTCGAGGTTTCGGTGGCGACGATGGAGCATGCAATCGCCCACCAGGGCGCTGTACGACCGCCAAGAAAATAATCTCGAAGGCTGTTTTGACCGCGACGGAAATACGCGCCGAAAAGCGTGATGCCCGCAAGATAGAGAATGAGGATAGCGAGATCGATTGGGCTGATTTGCATCGCGCCCGTCTCTCGTCAGGGCTGGCGGGTCGCGCGATGCTAACTGCCGCCTTCGAATCATGTCAAGCACAGTGAGGATGAATGTCCGAGAAAAAACACGCCAACACAGAATACTTCCTGGGGCTTGACGGCGGCGGGACGAAAACGGATTGCATACTAGTCGACGGCTCGGGTAAAACTCTCGCCCGTTCCACGGCTGGGCCATCAAATCCGATTCGGGCGGGCTACGCCAAAGCGTGGTTCACTCTTAGCGACGCAGCCGATGTGGTGCTCGAGCACCAGCACATCAAAGCCGGAGATATTCGCGGCATTTACGCTGGTATCGGTGGTGCAGGACGAGATGTGGTTGCAAGACGAATCGGTACTTTCCTTGAGAATGCATTCCCCGAGGCGGCGGTAACAGTTACGACGGACCTGGCCATTACCCTGCAAGCGGCAGTAGGCGACGGCGAAGGTCTCGTGCTGATAATCAGCACTGGATCGGCTGCTTACGGGCGCGGGGCTGGCGGCGAGACATCGCGAGCAGGTGGCCGCGGTCCTTGGTTTAGCGATGAGGGTAGCGCGTTTGACATCGGAAGGCGCGCGCTTGCCGCTGTGGTCCGGGCTGAGGAAAATCGTGGCCCCGAAACGGCGCTGTCCGAACGCGTGCTGAAATGGCTGGGATGCGCGGAGTGGAATCGAGTTCTCGATTGGGTTGTGAAGAATCCGGATGATGTGTTTCCCCGAATTTTTCCGCTGGTCGCCGAGCTTGGAGACAAGGGAGATCCGGTCTGCGAGTCCATTTTGTCCAACGCGGCCGAATCCCTCACTGAGCTTGTTGCCAGTGTACTGTCTAGACTTAAGTTGAACGATCGTGAGATTCCCATCGCGAAAGCTGGCGGTGCGGTGGGGCGCAGCAGATTTTTTGACGCAGCGATTGATGAGGGTTTGAATCGTGTAGCTCCCCGCGCGAGATTGATTTCGCTTGCGATGAAACCCGCGGAGGCCGCAGCTCAGCTCGCGATCCGCTCGGGACGACGCAAGGCCCATGCCGGATGACGCCGCTCTGGCCGCACAACACGCGCGGTCAGCCAGTGTCGAAGAAATCAAGGTTTTGGTTCACGATGCTAATGAAGTGACTCTACTTGCGCTACTCGAGAATCCGAATTTCGACGAGCCTGACGTTGTTCATCTGCTGGAGCGTTTAGATCTCACCTCGAAACTCCTATCCGCTGTTGCCGATGCGGGTAAATGGACTTCGAGTGAACGCGTTCGCCTCCGCCTTGCAAGGCATCCCCACACCCCCACCCGCATTGCCCTAGCTCTTCTGCGCCAGCTATTTCTCTTTGATTTGGTGAGCGTAAGTTTGCAGCCATCCGCCCCGGCGGACATACGGCGAGCGGCCGAGGGAATTGTTCTCACCCGGATTCCGCATCTGCCAGTTGGAGAGAAATTGGCCTTGGCGCGGCGGGGGCCATCAAGGATTGCAGGCGCCGTTCTGGCGGAAGGGCATCCACAGGCAATCAAGCTAGCCCTCGACAATAGCTTTCTTACCGAAAGCCAGATACTGAAGGTACTCGCGAAGCCCGATGTACCTGAACGAGTGGTGACCGCAATTGCGCAACACCCGAAATGGTCCTGCCAGTACAATGTTCGGCTTGGATTAATGCGAAACGATCACACTCCAGCTCCCACTGTGTTGGCAATGCTTCCGAACCTGACGGTGCGTGATCTGAAGGAAATCGCAACACACGAGCCCCTGGCGCCACACGTGAAGAAGTACATCGAGCGGGAATTAGACCGGCGAGCGACAGGGGAACGGGATAATTTAGACTAGTCTCGCGAGCGGCTACCAAGGAACTCCATGGCCAAGAAATCGACACAGATGCGCTGGATCGTCGTGCTTGGTGGTGTCGCCTTCTTTGGAGTGCTCCTTTATTCCACTCTGCAGCAGACACAAAAGGAATACGAAGTCTGCGTAAACTTTAAAGACCGCTCGCACTGTGCCACCGCACGTGGTTCCACCGCGGAAGAAGCCATTCGCAGTGCCCGAGACATCGATTGCGGGCTGATCACCAATGGGCGCGACGAACTGATGGCGTGCAACGACGTTCGGCCGGCGAGTGTCCGCCAAACAAAGTAATGGGCCTCGTCGTCTCTATTTCGTGCCGAGCTTCAGCGCCACCGGTGTCCCAAGCATCCTCAAATAGGTCATGAGTTGAGCGCGATGATGAATCTCGTGCTCATTGATGGCGAATAACATCACAACGACCTTACGGCGAAAACCAAGCTCGGCGTGCGCTCGTTCCTCGTCCAGCGCAGATTCGGGTAAGTTCCCCACGGCTCGAACCGTTTCTGCGTGCACTCGTTCGATATTTTCCAACTCGTTTTCAAGCGAGCCAGGAGCGCCCATCACCGCATGCAATCCCTGTGGCACACGAATCTCGTAATATTTGAAATCGCCCTGCAGCGCGCAGCGCCGCACGCCTTCTTCCGACACCCACAAGTGCCGAAGCAATTCCCCCACACTTAGAGCCCCATTTTCCGGCTTCCAAGTCATATCCTCCGGGCGAATCATGGCAAATACGTCACGGCTGCGGGCTCGTATGGCCTCTTTCTGCTTGAGAAAAAACTGCTGGAGCGTCATGTTCATATTATACGGCAGCGATCGCCGAGATTTCCGGTGTCTAATCTTAGTGAGTAGCTGTGCGTCCGAATTGACAGTTCACGGGGCACCGCTTAGCATGAATTTAGTTGACGTCAGGCGCGGATACAAACATGACGCGGTGTTTAAACTGCGGAGCGGACCGGAACGCGGATGTCTGCGAAGCTTGTGGGCTGGGCTCGACGGCTGCCGAATTTTCGCTGCGCAGTAAATTACTGAATCGCACGGCGCTCTTTCTGCTTGGTGCAATCGCGTTCGTTGCGGCAAGCGGACGATATCCTGCCCTCGATCTTGATGGAATCCTCATTTTCATTGGCGTGCTGTTCTTCCTTACGCTCGGTGTTGCTATTTGGGTGGAGCGCCGCGCTCTCCGGCACGCTGAGGTTGAGGCCTTAAAGCGGGTCTATTACGGGCTGATTCCGATTCCGTGGTTGCTCGCCTTATTGCTCTTAGCCAATGGCGCGCTCGACCATACGCCTCCGCAGATCGAAACCGCCCGAGTGGTCGGGAAATTTGCTATGCGTGGGCCTGTACCGAGCCGCAGGCTCATCGTCAACTCCTGGCGCGAAGATAGGCGCTTCGAGCGTGTCCCTGTAGACCCAAGCGATCTTGACCGCTTCGCAACCGGCGACGTCATTGAAGTGCAAGTTAAGGGAGGGCTGGTCGGAATACCGTGGGTCTCAGGTGTTTCGCGTCCTTAAGAAGTGCCAGGAATCGCCGATGACTAAATTCTCGCCGGGTTCTCTCGTTTGATAAACTCGCCAGCGCCTGGCTTTCCAACGAACCTGCCGTTCTCGATGAGTGTACGCCCGCGCGAGAGCACGATCTTTGGCGCGCCCTTTACTCGTATGCCTTCGAACATCGAATAATCCACACGCATGTGGTGGGTTTTCGCGCTAATCACATGCTCCGAGTTCGGGTCGAATACGACCAGGTCCGCATCCGAGCCGATGGCTATTGTTCCCTTGCGCGGATAAAGGCCAAACAGCTTCGCAGGCGCCGTGGAAACGAGTTGCACGAAACGGTTCGGCGAGAAGCGATTTCCGTGCACACCGCCGCTGTACACAAGGCTCAGCCTGTGCTCGATTCCAGGGCCACCATTCGGAATCTTCGTGAAATCATCTTTTCCCAGTTCCTTCTGTTCCTTGAAGCAGAATGGGCAATGATCGGTTGAAACCACTTGCAGGTCATCTTGCGCGAGCCCCTGCCACAGCTTTTCCTGGTGCCATTTTTCGCGAAGAGGTGGAGTAAAGACGTATTTCGCGCCCTCGAATCCTGGAGCGTCCATATTTTCCAGTGAAAGATAAAGATACTGCGGACAGGTTTCCGCGTAGGCCCTCAATCCGCGATCGCGCGCTTCGCGAACTTTCTCCAGCGCGTCGTTACAAGACAGGTGAACGATGTAAACTGGAGCCCCCGCCATCTCCGCCAGGGCGATGGCACGAGATGTCGCTTCCGCCTCGGCCGTCGTCGGTCGCGTCAGGGCGTGATATTTGGGGGCTCGTTTGCCCTCGGCCAGTGCGCGTTGCACGATAACGTCGATCGCCCCGCCGTTTTCCGCGTGCATACAAATCATTCCGCCGAAGTCCGCGGCAGCAGACATAGCGCGAAAGATCGACGCATCGTCGAGCATGAACACTCCCGGGTACGCCATGAACAGCTTGAAAGTGGGCACGCCTTCATGGACGAGCGTCTTCATTTCCTGCAACTGCGCGTCAGGCAAATCCGTGATGATGCAATGAAACGCGTAGTCAATCACAGCCTTGCCATCGGCCTTTTTCATCCAGGTATCGAATGCTTGATGAAGAGTTTGGCCTTTGTATTGAATTGCGAAGTCGATCAGCGTTGTCGTACCACCATGCGCCGCCGCTACCGTCCCCGATTCGAAGTCGTCCGCGCTCTTCGTTCCACCGAACGGCATATCCAGATGTGTATGCACATCGATACCGCCAGGCATCACATAACAATTTGTGGCGTCGATGACGTTACCCGCATTTTCCGTCGGCAAGTCTTTGGCAATTGCGACGATTCGGCCGCCAACTATGCCCACGTCGCTCGCGTAGGTATCTGTCGCCGTGAGCACCGTCCCGTTGCGAATCACCGTATCGAAGCGCATGTGTCCTGGCCTCCCCGTATTTCCTGCAGGGCGTTTAGCTTACACCGCTTTCAGACTCGTTTCGCATCTTACAGAGACATGGATGTTTCGACGCACCACCGAGGCGCACTCCTTACTAGTCCGTATCCAGAGTCTGAAGGAACATGGAGACATCCTGGGGCAATCGCACTAGAATGACGTCTTTCCGAAAACTGAACGTTGACCTGAAATAATCCTATGAACCTACACGAAACAGCTCCGCCTCTTTCGGCCGAGCAATACGAAAAGAATTTCGCTGAGCTCGTGCCTCCGATGACGCCTAGCCAGGCAGCAATCGAGGCGGCTCGGTGCCTCTATTGTTTTGATGCGCCGTGCATCCAGGCCTGTCCGACGCATATCGACGTCCCCACATTCATCAAGAAAATCTATACCAACAACCTACGCGGGTCGGCACGGGTGATCCTGGAAGCGAATATCTTGGGCGCGAGTTGTGGACGCGTTTGCCCCACAGAAGTGCTGTGCGAAGGCGCGTGCGTAATGCACGAAAAAGGGCAGATGCCGATTGAGATAGGCCGGTTGCAGCGTCACGCCGTCGATTACGTGCTCGATCGCAAGATTCAGCTGTTCCACGCCGGCGCGCCGAATGGGAAACGTGTTGCCTGCATCGGCGCCGGGCCCGCTTCGCTCGCATGCGCAGCCGAGCTTTCGCAAGCCGGCTATCGGGTAACCATCTTCGATCGCAATGCAGTTCCCGGCGGCCTGAACACATACGGGATTGCTGCTTACAAGCTTCGGGCCGACGATTCGCTTCGCGAGATCGAACAGGTACGCAAGTTGGGCGTTGAATTTCAGCAGAAAGTCGAGATCGGACGCGACGTGTCTTTCGCGAAGGTAGAAAACGATTACGACGCCATCTTCATCGGCGTCGGCTTGGGCGAAACGTGGGATCTCGCGCTGCCCGGCGAGAATCTGGTCGGCGTCTGCGGCGCTATGGAATTTATTGAAGCCACCAAGTTGCGCTCGTTCGCCGAAGTACAGGTGGGCCGACGTATTGCCTGTATAGGAGCAGGGAACACAGCGATCGACGTCGTCACCGCAGCAAAGCGGCTCGGTTCGGATTCCGTTCACCTGATTTATAGGCGTGGAGAAAAAGAAATGCCGGCATTCCGTTACGAGTACGATCTTGCAAAACTGGACGGAGTTCTTTTCCACTGGTACACGCAGCCGGTTCGGATCATTGGCGAAGAAGGCAGAGTAACTGGCATCGAGTGCATGCGCACCCGGCTCGAGCCGGGCAACGGGCGGGAGCGTGGAAAAGTTGTCCCAGTTCCTGGAAGTGAACACATCATTCAGGTGGATATGGTCGTCCGTGCCATTGGCCAAAAGCCAGTGACGGATCTCTTTCGCACCATTCCCGGCATCGAAGTCCGAGACAACGGAACAATTGGTATTAACGAGAGGTATCGCACCGGTGCGCAAAAGTATTTCGCGGGTGGTGACTGCACGAACGGCGGCAAAGAAGTTGTCGATGCAGTCGCGGAGGGCAAAGCGGCAGCGCAAAGCATCGATGCGTGGTTGGGCGCACCGCGTGCGAGAAATTGAACCGTCGTGCACCTTCCCGAAGCTCTAACGGATCGCCTGCCCGTATTCCAGACTCTGAAAAGCGATTGGGATCCGATTCCCCGATGGGCGCTGTTCGCTTGGACAGGATTCTATGTTTTATTTCTCTATCAACTGGCGCGAGGAACCGGCTTTTTACTTTTAATGGACGGAGTTTTCGTCCCGATTCACGAAGGCGGACATCTGCTATTCCGGTTCTTCGGAGAGTTTCTGAATATCGTCGGCGGCACGTTGCTGCAATTGGGAGTGCCGGTTGCGCTGGCGATCTACTTTCTATTCCAGCGGCAAACCCAGGGAGTTGCTTTCTGCATGTTTTTCTTCTTCGAGCAGTTTCTTCCGATCGCCGCGTATATGGCCGATGCTCGAGCGCAAGATTTGTCGCTGCTAACGATTGGCGAAAGCGATTACGTAATTCACGATTGGAACTATCTGTTCGGCAAATTCGGCGTGTTGCCGCATGATGTCCAGATTGCGGCTACTGTTCGTTTTATTGGCTGGCTAGGTATGCTATCTGTTGCAGGCTGGCTGATCTGGCGCGGTTTGAATGACTCTGCCCGCTCGAAGCAAGCGCTTCCGAGGTGAGAAATGGCTGATTTGCGTGTGAAGCTCTGCGGCGTTGAATCGCCGAATCCCTTTTGGCTCGCGTCTGGGCCGCCCACAAATACGGGCGACCAGGTGATGCGCGCATTCGACGCGGGATGGGGGGGAGCGGTTTGGAAGACGATTGGTGAACCAATCCAAAACACATCCTCGCGTTACGCTTCAATCGATCTGAATGGCGTGAAGATGATGGGCTTGAATAACATTGAGCTCATCAGCGACCGCCCCATCGAAGTGAACCTCCGCGAAATCGCGGAAGTAAAAAAGCGCTACCCGAAGCACCTCGTGATCGCATCGCTCATGGTTGAATCGAAGCGCGAAACATGGCACGACATCGTCCGTCGCGCCGAAGACGCCGGTTCCGACATGCTGGAACTGAATTTTGGCTGCCCGCACGGGATGAGCGAACGCGGAATGGGCGCAGCGGTTGGTCAGGTCCCCGAATACACCGAGATGATCACATCCTGGGCGAAGGAAGTCGCAAAAACGCCGGTGATTTCGAAGTTGACTCCCAACGTCACGGACATTACTCACATTGCGCTCGCGGCCCAGCGCGGCGGCGCAGACGCCGTGAGCCTGATCAACACGATCAATTCGCTGATGAGCGTAAATCTTGAAACCTTCGCCCCGGCCCCGAACGTAGCGGGAAAGTCCTCGCACGGCGGCTATTGTGGCCCCGCGGTGAAACCCATCGCACTGCATCTCGTTTCAAGCGTCGCGAAGAAAGTGAAGATTCCGATCGTTGGCATCGGCGGAATCGGTAACTGGACCGACGCAGCAGAACATATTGCGTTGGGCGCCTCGACCGTGCAGGTATGCACAGCAGCAATGCACTACGGCTTTCGCATCGTTGAGGACATGGCTGACGGACTGAGTGCTTACATGGACGATCACGGCTATCATTCAATCGAAGATTTTCGAGGCCGCGCTGTCGCGAACGTGTTGGACTGGGGTGACCTCGATCTGAACTACAAAATCGTCGCCAAGATTCACACCAACCTTTGCATCGGCTGCCAGCTTTGCTACGTGGCCTGCGAAGACGGCGCGCATCAGTGCATCGAACGCGCGTCCGCCAAAAACGGAAACGGCAAGCACAACCCAAACGGAATGGAGGTTCACGTTCCGCGAATCATCGAAGAAGAGTGCGTTGGATGCAATTTGTGCGCGCTCGTTTGCCCCGTGGATGGCTGCATCACGATGCTGCCGATTGATAATGGCCTGCCGCCGATGTCGTGGAAACAGAAGATGGCGGGCGCAGCCGGCCCCGTCACGCCGCACGTTTGAAAACGTCAGTAGAAAGCTCGCAGGTCGCGCGGATGTGGCAGACTCAACTGAAGCTCACGCCCATAGTCGTTCAACGTCAGCTTAATCAACTCTGCTGGGCCAACGTCGCGCGCGGTCCAATTCTTGCTCGGGATCAATCGGTCGTTGGTGAAGAGGTCTCCGCTTTCCAAATCAGCTCCTTGCGCTTGCAAATCGGACGGTAGCACCTGATATACCGTCTTCGCTTTGATGTCCAGCGCGAGCCACCGATGTCCCAGCAAAATTAGAACGAGATTCGGTTTCTTTTGCGATTTGTCCGGCTGATAGAGGGCTGTCTTGAGCGGCTGCTTATCGTCGAGCCGCACTTGGCCTCGATCGATCGGCTTCCAGTGAATACGCCCGTCGTCTTTGGCAGCTGCAGAAAACACGAAACAGCAGATCAGGCAAACGAAACTATACGCACGCCACACTTGCCCGCCGCTCAGTAGATACTCGATTCGCGTTTGCGTCCGGTGTAGTCGATATACACGATTTTGAGGTCTGTGTAGAAATCGAGCGCAGTGTTGCCCACTTCCTTCGGGCCAACGCTTGTCGCCTTGGTGCCGCCGAAGGGAACGTGCGCCTCGCCACCAACGGTCGGCGAATTCACGTGGGTCATGCCCGTCTGAATCTTGTCGACGAACTCGAAGATCTTGTTCGAGTCAGTCGAGTAAATGGCGCTCGTCAGTCCATATCGAACGGAATTGGCCACGTCCACAGCTTCATCGAAATCCTTCACGCGGATCACGCTCAGCACTGGCCCAAAAATTTCATCCTGCGCAATCGCGCTCTCCGACCGCACATGATCGAACACAGTGGGTGCGACGAACCACCCCTTGTCGTACTTTGGTCCTCTCAATCGCTCACCACCACAAAGCAGCTTGCCTTCGTTCTTTCCGATTTCGATGTAGCGAAGAACGGTGTTCATCTGCGATTCGTCAACCGCTGGCCCCATCTCGACCCCGGGATCGAGACCATCGCCCACTGAGAATTTCTTAGCGCGCTCGACTAGCATTGACACGAACTGATCCGCGACTTTCTCTTCGATCACCACGCGGCTCGTAGCCGTACAACGCTGCCCCGTAGAGGCAAACGCTCCAAACAGTGTCGATTCCATCGCGAGGTGCAAATCCGCATCCGAAAGAACCACGATTGGATTCTTTCCCCCCATCTCACACTGGCACTTCTTGAGCTGAAGCGCGCCGGTCGCGTAAAGCTGGCTACCCACTTCATTCGAACCCGTAAATGAAAGCCCGTGCACGTGGGGATTCTGAACGAGCTCATCGCCCGTATCGCGCCCCGAACCCATTACCAGATTCAGAACCCCAGGCGGAAGCCCTGCTTGCTCGAAAATCTCTACAACTTTCATCGCGGTAAGAGGAGTTAACGTAGCCGGCTTGAACACCACCGCATTGCCGCACACCAGCGCGGGCGCAATTTTCCACACAGGAATCGCCACCGGAAAGTTCCACGGCGTGATCGCACCCACCACACCGAGCGGCTGGCGAATCGTATACGAGAAATTCTTCGGCAATTCGCTTGGCAGCGTCTCGCCGTTCAGGCGACGCGCTTCTCCTGCCATGAATTCGGTGATGTTTATGGAGCGCTGCACTTCGCCGAGCGAATCTTTCAGCGCCTTGCCCTCTTCGCGGGTGAGTAGTCGGGCCAGTTCCTCTTTCTGCTCCTCCATGATCCGTACGGCTTTGAACAGTATCTTGCCCCGCGCAGGAGCAGGCGTATCCCGCCAGGCGGGGAAAGCCATTTTCGCCGCCGCGATCGCTTCCTTCATCTCTTGTCGCGTCGAAAGCGGAATGCGCGCAACTACTTCGTCCGTGTTCGCCGGATTGCGCCGCTCGACAATCTTTGGCGATTTCGATTCCACCCACTCGCCGTTAATGTAATTCCTGCAAAGCGTCGTAGTTTCTGTCGCAGTCGCCATGATCGCCTGTCCTTAAAAATAATCCCTGAAAATATTATATGCGCACTTCACCGAAACTCTTGTCGAGAAGTCGGATCCCCTCATCCACGTCGGCTTTGGAAATGTTCATCGGCGGAGCCATGCGAATCGTATTACCCAGCAGCCCCCCCTTGCCGATAAGAAGGCCATTCTTCCTCGCCGCCTCCATCACCTGCGTGGCTTCTTGCGCGGCCGGCTCTTTCGTTTGACGATCCTTCACCAATTCGAGAGCCTGCATCATGCCCATTCCCCGCACATCGCCGATGAGAGAATATTTCTCCTGCAACTCTTCGAGTTTCTTACGGAAATATCCGCCGACGACATACGTATTTTCTCGCAGATTCTCTTCCTCGATCACTTCAATCACCGCGCGAACCGCTACCGACGTAACCGGATTCCCGCCAAAGGTCGAAATGGTGAGACCCTGAAATTTGTCGGCAAGCTCAGCGGTGGTGATCGTCAAACCAACTGGCACGCCATTCCCCATGCTCTTCGCAGACGTGATGATGTCTGGCGTCACTTCCCACTGCTCGATGCCCCACCATTTCTTGCCCGTACGGCCCCACCCGGTTTGCACTTCGTCAGCTATGAATAGCCCGCCATAGTTCTTCACAATGCGATAAACAATCTTGAAATATTCCGGTGGCGGCGTGATGAAGCCGCCGACGCCCTGAATCGGTTCGGCGATGAACGCTGCAATTGACCCGCCCGTCGTGGTCTGAATTGTACTTTCAACGTCGTTTGCGCAAGCCACGCCGCATTCGGGATATTTCAGGTGCAGTGGGCAACGATAGCAATAGGGGTTCACAGCGTGCGACACACCGACGCTGATGACACCCGATTTGCGCCAGGGCGCCTGCGCCGTCACGGACTTTGCGAGTGCCGATCCACCCGAATAGGCGTGACGCAAAGAAACAACGTCATAGCTTGGGCTAATCATGCGCGAGAGAAGAAGCGCCGCTTCATTCGCTTCCGTGCCGGAGCTGGTGAAAAAGCTCTTCTGCAATTTCCCCGGAGTGATCTGCGCCAGCTTCTCGGCCAGAGCAACCATGTGCTCGTTGGGAAATAGCGTAGAGGTGTGCTGGAGTTTGTCTACCTGTTCTTTGATTTTCGACGTCACCTTTGGATTGCAGTGGCCAACGCCTATGGTCACGATCCCGCCAAAGAAATCCAGGTACTTGTTGCCTTCGATGTCCCACAGATATTGCATCGAAGCGTGATCGGCAACGAGCGGCTTTTGGTAATAGTTCGTGACCGCCGGCCAAATGAATTCCTTGTGCTTGCGGACGATTTCATCAGATCGTGTTTCAGTTATTTTCGGCGTGGTCGTCATTCAGTTCGTCCATTTCCCATGCACACCCTCCCACCCTTCTCAATTGGCTGCATCTGCTCGCGCCTGCGCCTGCGTGCGGGAAATCTCGCCATACGACTCCGGCCGGCGATCTCGGAAGAATTGCCAAGTGGCGCGTACCTGCGCGATTTCATCCAGGTCAATATCGTGCGTGAGCAGCTCGTCCTTGTCGCGGCTTGCCTGCGCAATAATCTTGCCGCGCGGATTGCAGAAATAGCTTTTTCCGTAGAATTCCCCGATGTTCCAGGGCGCCTCTTTTCCCACGCGGTTGATTGCGCCCACGAAATATCCGTTGGCAGCGGCGTGGGCGGGCTGTTCGAGCTCCCAAAGGTATTCGCTCAGCCCAGCCACCGTCGCCGACGGGTTGAATACAATCTCCGCGCCATTTAGTCCCAGAATTCGCGCACCCTCAGGGAAATGGCGGTCGTAGCAAATATAAACGCCGACTCGCGCAAATTTCGTATCGAAGACAACGTATCCGGTGTTGCCCGGCGTGAAATAAAACTTCTCCCAGAATCCAGGAGCAACCTGTGGAATGTGGTGCTTGCGGTACTTCCCCAGATATTTGCCGTCCGCGTCGATTACAGCCGCGGTGTTGAAGAAGAAGCCGGTCATCTCGCGCTCGTAAATCGGAACAACCATAACCATCCCGTGTTTCTTGGCCAGCTTTTTCATGCGCTCGGTGGTAGGACCGTCGGGAATCGGCTCGGTGAGCTCGTGCCATCGGATTTGCTGCTCAGCGCAAAAGTACGGGCCGTTGAAAAGCTCCTGGAGGCAAAGAATTTGAGTCTTCTTCTTGGCGGCAGCTTCGATCAGTTTCTCCGTCTTTTCCAGCATCTTCTTGCTGATGTCCTTGATGGCGTATTTCTCGGGCGACCACTCGCAGTGAGTTTGAATCAGTCCACAACGCACCAGCCGAGCCATCAGACACCTCCCACCAAGCTGCTCTGCAAAACCAAAATAAAATTCGAAGAGCAAGTTTACCCCGTGGTGTGTAAGGCGGCAAGCAACAGCGCAGCAATTCTGTTGAGCTGGGGAGAAGCAGGCCTGGAGGTTCTTACCGCTAAAAAACAGCGCGTCGGCTGCTGCTTCCCGTATAATCCGGCGGGCGGGCGAGTGGTGCGAATTCTGCAAAACACATTGCGCGGATTGGGACGTATCTTTCCCGATTGCATCACGTTGAGCCAGGCCATCGCCTTCAATATGTTCCTCGCCTTTTTCCCAGTTTTGCTGTTTCTTCTCGGCGTCCTCAGTACCACCGCCTACTTTCACAACGCCGTTCGCGAAATTCCCCAGAGACTTACAACAATCCTGCCGCCCGGCAGCGATCAGATGGTCGTTCAGTATTTCGTTCGCAGGGGGCTACACCCGCTGAAGTGGATAACGCTTGGGCTAGCTGGCGCGTTGCTTGCCGGCTCTCAGGTGATGGTCGGTTTTATCGAGGGATTCCGCCTTATTGAAGGCGATCTTCTCCGCCTCTCGTTTTGGCGACTTTATCTTCGCTCTACAATTTTGCTGAGCTTAACGTCCGCTCCCTTTCTCGCCGTGGTGGTCCTTACGGTCTTCGGCAAGCAAGCCCGCGGATGGCTCATCAAACAAATCGGGCTATCCACTCTGATTCATGCCCTCGGCTTCGCGGCTTATGTGGCGATTGTATTTCTCTTGGCCATGTGCGTTTTAGTGGTGATGTACCGGTTCGGTCGGCCGGGAGAGCGAAGCTATAGAGAGGTCCTTCCTGGCGCGCTGGTAGCTACGGTGCTCTGGTGGGCTGCAGACATTTCTTTCGGCTTTTACGTGCGAAAGATGCCTTACGACGCTGTCTACGGTGGCTTGGCCGCCGCGATTGGCTTGCTTCTATGGATGTACTTGACTGCGATCGTCGTGTTGGTAGGAGCTGCGTATAACGCGGAGGCACGAGAAGCGCTCCAGCTGCAACATAAGGGACTGAGGATATGGGAGCGAGCAACTTGAAATCGCCTGCTGCGATCGCCTATCGATACGCAGCGATTCCGATCCTTCAGACGAAATGCGATGACTGAAATGCGAGTCGAGTGCTATTCAGGCTATCGCCCCGACGAGCGGCCCCTTCGATTCGTTTTCCACGGTCACGAATACGAAGTCCAGGATTTGGACGGCCAGTGGTACTCGCCGGATGCCACCTACTTCCGGGTGCGCGCCCAAGATGGTAACTACTACGTCTTACGCCACGATATTGGACAGGATTCGTGGACCCTCGACGGCTTCCGCGCCGCTCGGCACGCCCCGCATTCATCCCTCTGACTGATTAAAGACGACAAATCGGACTCCTTTCCTGCAATTACGTTAAGTAGTTCGCGACAATTGTGTCCTAAGCTACAAGCAGATTTTTACTCGCCATCTGTGCCGCGACGCGCCGATATAATCGATCTAAAGTCCCCACTTTTAATGCAACTTTTGCACTGTGATGGGGTTCGTATTAAGGGATTTAGCTGGGAGCTTTGTCTTCCGAGGGCACTTGGATTAACTATGGTAAGCCGATCGTCTGACCGATTGCGGCATTCGCATCTACGCATTGAAAGCATGGCGGTCGCCAGCCTATGTCTTGCTGCTGCAATGATTTTCACAGCGACCGCACCTCAATCCAGCGCCGACAAAGTAAAGAAATCACCCAACGCCTCCGCAATATCACTCGATAAAAAATTCAAGGGCGCCTTGCCAATCACCGAGCTCACAGCAGACCAAGCGACTCTGCACGCGCTCAATCGGCTGGGATATGGCCCATGTCCCGGGGACGTAGAACGAATCCGTCAAATGGGCCTCGAAAAATGGATTGACCAGCAGTTGCATCCAGAACGAATCGATGACGCAGCGCTCGACCAGCGACTCGATCAGTATTCCACGCTGAACCAGTCGTCAACGAAGCTCCTCGACGAGTTTCCTCCACCGGGCCAGGCCGTAAAGCGCCAAGGCGTGACGAAGGACGAGTACAAGGAAAAAATGGAGCAAAAGCGCCAGGACGCGCTGGCACAGATGCTGCCGACCGGGAACGAAAATTTTGACCGCGCCAACGATCAACTCGCCAAAATTCAAGGGCCGAATCGCATCGTCGCCGATCTCTCTATGGCGAAAGTGGACCGCGCCGTCTACAGCCAAAGGCAGCTCGAATCAGTGATGGAAGATTTCTGGTTTAACCATTTCAATGTCTTTGCGAACAAAGGCGCGGACAAATGGTTCGTTACCGCATACGTGCGCGACACGATCCGCCCCCGCACCATGGGCAAGTTTCAGGACTTGCTCGTTGCGACGGCCAAGAGCCCGGCGATGCTTTTCTATCTTGACAACTGGATGAGCGCCGACCCGGCTGCTTTCAAGCGCATGCAGGCGGAAATGCAGGCTCGGCGCCAGCGCTATCAAGGAATTTTCACAGGGGCGCAACCGCCGCCGCCCGGAACGTTTCCCGGAAAATCTCCGGTACCCGGCGGCAATGGCGTTCCCCCAAAGAAAAAAGAGGACCGCGGCCTCAATGAGAATTACGGTCGCGAAGTGATGGAGCTACACACCCTAGGTGTCGATGCCGGCTATACGCAACAAGATGTGATCGCGATGGCCGAGACGCTCACCGGTTGGACTGTCCACGAGCCACGCAAAGACCCAGAATTCTTTTTCGACGAGCGCATCCACGCGCAGGGCAAGAAAGTTGTGATGGGCCACATCATCAATTACGGCGGAGAGAAGGACGGCGAAGAAGCGCTAAAGTTTTTAGCGAACCATCCTAGCACCGCGCGGTTCATCTCCACGGAACTAGCGCGCCACTTCGTATCCGACAATCCACCCGAATCGTTAATCAGCCGCATGGCAAAAAACTACGAATCAACCGGAGGCGACATTCGAAGCTTGTTGAAAACCATGATCTATTCGCCGGAGTTCTGGTCGAAGGATGCATATCGCGCCAAGGTGAAGACTCCTCTTGAGCTTGTCGCGAGCACAGCGCGCGCATTGGGCGCGGACGTGCCGGTTTCTCTGCCACTGGCGCAATGGGTAGGCCGGATGGGCGAGCCGCTATTCCTCTGTCAGCCACCCACGGGCTACTCCGATAAATCTGAGACGTGGGTGAACACTGGAGCGTTGCTCAACCGGTTGAATTTTGCCCTGACGTTCGCGGGCGACAAGATGGCCGGTACCTCAGTCGACCTGAAAACATTGCTGGGCCAGCCTTCGTCCGCGGACCCGGCCATCGCTCTCGATCAGTCGATACAGATTTTCCTGGCCGGCGACATCGCCGACTCAACAAGGAAGACCCTCGAATCGCGCTTGAACGATCCGCAAATTTTGCAAGCGCGCCTAGATGATCCCGTAAAACAAGTAAATGAAGGATTGATCGCAGGTCTGGTTCTGGGCGCGCCGGAGTTTCAGCGGCGCTAAAGGCCCAGGAGAAAATGCCATGAACATCTCGCGCCGATATTTCATTAAGAACAGCGGCCTGGCAATGCTAGGGATGGCCGCCCTCCCTGCTTTCTTGCAGCGTGCCGTCGCAGCCAGCACAACGCCGAATAAAAAGAAAATGGTCGTGCTATTTCAGCGCGGCGCAATGGACGGCCTCAACGTAGTCATCCCCTTCGGCGAGCGCAACTATTACAATCTGCGTCCGACCATCGCGATTCCCGAGCCGCGCCGCGGCAACACCGATACAGTCATCGATTTGGACGGCTTCTTCGGGCTGCATCCAAGCCTCGCTCCGCTATTGCCGATCTATCAAAGGCGCGAACTCGCGATCGTCCACGCAGTAGGGTCGCCCGATCCCACCCGCTCGCATTTTGACGCCCAGGATTTTATGGAATCAGGAACGCCTGGCAGAAAGGCAACAGACGACGGCTGGTTGAACCGCGCCATGCAATCGATGACCGACGAAAAAGCAACGCCGTTTCGCGCCGTAGCGTTTGGCCCCTACCTCCCGCGCACGTTACAAGGAACAGCCCCGGCCGTCGCCATCCCGGATCTGAAGCAATTCAAAATGTACGGCCCGCAGCAAACGGTCGAAGGCGGCTTCGAAGCGATGTACGCCCAGACCGTCGACCAGGCCCTGCGCGGTGTAGGCCACGAAACATTCGAAGCCGTCGATCAGCTCAAGAAAATCAATCCAGACAAATACCAGCCCGAAAATGGCGCCGACTATCCTAAAAATCGCTTCGGCCAAAGCTTGATGGAAATCGCGGAACTATTCAAAGCCGACGTCGGCCTCGAAGTCGCTTTCCTCGATAGCGGCGGTTGGGACCATCACGTCAACGAAGGCGCTGTGCAGGGCCAGCTTGCGAATCTCCTTCGCGATCTGGGGCAGGGAATCGCTGCGTTTCACCAGGACATGGGCGACCGCATGAGCGACGTGGTGTTCGTCAGCATGTCAGAATTCGGCCGCACAGCCCGCGAGAACGGAAATCGAGGCACTGACCACGGCCATGCCAATTGCATGTTCGTAATGGGTGGAGATATCAAGGGCGGACGAGTCTATTCTCGCTGGCCGGGAATGAGCGAAGGCCAACTGCACGATGGACGCGATCTCGCAGTTACCACCGACTACCGCAGCATTCTCGGCGAAATTCTTTCAAGGCACATGCGCGACGACAACCTGAAAACGGTCTTTCCCGGATTCGCCAACGATCCGAAGCAGTTTCTCAAAATTGTGAATAGCTGAGCGGTATAGCGCCCATGACTACTTGCGAGACGCCACCAGGATTTTCGCCGTAGTAATAGCTTGACCAACATGCCGCTGCGTGTGCTCCGCGATGTGAACAAGAAGGCCGCCGACGGTAGTAGGCAGTCGCTTTTTCCCTACAGTGCGCGGTTCTTCCATCTGATTTGGACGTAAGGCTAGAACGCGCGAAGCGGCTTCCTCCAGCGCGCCCGCCAATTCCGCAAATAATTCATCGCTGCTCGCGCCAGGATCAAGCTCGCGACGAAGCGCGTTCAACTGCGCGTCGCCCAGTTCTTTACCTTCTGCATAGCTCAGCAACCGATCGATGCTGCGGCAGATATGTCGGATGTGGAATGCCACCGGCGCGAGATTTGCAGGACGAGCGTTCAACTCGGCATCGCTCAAATTTCCGCACCACTTTGCCAGGTCTTCTTCAGCCAGCTCGAGCGTGTGCAGCACCGCTCTCTTCACAGCCGGAACGTCAGTGAGAGTCCCGCGCAGCCAAGGTTCTGGAAGCTGAGTCTCAGCCATCAACTCACATCACTACTGACTACGCCTTAATACGCATACCGAAGAATGACCGATAAACAAACGTAAACGAGATGAGAAAGAACGCGGCCGCGAGAATCTCCGTGAGTAGCGCGTTCTGCGCCGTAAGCTCAACCGCCAGTTCCACCGCCAGCAGCCCGAACAGCGTCGTGAACTTGATCACCGGATTCAGCGCCACAGACGAAGTATCCTTGAACGGGTCACCGACCGTATCACCAACCACGGTTGCCGCATGCAGTTCGGTCCCTTTCTGCTTCATCTCAGTCTCGACGATCTTTTTCGCGTTATCCCAGGCCGCCCCGGCGTTCGCCATGAAAATCGCCTGATAGAGCCCAAAAATCGCGATCGAAATCAGATAACCGACAAAAAAGAACGGATCCACGAACGCGAACGCGAGCGTAGCGAAAAACACCGCGATGAAAATATTCAACATGCCTTTCTGCGCATACTTTGTGCAGATCGCCACCACCTTCTTGCTATCTTCGACAGACGCTTTCTCCACCCCATCCAGCCGAATGTTAGCCTTGATGAACTCGACGGCCCGATAGGCCCCGGTGGTGACGGCTTGCGTCGAAGCGCCAGTAAACCAGTAAATCATCGCCCCACCGGTAATAAGCCCCAGAAAGAATGGCGCGTGGAGCAACGAAAGCTTGTCAACATTCACCGTGATGCCGTTGGTAAGCGCCATAATGATCGAGAAAATCATCGTGGTCGCTCCAACCACCGCCGTGCCAATCAGCACCGGCTTTGCAGTCGCCTTAAATGTATTTCCGGCGCCGTCGTTTTCCTCCAAAAGCTCCTTCGCCCGCTCGAAATGTACATCAACGTTGAAATCCCGCTTCAGCTCACCTTCGATCCCCGGAATTTGCTCGATCAGTGAAAGCTCATAAACGGACTGCGCGTTGTCCGTAACGGGCCCATACGAGTCCACCGCAATCGTCACCGGTCCCATGCCAAGAAAGCCGAACGCCACAAGTCCAAACGCAAATACTGGCTCAGCAATCATCAACGCATGAAGCCCCATCTGGCTGAAGAAATAGGCAATGCTCATCAGCGCCACCATCGCAAGTCCCAGGTAATATCCGGAAAAATTCCCGGCCACAAAACCCGAAAGAATTCCAAGCGATGCGCCGCCTTCTTCCGCCGAACTGACCACTTCTCGCACATGCCGCGATTCAGTGGACGTAAACACCTTCACCAGCTCCGGAATCACCGCTCCGGCCAGCGTGCCGCACGAAATGATCGTCGCGAGCTTCCACCACTGCGTGCTGTCATCGCCGAGCGTCGGCACGATCAGGTAAGAAATCGCGTAGGTGAGCGCGATGGAAACCACGGACGTAATCCACACCAACGACGTTAGCGGAGCCTCGAAATTCATCTTGTCCGCGTTCGCGTACTTTGCTTTGGCAATGGCGCTGTTGATAAAGTAAGCGCCCGCGCTCGAAACGAGCATCGCGATGCGCATCACGAAGATCCACACAAGCAACTGCACCTGCACCACCGGATCCTTCACGCCCAACAGAATGAACGTAATCAACGCCACGCCGGTCACGCCGTAGGTCTCAAAGCCATCAGCGCTAGGACCGACCGAATCCCCGGCATTGTCGCCCGTACAATCTGCAATCACGCCGGGATTGCGCGCATCGTCTTCCTTAATCTTGAAAACAATCTTCATCAAGTCCGAGCCAATGTCCGCAATCTTCGTGAAGATGCCGCCCGCAATACGCAAAGCCGCGGCGCCCAGAGACTCGCCAATCGCAAAGCCAATAAAGCACGGGCCGGCATAATCGCGTGGAATGAAGAGCAGAATAATCAGCATCATCAGCAGCTCCACGCTGATCAACATCATGCCGATGCTCATGCCGGCTTCGAGGGGAATTCGATAGATCGGATACGGCTTGCCGCGCAAACCCGCAAACGCAGTCCGCGAGTTGGCAAACGTATTCACGCGGATTCCAAACCACGCCACTCCGTAGCTCCCCGCGATTCCCACCACGCTGAAAAGCAGGATGATGATCACGCGGATCGCCTCGTATTTCAGGAGCAGCCCGAAGTACAGCACGATCACCACGGCAATGAAGCTCTCAAGAATGAGCAAAAACTTGCCCTGGGTTATGAGATACGTCTTGCACGTCTCATAAATGAGTTCGGAAATCTCGCGCATCGCCCGATGCACGGGCAAATTCTTCAGCCGGGTATAAATGGTCAATCCGAAGATCAATCCAAATATGCAAAACACAATGCCGAAGAGAAGCAGCGTATGACCATCCACGCCCAGAAATTTCACTTGCGATAGATCAGGAAGCTTCAGGTTTGCTTCGCCGCCAGGAGCCGCTCCGTCCTCCTGCCCGAACGCCGAAAATGCGCCCAGCAGTACAAGACCGGCGCCGCCGCCGAGGGTTTTCGTAGTCCGGCCGAACCGCGCGCGCCAATCCTCCTGCCGAAGTCGCCCGCTCAATCGAGCGCTCACACCTGTGAGACAACATGCCCCTGCATCTGCCGACATTCTTCCTCCGGAATAGGACTCCACGAGCGGGAGTCTAAGGGTCGCGAGAACCTACAATTCCAAAACAACTTTTGTAGCAGGAATCCCTCGTTTCGTCAATAAAGTAAGCCAATTAGCGGTCGTGCAGAAAATGGTCACTATTCCGCGGAGGCGTTGCGAAGCGGCACTTCAAAATACACAAGCGGCTCGTTCGAAGGCGCAATTGAGACATCCGGCACGTAAAGGCTGGACCTTTTCACGATTGCAAATTCGTGGCTCACATCGAAGTACAGGAATCCGTGAATCGTTCCCTTCGGCGGAATCACGTCTGCATCAAGCGTGAGAGGACGCAACACGTTCGCTAACTTTTCCACATTTTTGTCGCCAATCTTCATCGGCAAAGGCAGCCGTTTTTGATGAGGATCGGCCGAACCCGTAGGATGCGCTATGAGTTTCGCCACCTCTTCCGCCCTGAGCCAGTCAACTTCCTGCCGCACCCCATTTTTGAGCGTAACCTCCAGCTGAACAGTCTCCAAGTTCACACGCATCGGCTGATCGGAGTCGTTACGCAGGAACACCTCGATCGGAAGAACGCCCACATCGTGAGGGTTCGCCTTTCCGAATTTGTCCTTCGTGCGCGCAGCTTCAGTATACGGATCCACCGAAACCGTGAGGCCACTGTGCTGATCGCGGGGGAGTGGAGCAGGAGTTGTGGTTGCAGGTTTTGGATCAAGAGGGGGCGAAGCGCTCTGACCAAATGCAGACGCGCAAAGAACCAGGAAGCTCGCCAGGAACGCGGCGATTCGCAGACGTGTTGACGTGGTCTGAATCTCGGTGAGCCTGTCCGGGCTGATCTGCAACCGATGCTTCCATTTCATCGAAGATTCCTTGTTGTCCAGAAGCTCAGATGTATCCGTCGCGTGGGAAGTTGTGCGCGCATCCTACGCGTGCAACTATAATACCCGCTCGCACTAAGAAAGGATTTGGGGCGCCAGCGCGACGCTCGCCTAATGTATTTCTTATATCGTATCTTAACGGCTATAGGAATGCTATTCCTTGCGCCCTATTTCGTGCTACGCGGCCATAGGCGCGGCGAACCGGCAAGCGCGTTGCTAGAACGTCTTGGAATTATTCCTCTCGAAATCGCGGCCAAGGTCGTCACGACGGCGAAAGACGGCGGCGCGATCTGGATCCATGCGGTGTCAGTAGGAGAGGTGCTGGCAGCGCAGCCGCTCCTGGCAGCATTGAAACAAAAATCCCCCGGCCGGGCAGTCTTTGTCTCAACCACTACCGAAACCGGCCAGCGTCTGGCTCGCAGGCGCTTGAATTGCGCCGACGGTATATTTTATTTTCCGTTAGATTGGGTGGTCCCCGTCCGAAAGGCGCTAACGTCGATTCAACCGGCTCTCGTGATCGTCATGGAGACAGAGATCTGGCCAAATTTCCTTCATGAAGCTCAAAGGCGAGGCATTCCTGTGATCTTCGCCAACGCCCGAATCTCGGAGCGCTCCTTCGCTCGTTTCAATCAATGGAAATTTCTAATCGGCGACTTTTTCGCGCGCACGCTTCAGGATGCCGCGCAATTCCTCGCTCAGACGCCCGAAGATGCTAAGCGGCTCGCCGAAATGGGCGCTCCCGAAACTCTCATCGAAGTTACTGGAAACTTGAAATACGACGGCATGCCTCCTGAGATCAGCCCATTCGTGGCCTGGCTAAAGAACCAGATCGCAATGCAAGAACGGTGGCCCGTCGTCGTAGCCGGAAGCGTGGTAGCCGAGGAGGAAGAAGCGGTGCTCGCCGCTTACGATATAGTGCAGCGACAGTGGCGCCGCGCCTTGCTCATATTGGCCCCCCGCAAACCCGATCGCTTCACCGCCGCGGCGGAAATCGTGTCGGCGGGAGGCTGGGAGGTGGTGCGCCGAAGCAATCTCGACCTGAATTCTATTCTTAGCGAGAACGCCGATGTCCTTCTCCTCGATTCGATCGGTGAATTGGCGTCAATTTACTCGCTCGCAGACGCAGTCTTCGTTGGCGGTTCGCTCGTCCCGGCTGGTGGTCACAATATTCTCGAACCGGCCTGGTTCTCACGGCCGCCGATTTTCGGCCCATCGATGGAGAATTTTCACGAGATGGCAGATCAGTTCGTATCGGCCCGCGCCGGAATTCAAGTTTCCAGTGGGACTCAACTCGGCAAAGTCTGGGTGCAGCTGATCGAAGACGACGCGATTCGTGAACGGATGGGACGCGCTGCGTATGAGATTTCCGAACGAAACCGCGGTGCAACGGAACGCACGCTTGAACGCATAACCGCGATACTTAACAGATCCCCTCAATCCTCATGACTCTGAAGGACTCACTTCTTTGGCCACTTACAGTCCCATACGGTGCCGTGTCGCGTCTGCGCTCGCGGGCCTATCGCGCAGGCATCTTGAAGCAGCAGCCTCTCCCGGGTAACGTGATCAGCATAGGCAATCTCACCACAGGCGGCACAGGAAAGACGCCTATGGTGATCTGGATCGCCGAGCGGCTTGCTGCTGATGGCAAGAGCGTCGGCATTCTGACGCGAGGCTACCGCGGCCACTCGGCGCCACCGCCTGCAACCTCACGCACGAATGTTGAAGCGAAGCAAAAGGCCCCAACGTCAACAAGCGATGAAGTGCAGTTAATGCAAGCGCGGCTCGGCAACCGTGTCGCCTTCGGCGTAGGCGCAGACCGCCTCGCTCGCGGTCAGGAACTAGCGAGTCGTGGCGTCAACTGGTTTGTGCTCGACGATGGTTTTCAACATCTCCAGCTCGCGCGCGACGTGGACATTGTGATGATCGACGCGACCAACCCCTTTGGCGGGGGCCACTTCCTTCCAGCCGGCCGCCTGCGCGAGCCAAAGACGGCACTAACCAGAGCAGATCTCATTGTCGTCACGCGCAGTTCGCACTCGCCCGCTGTCGAAGCGGCGGTTCACAGAGAAACGAACGCCCCTATTTTCTATGCGCAACCGGGACTTGATTCTGTCTACTCGCCAAGTTCCGCCCATCTGGAAAGTCACGATGCACGCGAACAAGACCTCTTCGCGTTTTGCGGCATCGGCAACCCCGCCGCGTTCGTCGCCGATTTACGCAGTTGGGGATTTAAGATCGTCGGGCATAAGTTTTTTCCAGACCACCACCGCTACTCGCCGGCAGATGTCCGCGAAATCGAAGCCGAGGCACGAGCAGCCGGCGCGAGCGGCCTCATCTGCACGGAAAAAGACAGGTTCAATTTCCCCTGTAGTTCTGCAGCGATGGATTTATGGGTCTGCGCAATATCGCTGCGCGTCGACCGAGAACAGGATTTCTGGCGCACAATGTTGGCAGCAATCGAGTCCTGCAAAGCCGGCCTCGCACGATAGTCTCGGGCTGTTTCATTCGCCGGGAATACTCGAAGACGGCCCAGTAGGGGCGGGTCTAAGACCCGCCCGCGAATAAATCAGCCGCGGCCGGTGTCGAAGCCGATTTGCTGCCCTCCAGCGCGCTATGATACGTTTCGGCGCGCCGCGTATTTGACGACTATTCATGATGGAGATTCCTTGAGCTCGGCCCGCAAGACGCCAAGGCATTCGATGAAGGACGCAACCCGTCCCGTGCCGGACGCCGCTGTAGATCTCACGCGGTTACTCGATATCGTGTCGGCCTTTTCGAAACAGACAATCTGCGTCCTCGGCGATTTCGTACTCGACGAGTTTGCCTCCTGCGAAATCTCCCGCATCTCCCGAGAAGCGCCGGTCCTGATCCTGCGCCACCGCCGCACAGAAGCCTATCCGGGCGGCGCTGCCAATGCCGTCAACAACCTTGCAGACCTGGGCGCTCGCGTCGCACCGGTCGGCGTCTTGGGAACAGATGCCGGTGGCCGCGCGCTGCTCGACCAGTTCCGCCGAAAACGAATAAACACCTCCGGCATCGTCACCGCACGGAATTGGCTCACCACTACGAAGACGCGCTTCCTGGCCGGCTGGACCCACACCACCGAGCAGCAGGTCCTTCGAGTAGATCGCGAGCCCACCGGCACGCTGTCCGCCGGCCTCCAAGCAGCGGTAGAACAGAAAGCGCGCCGCCTCGCGAAACAAGCCGACGCAGTCCTCGTTTCCGACTATGGCCTCGGGGCCGCCACCCCGGTCCTCATCCGCAAGCTCGCGAAAAATCGAATCATGCTCGATTCACGCTACCGTCTACGCGAATACGCCGCCGCCGGCGTCACAGCCGCCACCCCAAACGAACCAGAGCTCGAAGCCGCCTATCAAACGCAAATTGGTTCAGATGCACGCAAGCTTGACGACCTCGGCACGCACGCACTCCGCGAATTGGGCGTGGAAGCATTAGTCGTGACGCGCGGCAAAGATGGCATGGCAGTTTTCGAGAATGGCGCACGCGGCAGCCATCGTGCGCGCCACATTCCAATCTACGGGTCCGATGCGCCAGTCGACGTAACAGGTGCGGGCGACACCGTGATCGCAGTGTTTACCCTCGCAGTAGCTGCTGGCGCTTCCTATTTCGAAGCAGCACACCTTGCGAATTACGCGGGCGGTATCGTAGTAATGAAACGCCGCACCGCCACCGTCACCCGCGCCGAACTCGAATCCACTCTTCGCCACGAGGCAACCGCGCAGCACTAACTCCGATGGACACCCGTGAAAAAATCCTCTCCCGCGAAGGCCTCCACGCCGTTCTCGAAGAGCACCGGCGCTCCGACCGGAAAATCGTCTTCGCGAATGGCGTCTTCGATCTGCTCCACGTCGGCCACATCCGCTATCTCCAGGGCGCAAAGGCCGAAGGCGACATCCTCGTCGTCGCGCTCAATTCCGATTCCAGCACTCAGCAGCGCAAAGGCCCCGGCCGCCCGGTGATGACTGAACGAGCCCGCGCAACAGTCGTAGCAGCGCTGGCCGCGGTAGACTACGTGATCATTTTCGATGAGCTCGACGTCAACCCGCTCCTTCGCGAATTCCAGCCTGACGTCCACGCCAAAGGCACCGACTATTCCATCGACACGGTCCCCGAGCGCGAACTAGCCATTCTTCTCGGCATCCGCACTGCCATTTGCGGCGATCCCAAAGATCATTCCACACGCGACGTGATTGCGCGCATCCACCGCGAGCGCGATGCCTGATCGCAGCCTCGAAAAATCAGCCGACAGCAGCTCGCACCACCGCTTTCTACTTGTGCGGCTCAGCTCTCTCGGCGACGTGGTCCACGCACTCCCCGCTGCTTCAGCTTTGCGCGATGCGTTTCCGGACGCGCGGATCGACTGGGTAATCGACGCTCGCTGGCAGCGATTGCTCGAAGGTAATCCCGACATCAACGAAGCGATCGCCTTCGACCGCAAGCAAGCCGGTGCCCTCTCATCTTTAATTCGCAAGTTGCGCGCAGCCCAATACACTTGTGCCATCGATTTTCAGGGACTATACAAATCGGCGTTGCTGGCTCTCGCTTCAGGCGCTCCTCGCCGCATCGGTTTTCAAAGCAGCTACGCGCGCGAAGGCCTCGTCGCAGGGTTCTACACAGACCGTCTGAATCCACACGGCCCGCACAAAGTGGATCACAATTGCACGCTTGTCGAGGGCGCGGGAGCGCAGCTCGGTCTGCCAAGATTTCCTCTCGCGGTTCGCCCGGACGACGAAGACCTCGTGGCGCGCGAACTCAACAACCGCAGCATCACGGATTTCTACGTGCTGAATCCCGGCGGCGGCTGGCTCTCGAAATGCTGGGCGGCCCAGCGCTACGGCGAACTCCATCGCGAACTTGCACAACGCCACGGCTGGCGCGGCGTCGTCACAGTAGGGCCCGGCGAAGAAAATCTTGCACGCGATCTAATCCATGCCGCCGGAGACTCGGCTCCCATCGCAATCCCTCTCGCGCTGGGCCCTCTCATGGCTCTTCTGCGCCGCGCGAAATTCATGGTCTCAGCCGATACCGGCCCGCTGCATCTCGCCTCCGCTCTCGGCACGCCGGTCGTGGGTTTGTTCGGCCCCACCGATCCCGCCCGCAATGGCCCGTTTTCGCCAGGTGATATTTCCGTGCGAAATCCGCGCCACTCGATAACCACTTACGCCCGCGGTGCATCGTACTCTCCCGCGATGTTATCCATCACAGTAGACCAGGTTGTAGACGCCGTCGAACGCCGGATGGGCTGCGTTGACACGGGGCTGCGTTGATGGCGCACACGCAGCAAGCAAATCGAATTTCAGCAGCCACTCAATCGCAGCCGCGAAAATTCTGGATGCGCTGGCGCGTTCGCCTTGGCTACCCGGTCGCGATTATCTACTGGCTTCTCGCGACCCCTACGTGGCGGTCAATCGTTTACGGAACGATCGTCGCGCTGTTGGGACTGATCGTTCGCGCAGCGGCCGCAGGATATCTCCGTAAGGACCGCGAACTCGCCGTCACCGGTCCATACGCGCTCACCCGCAATCCGCTCTATCTGGGCAGCGCGATTCTCGCAGCCGGATTCGTCGTGGCCTCTCATTCCTGGATCGCCGGTTCATTGGTGAGCTTATACTTTGGAATTTTCTATTACGCCGTAATGCGCAACGAAGAGGAAGATCTGCGTATGCGCTTCGGTACAGATTTCGACGCCTACGCCACCCGCGTGCCACTCTTCTTCCCGAATCCCTTCGCGAGCGGAAAACCACAATCTCCGGCGAACTCGGGAACAAACGCTGAAGTTAACGGTGGATTTTCCTGGGCGCAATATCGCCGTAATCGCGAATATCGAGCCCTGTTTGGTGCCATCGCAGCAATGGCAATGGTGTGCCTGCGTATGTACATTCGCGGACGATTCGGATATTGATCTGAGAAGGGCCGACGACTCGCTACTGCAGGCGGTACACCGCGTGCATCACGCGCTGAAACTTAGGCCGGTAAAGCAAATCGAACGCGCGTTCTTTCCCCGGAAACATCTCCAGCGCCACGCGCCGCGTAGCCGCAACCATCCCGGCTGCTTCCTCGGGCGTCAGATCGCCAGCCGCAATCGATTCGATCGTCAGCTGAACGAGGATTCGCAGCCTGCGGATACGTCGGCTTTCGTCGTCGATCTGGTCCTGGGTCGGGCGGGAATTATTTCTGTCTTCCGAAGTGGCCTGTGGCATTTCGCTAAATAGTATGGACTTCGATGCGCGATTCGCGCAATAGTACTCGGGAGCAGGAGACTATGAGCCAGGGCGCAAAATCTGATCCGCATCACTCGCGGGAAAAAGTTGTCGTCGCTTACGCCGCGGGAAACGCCGAGGAAGCAATGGTCATCCGAGGCCTGCTCGCAAGCAATGGCATCGACTCGCCCGGATCTGCTTCGATGGATCCTTTTCCAGTAAGCGAGCCTCTCGACGGCGGCCATGGCGTCGACGTCCTTGTGCTCGAGTCCCAAGCCGATGAAGCGCGGAAACTGATCGCAGAATACCTCAAGGACAACGCTTCATCTTCCTCAGACTCCGACGATTCCTCGGACCAATAATCCATCTCTCCCCTTCGGCACGTCCCGTTTGGAGTGCGGCGGCTTGCCGCTGCTTTCATAAGCTCCGGCTTGCTGGAGCGGTTTCGCGTCGTGTAGTTGCCACGCCTTCGGCGTCTTTCGCCAGATGTTAAATGCAGACAGTTCCATTCAGTATTTGTTAGTTCGCGCGTGATTCCGCAAAGGTTGTCACCGTCAGAGCATGTCCGTCCGTAAGCGCAGTCACGGCGCCGTCGCGGTCTGTGCGCAGCAGGCGCACGCCGGCTTGTGCATAGCGCTCGACAGTCCCCGGTGCCGGATGACCAAAGGGATTTGCTTCGCCCGCAGAAACCACCGCTACCTTCGGCGCCACCGCTGCGACAAAATCGGGCGTGGACGAAGTCTTGCTGCCGTGATGCGGCACCTTGAGAAAATCGGCCGAAATCTCAGCGTCCTCTTTCACGAGCCGCTGCTCCACTTTCTTCTGAATGTCTCCGGCGAGCAGGAATCGCACGCTGCCATCTTCGAGCCGCAGGACGAGCGAATCATCATTCGACGCCTCGTTCACAGGAGTTAGATCAGCAGGCCAGAGCACGTCGCCAGTGACCCCGTCCCAATCGAATTTGCTTCCGCTCACTTCGTGTACCACACGCACGCCATGCTCGCTCGCTTCCTTGAGCAAGTCTTCGAATGCGTGCGTCTCCTCATCGCGGCCAATCCATAATTCTCCAACGCGGAAATTCTGCAAGACGCTGTGCAATCCATCGAGATGATCGTGATGCGCGTGCGTGAGGGTGATCACATCGAGGCGCTTGATTCCGCGCGACCAGAGATACGGCGACACCACTTGCTCGCCCACGTCGAGCCCTGAACGTTGACCGCCGACCCATTCCGATCCTGGCTGCCCGCCGCCGTCAATCAACATCGTCCGGCCATCCGGAAACGCGGCGAATATCGAGTCGCCCTGCCCAACATCGAGCACGCTCACCTCCAGCTTGCCGCGATTCAACATGGGGGCGAAGGGATGGGTCGCTACGAGCGCCGTCAATGCGGCAAGCGCAATGATGGCCGCCCATTCCAGCGGTCGAATCGGAGGCGCGAATTGGCGACGGGCAAAGCGATTGGCTCGGAGAGCCACTACAGCGCGCGCAGCAATGGCAACGCAAATGAGTGCAACGAAAAAGGCGGCGATGAGCCAGTTAGGCGGCCCCGGAATGCGATACGACATGCGCGGCCATGCGCCGACCCACTTCACGACAGCAAGAAGCCATGCCGCAAGAAAGCCAAGCATGCGCGCGAGCAATAGAGACAAGCGCGCCCAAACAAATGTCGCGAGAAGCGTGAGAAAACCGAGCGGCACGATCAACCCGGTGAGAATCACGGCCGGAATATTGCTGAGCGGGCCCGCAAGGCTAACGCGATGAAAATCCTGCGCCAGAATCGGCAGCATGCCCCACTGAATCACTACCGAAAGCAGCACGATTTCCCACAGCCTGAGTCCAATGCCGACTGGAGCCGCGATCAGCGCGGCCGCGTGCGAAGCAAAGCGCTTCGGCATCCGAACAGAGAGCCAGTTCGCGGCTGCTCGCATTTCGATCCGGAATTGAATCACTTTCGGCGAGTGCACGATGTCGCGCGTCACATCGCCGAGGTGCGCAAGGCCAGCGCGGTACGGCGCGCTCGTGCGATCCATCCAGGGAAGCGCGAGCGCAGCAATCACGCCGGCGGCGAGAAACGAAAGCTCGAAGCTCGAATCCACCAGCAAGGACGGTTTCCAGAAGAGAATCACGAGCGCCGCGAGTGCAATGGTATTGAGCAGCTCCACCCGCCGGAAAAATGGACGCGCGCACAGATAGAGCGCCACCATTAGAGCGGCGCGCAGAATCGGCGGGCGGTCCTGCACCATTCCAACATACGCCGCAAGCGATAGAAGCGTTACGAGGCTGGCGGCGCCGACGGAAAAACGCAACTTGCGTCCGAGCCAAAAGAAAAACACAGCAAGCGCTCCGACGTGCAGTCCGGCTACCACAAGAACGTGATAGACGGCCGTCTTCTGAAATGCGGTGACTGTTTCGGAATCCACAAACGAGCGATCTCCCAGCAGCATCGCTCGCAAAACTGCTTCACGATCGGGCTGGCCTGCGAACAGCACGTCAAGTCGCGCGAGCAGGTTGCCTCGCGCTCGCGCTAGCCGTTGCAGCAGCGTTGGCGTCGGCCGGTCAACAAGACGCAGCAATTCGCCGCTCTTCAACGACCCGATCAAGTCGATTTTCTGCCGTGCGAGGTAGCCGTGGATGTCGAACGCACCCGGATCGAGAAAGTTTCTTGGTGGCCTCGCGCGAACAAGGGCTTCGACCCGGTCGCCGGCGCGAAGCGTTTCGGCAATTTCAATCGGTTGCCTGGGGTTGTTGTAGATATTGGCGCGCAAACCTCCGCTCGTCGCGAGAATCTCGCCCCCCGATTCCACTTGCTCGATGTCGATTTCGTATCGGCGGCCCCAGGGCATCACGAGCGGATCTTCCCGCAGGCGCCCACGCCAGCGCAGCGGCTCGGTAAGATCGATGCGATTGGCCGCAATCAGGCGTGTGACGTGGTTCGCGGGCACCGCCGCTTGCTCAATTCCGAATGCGAGGCTGCCGAGCGCTATCCAGGCCGCGAGGGCGCAGATAGCAGACGCGTAAAGAAGCCTGCGCCAGACGAAAACGCCACCTGCGATGATCGCCAGCCCCGCAGCTGCTGCATACGTCGACGGCTGATGCGGCCATCGCATGACGAGTGCGATGCCTGCCGCAAACGCGGCCGCGATCCACAGTGCGGGGAGCTTCATTCGCGCCGGCGCAGCCGGGTCACAACTTCCATGTGAAATGTCTGCGGAAATAGATCGAAGAGATGCATGTCGACGATTTCGTAGCCGGCCGCGACTAAGACAGCCAGATCGCGTGCGAGCGTAGGCGGCTCGCACGAGACATACGCGATGCGGGCCGGCTGAATTCGTGCAAGCCGGTCGAGCGCAGGGCGAGCCATTCCGTCGCGCGGTGGATCGAGCACCACGAATTCAGGTTTTTCCTTGAAGCGCTCGAGGAAGCGCTCCACGTCCGAGGCTCGTACTTCGATGGGCCTGCCGCGAGCGTTGGTTTCAAGGTCCCGCGCGGCTGCGGGATTCGCTTCGACTGCGATCACGCGGCCGAATTTCTTCGCAAGCGCGGTCGCAAAAAGCCCTACACCCGCGAAGAGATCGAGCGCGAGGCTACCGCCTTCGTCTCGATCGACCACGTCACGGACAAGCTCGTCCACAAGCGAGTTATTGACCTGAAAAAAAGAAAAGTGGCCGACGCGAAACGCCTGGCCGCCAGCCTCGTATTCAATGAATCCCGGGCCGAAGAGCTCCATTCGCTCTTTGCCGGGATCGTGGAAAAGCAGGCTTTCGATCTCCGGTACGAGCGCGCGAATCTTCTCGGCGAGTTCTGCGGAATGGGCAGGGAATCCGGCGAAGGTGGTGGTGAGTAGCAGTTTGGAATCGGCCGAATTGCTGAACGCTTCGAACTCGCGCAACTGGCGCGGCAGCGCGCCAGCTGCGAGCGCGTCGCGAAGCGCGAGGAGGGTCTTCAACAAGAGCGGCGAAAGAATCGGGCAATCGCTTACCGCACATAGTGCCGTCGAATTCGCGCGGAAGTAGCCGATGCCGAGTTTGTCGGAATCGGCCGGCGATGCCTCGTCCGCAGAAGAATCGTTGAGCGGACGAACTTTCCATTGTGCTCGATTGCGATAACTCCAGGGCTTGGATGCGTGAACCGTGACTTCTCCGGCCCATTCGATGCGGCCGATACGCCGAAGCGTCTCGCGTAGGATTTCGGTTTTGTATTTGAGCTGCGCTTCGTAGGGAATGTGCTGGTAGTCGCACCCGCCGCAGACGCCGAAGTGCGGGCAACGAGGCGCGATGCGTTCCGGCGAAACGTCGAGCACGCGTTCCAGCCGCGCGCGGATGAATTTCTTTTTCTGCTCGGTAGGCAGGATCGCAGCGCGCTCAGCAGGCAGCACGAACGGAACGAAGACAGTCGAACCCTCGTGATGCGCGAGGCCTTCGCCACCGTAAATCAGTTTTTCGATTGTGACGTCCATTGTCGGCATCGGTGTGTGTGTTGTGGGGCTACGTGAGATAGAAAAGGCTCAGCCGCGGAACCTCGAACAGTTCGTAAAGTCGCTTCTGAATGTATTGGCGTTCCAGCTGAGCGAGCTGGTCAGCCGACATCTTACGCCGGTAAGGGGCGAGCGAGCGATCCATTTCGCGGCGGATTGCGAGCATCGCTTCTTCGTCGGCGTCAGCGGAAAGCGCCGCGGTGAGTTTTTCCTCGAGCACGGTAAGCCGCCGTTCGAGGTCTTCAAGATCGAGCGCCGAAGGCGAGTCGAGCAGCGTGCGCGCCTCGTCGAGGCGTTTCGCAGTTTCGTCGAGACGCGTTGACAATGCCGCGTGCGTAGCGCGCCGCTTTTCTGCGGCCGCGCGCAAACGCGCCGCGTTGCGCTCGAAGTATTTTTTCATTTCCTCGCGCGAGAAGGGCTCGGCGGCAGGTTGCGTGCGCTTGACCTCGGGGCCGGAGCCTGCGGCCGCTTCGCTTGCTTCTTCGGCGGCATCGAGAACTGCGTCGACGCAATACGCGAGGCTTTTCAGTTGGCGTCCGCCGGCGGCGCGGCGCGAGCGCGACCAGCTCTCGAAGGCGCGATCAATTCCTTTCAGCACGGCTTCGAGAGGCACTCCCGCTTTTTGCCAGGTTTCGACGATGGCCCAATCGAGCGGTGAAACGAGAAGATGCGCGCCGCGTTTGCGCCAGAAATATTCTTCGATCTCCGTAAAATAGTTGAAGTAGTTGAAAGTTTCCATGAAGCCGCGAGACCGGTCAGGTCCTCGTCAGGTCCTTGTCAGGTACGGGGACGTAACGTAGAGATTTTTTTCGGCGCGACGCCTGCACCACTGCTGCGATCCTGCGCGCTGGGCTGATTGCGTTCCCAGATGATGCGGAGACCTTCGAGCGTGAGGTATTCGTCGACGGTTTCGATGTGACGCGATGCGCTGCCGATGAGGCTTGCCTGGCCGCCCGTGGCGATCACTTTTGTTTTCGCGCCCATCACTTCTTTCATGCGCGCAAGAATCCCGTCGACCATGTCGGTGTATCCGTAGAAGAGGCCGGATTGCATCGAGGCGGCGGTGTTGGTGCCGATGATTTTGCCGGGGTCTTTGATTTCGACGCGGAAGAGTCGGGCGGCGCGGGCGAAGAGCGCGTCGGCAGAGATGCCGATGCCGGGGCAGAGGACTCCGCCGAGATATTCGCCACGTGCGGAGACGGCGTCGAAATTAATTGCGGTGCCGAAATCAACGACGATGCAGGGGCCGCCGTACTTATCGAAAGCGGCGACGCTGTTGACGATGCGGTCGGCGCCGACTTCCTGCGGGTTGTCATATTGGACGGGCATGCCAGTCTTAATGCCGGGTTCGACGAAGAGCGCTTTCTTGCTGAAGTAACGCTCGGCCATTCCGGCGAGGGTGGAATTCAGAGGCGGCACGACGGAGCTGATGATGATGCCACCGATTTCGCGCGGCTCGAGATCGGCGAGGGTGAAGAGGTCGCGCGTGAGGATGCCGTATTCGTCGATGGTTTGGTCGCGCGCGGTGGTGAGGCGCCAGTGGGCGACGAGTTCGAGGCCGCGGAAGACGCCGAGGACCGTGTTGGTGTTGCCGACGTCGAGCGTGAGAAGCATTAGGGTGCCTCGCTGACATCGCCCGAGAGAATCAGTTCGGTGCCGCGAGCGTCATCGCGCTTCACGCGCAAGACCCCGCTGGGTTCGAGTCCGGCTGTGATGCCGGTGAAGGTTTCGGTGGCGGTGGAAATTTTCACGTGCTTGCCTTTGAAGTATGTTGAAACTTCGGCGAAACGCCGGAGGATGGGCTCGGCTCCCTCGGCGATGAATTGATTGTAGTAGCGGTCGAGGTTGCGCAGCAACCGAATCAAAAGCTGAAGGCGCGAGTGCGGCTTGCCGGTCTCGATGCGAAGCGACGTGCCGATGTCGGCAAGCTCGGCTGGCATTTTGGTCTGGTTCACATTGATGCCGATGCCGATGCCGGCATAGTGGACGCGGTCGGGTTCGGCGTGCATTTCGGTGAGGATGCCGGAAAATTTCCGGCCGCCGAAGAGCAAGTCGTTGGGCCAGCGGATGTCGAGGTTGTGGACAGCATTCTGTTCTGGATTCGCGATGCCGATTTCTTCGGCGCACGCGTCGCGAGCAGCGAGGCCGGCGACGAGAGTGAGGAGCGGCGCGTAGGCGGGCGGGATTCTCGGCCGGAGGAGCACGGTGCAATGTATGCCAGCGGATTTTTCGGAAAGCCATTTGCGACCGGCGCGTCCACGTCCGGCGGTTTGCTCTTCGGCGAGAACGACGGCGCCGTGCGGCTCGCCGGCTTCACCGAGTTGCATGGCGACGGTGTTGGTGGAATCGATTTTGAAGAAATGATAGATGCGGCGCGCGAAAGACGTTCCCGAGAGTTGGTTGCTGAGGAGCTGCGGCGCGAGGATGTCGGGGACTCGCTCGATGTGATAGCCAGTGGCGGCGTGTCCTTTGACGCGGACGCCGAGAGCGCGCAGCTTTTCGATCCAGCGCCAGACTTGCTGGCGGGAGACGCCAATCTCCCGGGCGATTTTTGCGCCGCTGATGACGATGGTGGAATTTTCGGCGAGGAGGGCGAGGAGGGCGTCGATGCGGCGGTCGGTGGTGCCGGGAAGCGTGGCCATGCGCGCGGTGGGCATTGGGAGCAGGGAAGCATACTTGAGGCGAGCGGGGAGGACAAGGAAGGCAGTGATGAGTGATGAGTGACGGGTGGCGAGTGACAGGCTAACGGAGGCCAGCACAAGCGCATTGAAAAGTGCCGTTTTTGTCTCGATTAGAGTTTTGTATTGTGCTGTGTTTGTTGGAGTTATGGGAAATTCTAATCGCGGTGTCTCGTGTTTTAGAGGCCCGCAACATGGCGGCCAGGGAAGGACAGTCATGAGTGTCCCTTCGCGGGCATCGAGCCCGCTCTGGGCAAGCGAGTGACGAGTGATGAGACGACTCGATCCCGGGCTCGGGAAACGCGATGAAAAATCGCTGAAAATTTGCGATTAGAAATTTGCATGTGATTGGTTTTGCAGCTCGTTAGTTGGAATTCTAATTCCAGATTTGCGATTGGAAGTTGAGAACGTTGGTGGCGCAGAGGAGAGCGATAAGAGAGATCCTTCGACCCCCGTTGGTCGCTCAGGATGCCGATGCTGGACGCATCGGCATTTGCGATTAGACTTTCGAGGCCCCGGGGTTTGAGGATCGAAGCTGGAAAAAGGACGAAACTGGACGACGAGAAATGGCCATCCGTTCGCGATTAGAAATTTCCAGCTGGCTGGAATCGTTGCTAGTTAGCTTGGATCTTAATCGCGCATTCTCGATTAGACGCTTATGCCGCCGGGGCAGAGGTGCGCCTCGGCTGATTCCCAATTTCGGAACGGTGCTACTGTCCGAGTTTTGCAGCGCTCGCATAACTCAACGATGACGGTAGCATAGTGATCAACAGGATTCAACGGTTTTCTGCCCGGCTATCCGGACGACTGCAAGGTTAGTGGGTTCGATTCTTGTCGTAAGTGAAATCGACCATTCCATCGCGATAGTCGATTTTGATGTCCAGCATGCGCAGCATGGCGAAGCCCAGTGTACCGGACACCTCGGTTCCGGCACCGTCGCTGATATTTGAGAGGTCAAAGGCAATGAGATCCTGGCGATCTTGCTGGAAACGGGAAAAGCGAATCTTGACTTTGTCCGCCGTGTAGACCTTCGCGACATCCCCGTTCAAACCTTTGACGCGATCGTACTCGTCGCTGCGGATTTTGGTCACCTCCTTCGCGGCGCCCGTGTCGATCGTGTTGTCGAATGCTCCTGTATCGATGAGGAAGAGTTTCGGTGGCTTATCGTTGAGGGAGGTAGGAATCAACAGCATGTGACCGACGCGATAAACACCGGAGTACGATTTTATTTCCGGAGCAATATAGGGATCACGCCAGGCTGATTTCCCGGAGGGGTTGGCTTCGAGGGAAGCGGTGTCGGACGTCTCCTTGGGATCTTTGGGAAGCTCGCTGAGTCCGAATTTTGCGTCCGGCAGATTGATGTCGATTAGATAGTGCTGAAAGACATCTGCGCCGATCAAACCTTGATCGTTGAGGACCGCACGCTTCTCAACAACCTCGACGATACAATCGTGAAACTCGAGTTCGCCCACTTTGATGGTGTCGGCAAAGCCGAGGTAGCCGCCCGAGCCGCCCTTGCTGCCGATTCCGTTGACTTCGGTTTGAACGACGGGCTTGATTCCAGCTTTTTCCGCGATGAGGCGGTCCACCAGGATTCCGCCTGCACCGGTATCTAGCATCAACTTTGCATTTGTTCCATTCACGTTGACCATCAAGCCATAGCCACGAATCTGACTCGGAGAGTTCCAAAGGGGTTCGAGGGAAGTCTGGGTAGAAGTGACAGTGTTCACCTGACGGCACCCTCGGTTAGGTTGGCCCGCTTCCTGCTGAAGAAGAGTGAGCATGTGCGTCAGGTGGGCGCGATCCTTCGCATCGTCATCGGTATCCCCAGAGAGATAATTCTGCAGCTCCTTCACGCGCTGCTCGCGCGGCAAGGTATTGAGCCATTCGCGCCTCACATCGGGGTCGTCGGGGTCGAGGCGATGTGCCGTCTCGATCATTGTCTTGGCGCGGGCATAATACGAGGCCGTTTCGGCGATGCGGGCTAGGTCGAGGTAGGCGCGAGCGGTGCGTGAGCCGGAGTTGACGACGGTGACGAGTTCGCGGTCGGCTTCGATGATTTTGCCCTGGCGATAGTAGACTTCCGCTAGTGCCACATGCACGTCGGGCGACTTGGGAGCGAGCTCAAGAGCTTTGTTTACGGCGGCGTATGCATCAGTGGTGCGTTTCTGCTGCAGATAAACGCGGGTAAGCCCGGCGTAGGCGGCTCCGGGATCGACTGAAGCGAGCTTGGTGTAGGCATCGATTGCGGCGTCGAATTTACCGGTGCGGTAAAACAGCAAGGCTTGAGCCTGCGGCGTGAGAGGCGCAACAGGCTGGGCGGGTACCGGGCTTGCGGCGGCAGGCGCGCTGGCGGGAGCGGCCGTGTTCGTCGTCGGCGGAGCAGTGGGCTGTGAGGGCGGCGTGGACGAAGCGCCCGGAGCAGCGCCTTTCTCCTGTTGTTGCTGGGTGCCCGCGAGAGGTGCGGAGATGATGGCGACAAGACTGAGCGAAAAGGCGAGCAGATGTCTACGATTCATGGCTGGGGCCTCGGGCGGCTCGCGTTGCCGTCATCATCAGACTGGTCAGAGAGAGCCGCGGTTTCCGAATCTTCCATATAAGTGCATCACATGTCAATAGGTCGGATAGGTACGAAATCGACAACCAGGCGTGGATTTCTAACACTTTAGCGGGCAGACGGAGTACCGCGCAAAATGGTTTCGGCGGCCAATACGGAGTGTCAAAAAGAACTTTGTCGGGCACAAAATCGAGTGGATTTGTTTCTGAGGGATGCAGCGCTCGACTTGCACTAAGGGCGCTGGCGCGGTAGAGATCGCTCAAACGACAACGGATGGCGACCTGCTATGGCCGCCACGCAGTGCGTCGTGTTGGATCGTCAGAGATGACTTCGCTTACGGTTGGTAGCCGTCTGCCATCCATTTTGCGAATAGGTCAATGCGAGATTGAGGCCAAGGACCTTCTCCTCTTGGCGGTGGCGGAGGCATCAAAGCGCCACCGATTCCGCGGATGCGGTCGTAGATGGCGGGCGCGTGCGCTTTGACGTCATCGTAGCTTGCTAGGTTGAACCCTTTTTTCATGCCCTCAATATCTCGCTCCGTAAACAGCGGGCGAATGTCGGCTTGAAAGCTCGTCAGTTTCGTCATTGGCACCTCACGCTATCTGGGCATTCTAGTTGCGGTTGCGTGTTCGTGTTCATCTGGCTTGTTCATCTCCCTTGTGGAATGAAACCCGGCACGCCGGTTTTCACCACTGTATTCAATCGCTGTCTGGTCTGAATTCGATTGATTTCATCGAGCGCGTCTTGCGGAAGGGCAGTGATGTCGAAATTCTCTTTCGCGCGGGCCGCACTCCTAGGTGTGGTGAGCAAAGCTGTGCCGCGCTGCACGGCCCAGGCCAGCAGCACCTGTGCTGGCGTCTTTCCAACTCGCTCGGCGATGGACACAACGACTGGATCTTCGAGCGGGCCCGGCCGCGTCCCGTGACCTAATGGTGCGAAAGCCAAGAACACAACGTCCGTCTCCTTGCAGAATTCCAATAGCTCCGTTTCTGGCAGATACGGATGAGATTCTACCTGGACCACTGCCGGCTTGATTCTCGCTGATTCATAGATGGGCTTCAAATCGTTCAAACTGACGTCTGAGAGTCCGATGGCGCGGCACTTGCCATGGTCCACAAGAGTCTCCAGCGCTTTCCAGGTGTCGAGCAAAGTCACGCCGCGGTCGTAAATCACGTTGCCGTTTTGATCGCGAGGATCCTGATTGTCCCCGGGTTGAAATGCAAACGGAGTGTGAATGAGGTAGAGATCCAGATATTTGAGGCCGAGTCTTTCCAGACTCGCCTCGAAAGCCGGTTCGACGCGCTCGGGCCGGTGATTGGAGTTCCACAGCTTCGTGGTGACGAAAACGTCTTCGCGCGCGATCCCTATCGAGGCAAGTCCTGCCTGCAACGCCGTGCCAACCTCGCGCTCGTTCCCGTATCGTTCCGCGCAATCGAAGTGACGAAATCCGGCTTCGAGTGCGTCTCTGGTCGCAGTTATCGTCACGGCTGGGTCGGGAATCAAGGTGCCGAAGCCAAGTGCGGGGATATAGCTGGCCCCGTGGTTGAGCGGGAATCTCGTCATTCGCAGAGCTGAGGATTCAATCATGGTTAATCCTCCAAGCTGTTTTACGTCCGGTGTCAGCGTTCGGTTTCAAAAATCAGATGCCGGACGGCGCAGACCGGGTGCTAGCTTCTGATTCGTCGCATGATCGAAAACATCATCGGTAGTGGCCGCCCGCCAATCGACAAAGAGAGATCCCTCCACTACGGTCGGGATGACAGGCGGAGAGCTTCGATCTGTCCGCATAATTACTCGGGGATGTTGAAGTCGTAGATGCGGCCGCTGGCTGCGCCTCCAGAGGAGGAGGAGACGCGGCCTGAGGACATGTTGGCTTGGGAGCCTGTGCCCATGAAGAAGGCGTATTCGCCGGGCTTGAGGTCTTCGTTCAGGGTGATTTTGTACATTCTGATGCCTACGTGTTCGGAGCTGCAGGAAACTTCCTTGTCTTTTTTCACGCCGGATTTGCCGCCGCCGATGCCGCCGAAAGAACCGACTTGAAATTCGCGGCGGTCGCCTTTTTTCTGGAGCTTGATTAGCGCGTAATCCGCGGCGCTGGACCCGTCCGGAACATACAAGTAAAAAATTGGGCGGCGATCCTTCACGTGATTTTTTGAGGCGGGGCCTTCGAGGACTGCGTCCCAGTGCTGGCCGCGAATGCCGTCGGTGGCGAAGCTGGCGGCGCGTCCGCCGGCTTTGGTGCGCGCGATGGCGGCGCCTTGGATGAAGACGAAGGTGGGACCGTCTTTCCAATACACGCCGACTTCGGGAGGCGGAAAATTCGGATCGAGGGTCATGGGGGCGGCGGTTGTGACTACGGGTGGAGGCGGAGGAGTGGGGTTGATCATCACTTTGATGACGGCGTCGGAGACGTTGGCGGCTTTGAGGGCTTTGAGGCCGTCGACGCTAGTGTCGAATTTGGAGGCGTCGGCGCCGGTGGCGCTGCGGATTTTGGCGATGATGACGTCGTCGGAGAGGTTGAGGTTGGTCATTTCGATGATGTCTTGATTGGTGAGGCGCTTGGCGGGAGCGTCTTGGGGAAAAGCTGGGCGAGCGACGAGTGCGATTAGGACAAGTGCGAGCGGGCGGAGGATTCGCATTTGGGCTCCCGGATGAGGTGCTGGGTTTTGGACTTGTTGCTGGGGATTATATAACGGGGCGGAAGCAAAGTTGTGAGTGGTTTAGGAAAGGCTCAGTGAAGGGCAGCGGCAAAATTCAAAAGAGCCGGCGAGACGCCGGCGTTATGGAAGTGCAGCGTCCTACTATCGAATTCGGGGTGGGTTGAGATTGCTCTGCAGGATCCTTAGAGGCGAAAGGCAGGGGCAAAGCGAAAGGAACGATTTCGCGTGGTTTGCTCAGTGGCGCGACCTTGCTGATCGTTAATTGGGGCACAGGCAGGAATGCCTGTGCTACTGAACGTCAGGAGCGACGGCCTGAGGCTAGTGGTACGCGAAGATCGGCAGCTTCGGGAGCGGTTTTGGCGTAGGCGATGGCGAAGAGGATCAGGAAGAGCCAGTCGAGGCTGCCGAGTGCGAACATGCGCGGGGCGATACGATTTTGAAGATGCAGGAAGATCAGCGCGACGGGATATCCTATTTTCTCGAGCATAGATGGGATCATCATGGTGCGGTACTTGATCGGGTCGGTGCCGAGAATCAGGAACAGGATTTGCCAGGCAATTCCAAGCGCGAAGAAGCCGTAGAAGAATTCCGGGTGGGTGACGGGCGGCGGGTAGTCGCGGCCGAATTTTGATTCGAGAAAGAGTGGCGGAACGAGGACGACGATGCCGTACATTCCGGCTACTGTGAAGACGATTCTAGCGAAGCGCATAATAGGCTCCTACTATTACTGATGCGAGGGCGGGCGTGTTGGATTCTGCGAAGACAGATCCGCGCGCGGACTGCGTTTGAGAATGCGAATCCGCAGTGGCGGAAGTTGTTCGAGGCGAAATCGGATTCGCCGGAGCGGTTGGTTTCGGTGGAGTTGCTGACGGAGATGACGCATAGGAGCAAGTCAAAGGAGCCGGGGGGACGCCGGCGTTACGGAATGGCAGGGTTTCGCTTCGTGTTCTGCGGAGTCTTGATCGATGATGTAGGTCGTGCAGGCTTGAAGCTGGACGAGGGCTATTCGAGTTGAGCTAGGCGATCGAGAAGTTTTTGGTGCTCAACGATGCGCGACGCGAGTGTGGATTTCAGGTCGTCGACGATTTTTGCGGGGGCTTTGCTTAGGAAGGTTTCGTCGGCGAGGCGGGATTTTTTGGACTCGATGTCTTTGGCGAGGCGGTCGGCTTCTTTTTTGAGCCGCGCGCTTTCGGCGGTCTTATCGATTGTGTCACCGTAGGCGATGCGCAGATCGAATCGGGCGGTGGAACGGAGGGCGGCACCGGCGGAATCGAGATGGCCGGATGAGATTTGGAGCGCGGAAAGACTTGCGAGCCGGAGGATGGGATCAAGATTTTGCTCGACGAGCTTGCGGATCGCGGGATCAGCGGATGAGAAATCTGCAGCGATTTTTTTCTTCTGGTCAATCTTCATTTCGGCGCGAATGTTGCGGGCGGCGGCAATGATTTCCTGAAGGATGGACATGTCGCGCTCCGCTGCGGCGTCGGTCCACTGGGCGTGCGGTTCGGGAAACTTGTCGAGGGCGATGGAATGCGCACCTGCTGGTTGCGGGAGGCGGTGCCAGAGTTCTTCGGTTAGGAAGGGCATTATCGGATGAAGGAGGCGCAGGGCGGCGTCGAAGGCGGCGAAGATGTTGCGCCATGCGGCGATTGCGATTTCGCGGTTCGCGTCGGCTAGCTGGGGCTTGACCCATTCAATGTACCAGTCGCAGAAATCTCCCCAGAAAAATTGGTAGATGATGTGGCAGGCTTCGTGGAAACGGAAGTCTTCGAGGGCTTTGTTTGCTTCGGTGGCGACGGCCGAGAGGCGCGAGAACATCCAGCGATGGACGAGATCGCCTTCACCTTTTGTGAGATAGGGAGCTCTGGCGCGGATTTCGGGTGCGGCCAGGTCTTCGAGCGTGACGCCCTGGGCTTCGATTTTCTCGAGGTTGAAGAATAGGAATCGGGCGGCGTTCCAGATTTTGTTGGCGAAGGCGCGGGCGCCCAGGATGCGGTCTTCGCTGAGGATGATGTCGGTGCCGGGGGCGGACATGCTGGCGAGCATGTAGCGCATGGCGTCGGTGCCGTATTGGTCGGTGAGTTGGAGGGGGTCGACGCCGGTGCCTTTTGTTTTGGACATTTTGGCGCCTTCGGCGGTGCGGACGAGGGAGTGGAGGTAGAGGCGGTGGAAGGGGATTGTGGATGGGAGATTTTTTTCAGCGTTCGGCGCGGCTGAAACCGAGCCCTGACGTGAGCCATCTTTGAATCGCGTGCCGCTTAGGTGGATGCCCATCATGATCATGCGGGCGTCCCAGAAAAACAGAATGTCGTAGCCGCTGATGAGGAGGCTCGTCGGGTAGTAGGTGGAGAGGTCGGGGGTGTCGTCGGGCCAGCCAAGCGTGGAGAATGGCCAGAGGCCGGAGCTGAACCAGGTGTCGAGGACGTCTTTGTCCTGGGTGAGTTTTGAGCCGTCGCATTTCGGGCATTTTGTCGGCGGGCTTGCGGCGCGGGCGTAGCCGTCAACAATTTCGACATCGGAATTGAGGGCCGGGACCATTTCCTTGCAATCGGCGCAATGCCAGATGGGGATGCGATGGCCCCACCAGAGCTGGCGGGAGATGCACCAATCACGAATGTTCTCGAGCCAGTTGAGAAGAATGGTGCGCTGATTGTCGGGGGCGACCTCGATGAGGCCGTCGAGGACGACTTTTTTTGCGGGCTCGGCGAGCGGCTTCATTTTCATGAACCATTGCGTGGAGAGGCGTGGTTCGACGATGGCTTTGCAGCGGTCGCAGGTACCGACGGAGTGGGTGTGCTCGGTGATGCGGTCGATGAGGTGGAGCTCTTCGAGATCGGCAACGATGCGGGCGCGCGCGATGAAGCGTTCGAGGCCGGAATATTTTCCGGCGGCTTCGCTCATGTGGGCGTCGTCGGTCATCACGTCGATTTCGGGGAGATTGTGGCGCTTGCCGACTTCGAAGTCGTTGGGGTCGTGGGCGGGCGTGATTTTGACGACGCCGGTGCCGAATTCGCGGTCGACGTAGGCGTCGGCGATGATGGGGATTTCGCGATTCATCAGCGGCAGCGTTACTTTTTTGCCGATGAGGTGCTTGTAGCGGTCGTCGTCGGGATGGACGGCAAGGGCGGTGTCGCCGAGCATAGTTTCGGGGCGGGTGGTGGCGACGATGAGGTGTCCTTCCGCGCCGACGAGCGGGTAGCGGATGTACCAGAGCTGGCCAGTGCGCTCGTTGTGGACGACTTCGAGGTCGCTGATGGCGGTCTGGCAGCGCGGGCACCAATTGACCATGTACCTGCCGCGATAGATGAGTCCTTCGCGATAGAGGCGGAGAAAAGCTTCGAGGACGGAGCGGTAGAGCGCGGGCTCGAGCGTGAATTTTTCGCGCGTCCAATCACAGGAGGCGCCGAGGCGGATCATCTGGCCCTTGATTACGCCGCCGCTTTCCGCTTTCCACTGCCAGACGCGGCGCTCGAATTCCTCGCGGCCGAGGTCCTGGCGCTTGATTCCTTCCTTGGCGAGCATGCGTTCGACGACGAATTGCGTGGCGATGCCGGCGTGGTCCATTCCCGGGAGCCAGAGGGTGCGGTCGCCGCGCATGCGGTGCCAGCGGACGAGCATGTCAATCTGGGTGTGCTCGAGCATGTGGCCCATGTGGATGGAGCCGGTGACGTTGGGGGGCGGGAGGGCGATGGAGAATCGGGGGCCTTCGGCGGTGCCGGAGTTTTCGGCGCGGTAGAGATTTTCGTCAAACCACGTCTTGGCCCAGCGGGCTTCGATTTCCTGCGGCTCGTAGGCTTTAGGTATTTCGCGGGGCATTGGTCCCTTAGTGCACGTTTGAATTTTGCGTGCAGAGGAAGCAATTAATATAAGGGTGGCGAGTGGGGAGCGTCAAATCGGGTGAGGTGGAGCGTCTGCGAAAGAGCCTCAGGTCAGTCGCGGCCTGGTGGCCGCGACGGGACCTGAGCTACGGTGATTGGTAGAGCTAAGCTGATTAGAGGGATCGGCGACACGGGGATGCCTGCCGGCTCCGTTATCTGTTGTCTTTTTTCGCGAGTTCGGCTTGGAGCATGTTCTCGACGAGGGGCTTCAGCAGATTCTTCGAGAGCAACTCGTGGAGCTGAGGCTCGAGACGCTCCAGAACCTTCTGGACCAATTCGTCGACATTAGGCTGTGGCGCGGAAGCTTGAGGAGAATTCACTTCTTCGAGAGCCGCGGCTGAGGGCATCAGGAATGGAATGCCCGCGAGAGCTTCGCGATTTGGCGGAGGCACGGTCGGGATGCGTTCGCTGAAATCGACATGCTCGGATTCGTCAGCGGCTGATTCTTCGGAGGCCGCGGCGAAAATGGGCGCGGGTGCTTCCTCCTGCGAGGCCACGACGGCATCGGCCGCCGGTTCGCCATTCATGGGCTCGGGTTCGCCAGGGGACGGAAACGATTGAAGCGACGCGGTGTGCTCGTGATGGTCTTTGTACGATGAATCCGCCAGTTGTTCGTCGCGAACGAGCAAAGGTTCGGCCGTGACGTGAGCCGCCGGCGGCATTTCGAGCGCAGGATCTTTGTGCGATGGCGCGCTGTCGACCGGCGTGGTGATGATCTCGGCGTCGGATTTCGTTTCAAAGCTCCGGTGCTCGCTGAAGTGCGGTGGAACTTCGGCAGTTTCCGCAGCGACGGGTTCCTGATGGACCTGCTCGTGGGCCTCTTCACGAACAACCGCTACGAGCGCGGTGCTGACGACAGGCTCGGGCATCCGCTCGGAAGCCGCTTCCGATACGTTAGCTTCTGCGTGCGCTGTGCTGACGGGCTGTTCTTCCTGAGTGGGCGATCCGCCTTGGACGACTTCGCGGACGGCTTCAATGGCGTCGGCAAACCAGGACTTCTTGCGTGGGCGCGTTTCTTCATGCGCTGACGCTTCTTCGGTGCGATGCTCGTGCGCAGGTCGCGATTCAAGCGGTGAACGCCAGGACGACTCTGACGATGCGGGCGGCGCAATAGCAGGTTCCATGCGCCATGCTGGAGCTGAAGCGGCTGGCTCCGATACGTGTTCGGGCTCAGGCGCAGAAACATGAGGCGCGGGAGCTGAGCTTGATTCCGTCATCCAGCTGCCTTCGGGATATTCCGAGGGCGGAGCGGTCAAATCCGTCCAAGGAGTGGATGCGTGAGAAGTCTTGGTTGTGACCGGCGCGGGCGCAGGCTGCTTCATCTCGATCACGGCCGGGATTTCTTCTTTTTTCGGCGTAGCTGCCTGTGCCGGAGGTTCTTCCTCGGGTGCCGCTGGATTGCTCACCGCGGACTGAAACGCAGGACTCTCGTGCCAGGCAGAGGGAGCGTCCTCTTCGGATGCGGATGGATCGGCGGAAAGCCGCATGCCGTACGGCGCGAAGGATTGGGTTTCCTCTTCCTCGGCTGCCGGCGAGGACTCTACCGGTTTCGAAGCGAGTTGCTGCCCGATCGGAGCCAGAGGCGCGACAGGTTCGTTGTCGAGGTCATTGTCAAGTTCATCGTCGCGGACGTGAATACGTTTCGGGGGAACTTCTTTTTCCGACGGGAACGTGATCGGCGCCAGATCTTTGCCGTACGAATATGCCGGATCAACGGCGGTGTTTTCGGGAATCTCGAAATCCATTCCGCCGGTGCGGCGCCAGTCGGTGGCAGTGGCGGCACCGTCGAAATCGTCTTCGTCTTCGTCCTCGTCAGCGTCTTTTGCTTTTGCGACGGGCGCTTTCGGCGCTTTTCTTTCTTCGGTCTCGGTCCCGGGCTCGTCATCGAGCGAACGAACGCCTTTGCCAAAGCCATAGATCGCAGCAGCTTCTTCCGGCGTCGGCTCGGGGAAGTCCGGAAGTGGTTTCGGTTCGGCCTTCGCTGCAATTTCCATCACCGGCGGCGGTGGCGGTTCTGGCGGAGTTTCGCGCGCCTTGGCGAGTTCTGCGGCGACCTTTGGATTTTTTTCGAGCGCGGACATCACCATGGCGATCAGCGGGTCGGGCGGAACGAAAGGCTTTTTCAGAACGCCATCGGCGCCGACGCGGCGCGCTTCTTTTTCGTCGAGAGGATCAAATGCGCCAACCAAGAGAATCACGGGAACGTGAGCGAAGCGGGTATCTTTCTTGACGAATTCGCAGACTTCATAACCGTTGCGCACGGGCATGAAGACATCAGCGAGAACCAGATCGGGATTCGCATCAGGAATGCGGCGCACCGCTGCTTCGCCATTGCCGACGGCAACTACATCAACACCACGCTCTTCAAACGCCAACACGACCATCTTCTGGATGTTGGTATTGTCGTCCGCGACCAGAATTCTGGGCACTTGAACCACCTCGCGGCGCACCCGCACGGCGACACGCCGACGCCTTTCGCTACCCTATTGCAGCACCCCTCATGGGGGGCGTCAACGGACACGAAGTACAGGCGTGCCTGAGATGTTAGCAGGCGTTAACAGGGGCGTTACCAGGGGATTAGTTTCCGGGCGCCCTTTTTCTTCTTGCTGGTGGAGTCCTTGGAGTCGTCGGAAGAGCTATTTTGCGAGGGCGTTGCAGTTTGGCCGGAGCTGCTCGAGTCAGTCGAGGACTGATCCGCCTGAGCCGCGGGTTGAGTGCCTGCTTGCTGGCCATTAGCGGCCGCAGGCGTGCTAGATGTTGTCCCCCCGCTGGGCGCTGCTGCGGGAGCGGTCTGGTCGGTTCCGGCAGCCGGAGGATTGGCTCCATTGGTGGCATTTGTGTCCCGCGGCTGGATGATCTGAACGCCAAGTGTGGTGCCGCCTCCGGGGCCTGACTCGACCGTGGATTGAGAGGTGGAGGCGTTCTCCTGCTTCGTCGGTCCGCTGGAAATACCCGTACTGGACGCATCCGTAGAGCCGCCAGAAGAAGCCGATCCCGACAGACTGAAATTCGATGCACCGCCGGAGTTTGGCTTAAGCACTTCGCTGGCAGCCACAGCGTCGTCCGGCGGATTCAGATTCGGCTGACCCACGTGGGCAGCAAGAGAAACGTCTGGAGCAGTGTGAAGCATATTCGCGGGGCCCTTGAGAAGGGCGTTCGCGTGGTGTTGTTTCTCGTAATCACGTTCCTTTTGCATGCGAATAACGGCATCTGGATTCGACGCTGGCACGGGAAGGCCCATTTGTTTGAGCCTGGTTTTTGCCTCCTGTGCGCGCGGTGAAAGCGGATACTGCTCAACTATCTGCGCGTACACTTTGCCGGACAAAGCGTTCCAATAGTTGCGCTGGTCTTCGTTTTTCGAGCCCAGCCCCAGCTTAACGCGCGTATAGATGTCGCCGAGCATCCATAGAGCTTCATCGCTCTGGCTGTATAGCGGGTAACGATTGACGACTTCCAGAATGCGCGCGGCGGAGGCGCGATAATCCTGTTTGGTGTAGTAGAAATGCGCGATCTTGTACTCGCCGTCGGCGAGGACTTCCTGCACTTCGCGCAGGCGCTGCTCGGCCTGGGGAGCGAGCGGGCTTTGCGGATATTTCAGAAGCATCGCCTGAAATTCGTCCTCGGCCATTTGTGCCTGTGAGCTGTCACGGTCGGATTTTTCCATCATTTTGTAGTGCGCCATTCCGACCTGCATCTGTGCGTACGCGGCTTCTTCGAGGAACGGGAAGAACGTGATGAAGTCCTTATACTCCGCTACCGCCTGCGTAAGGTTCGACGTGCCGTTCTCTTTGTAATAGGAGTCCGCGACGGCCAGCTTCGCTTTAGCGAGATATTCGCTATCGGGGTAGGTGTTGATTAAAGTCTGGAGTGAGAGCCGGCCTTCGGTAAAGCGCCCGTGTTTGACATCTTCGAGCGCGCGATCGTAAAGGATCTTGTCAGGTTGAGCGGAAGAGTTGGGGTCCGTGTCGCTCGCTTTGGCAGGCTGCTTCTTCTTTGCCGGTTTCTTGATGACTTGGGCGTTGAGGCTGGAACTGATCCCGCAAGAAATCGCCAATCCTAGAAGTGCTGTAAGAAGTCGCTGCTTTTTCATTATCCCCCGCCGCTGATTATTTTCTGGTCAGGCTATCCCGCTCAAGCCTTCTGGCTGAGAGCATTGTTTGCGAGCTGACGCAATTGGCGCACGGAAGCCGACGGATCAGAGGTGTGGAAGACGGATGTCCCCGCGACGAACGTGTTGGCTCCGGCTTTAGCAAGCTCGGCTATGTTTTCCAGATCGACTCCCCCGTCTACTTCAATCCGGAACTTACCATTATATCGCGCGCGCCATTCACTCAAGTGGCGAATTTTCTCGAACGCCCCGGGAATGAATTTCTGGCCCCCGAACCCGGGATTCACGGACATCACCAGCACCGTATCCACCTTATCGAGAACCTCTGAGAGCATCACGACTGGGGTGGCAGGGTTGATAACCGCTCCCGCTTCCGCTCCATGCTCTCGAATCATTGCGAGTGCACGGTCCAGGTGAACAGTGGCTTCCTCATGGACCAGAACCCGGTTGGCGCCCGCGCGGACGAACTCCTCGATGTATTCCTCCGGATTCTCGATCATGAGATGCACATCGAGGGGTAGCCGGGTTGCTTTGCGCAGGGATTCGACAACGGGGATTCCGATCGTGATGTTTGGGACGAAGTGTCCGTCCATCACATCCACATGTAGCACGTCCGCGCCACCTTGCTCGACAGTGCGAATTTCGTCGCCCAGCTTCGCAAAATTGGAGGCGAGGATCGAAGGGGCAATTTCTATACGCGCATAGCTCATGATGCCAGCGGGCAGTTTAGCACAGGAGGTTGGAGGCTATTGAGATAGCTGTAGATCGACGGAAGTGCCGGCTTGCACCCGAGAGCCTCGTGGTAGAGGCTGCGTGATCACGACGCCGTGTTCTGCGCCGAGCGTCGGCACGAAAGTGAGTTTGCCGAGTTTGAGTCCCGCTGTGGACATTCTCGCTTCGGCTTCAGCCAGAGTGAGACCGGCAAGCTCCGGCATTATGAATGATTCGGGACGCGGGCCGCGCGACACGAGAAGATTCACGTGGGGACTGGTGATGTCCGTCTTTCCCGGTGCGGGATCCTGGCGAAGAACAGTTTCGTCGCTCGATGCGCCGGGAAGATAAAGAGAGGAAATTTCGCCGATTTGCATTCCGGTCCTCATTAATTCAATCCTTGCGGCACGCAGGCTGCGTTCCTCGAGGAGCGGAATCGTCGCCTTTTGCGGACCGAGGCTGAGCACCACGTGGGCGTATTGGCCAACCTTCACTTTGGAGCCAGCTGGCGGGCTCTGGCGGACGACTTCGTCGACGGGAAGGGGATTGTAGATATGATCTTCGATTTTGATGTTTATCCCGCGGCCCTGCAGCATCTGCTGGGCTTCGATGGCTTTTTTACCGACGACATCGGGGACCGCAACTTCGCGTCCCTGAATCGTGAAGCGAACGGCTAGCAGCGCGCTCAGGAATGCCACCGACGCCAGGATGAAAAGCATCAGCGCCATGCGAAAAATCCATTCAAGGCGCTCGCGAAAGGTCATTGCGTTTGCTCCAGGATGAGCCTAGCGGGGAAAGCGAAAACAAGAAAGGGGAAAACGCGAGGGGCGTTACGGTTTTGTAGCTCCCGCATTCTCCAGTACTGCGGCGAAAAAGCCGTCGGTGTGTTGTGCGGCGGGTGACGTGCGGAATTGGCCGAGGGTGTCGAACAGACTTTGCGGGTCAATGCCTGGGATGAGATGTGGTGCCAGCGATTTGGCAATTTCATTTCGCGCCACGGGCTTGATAGACGGGACGCTTGATAACACCTCGGATACGACCTCTTCGTTTTCTTCTGGCTCCATCGAGCACGTTGAATAAACGAGGCGACCTCCTGGTGCGAGCTGTTTGATGGCCGCAGAGAGTATTCCTACTTGCAGCTGATGGAATTCAGAGAGCTGTTCGGGGCGCAGGCGCCAGCGAATTTCCGGATGGCGCGCGAGCGTACCGGTGCCGGAACAGGGTGCGTCGACGAGGATGCGATCAAACTGGCGGCTGAAGGGAAGGCTATCTGCGGCATCGAGTTCGACGATTTGCGCGCCGTCGAGATTGAGCCTTTGGAATTGACTGCGCATTGCGTGCAGACGATGAGCGTGGCGATCCGTGGCGACGACCAATCCAGTTGGGCCGGCGGCGCGGATGAGGGGAGGTGTTTTCCCGCCCGGAGCAGCACAAAGATCGAGAACAGTATCTCCCGATTTAACACCTAGTAGCAGCGGAATGATTTGTGAGGCTTCATCCTGAATCGAGATCGCGCCTTGGCGGAACGAGTCGGTGCGGGCGGGGCTTCCGCCGCTTGCCACAAATGCCGAGGTCAGGAGCTGGCCTGACTCGACACGAAGGCCACTTCTTTTTAGTGCGGCCAAGACCTCGTCGCGATGCGCGGGGTGGTGGATTGCGCAGCTGAGGTTTGGAGGATGGTTGTTGGCTTCGAGCAGAGCCACGGTGTCGGCCTCGCCGAGGTTTTTGAGCCAGCGTTCGACGAGCCACGTGGGGTGCGAATGCAGAACGCCGAGGCGATCGGCGAGCGCCAAGTCTGCCGGGATCATCCGCTCGATTCGGTTCGCGTCCGCCACCTTGGGCGTCTCAGGGTTTTCCGCCGATGCGCGACGGAGGATAGCATTCACAAGCGATGCGGCTGAGGATTTGCGCGCGCGTTTCACAAGCTCGACAGATTCGTTTACGGCGGCGCGGGCTGGAATGCGTTCGAGGAAGCGAAGCTGGTAAAGACCTATGCGAAGCGCGAGCGCCACCGGCAAATCCAGCTGTGCGACGGGTTTCTTGAGTTGGCGATCGAGCAAGAAATCCAGAAGCCGGCGCCAGCGAAGCACGCCGAAAGTGATTTCTGTGGCGAGCGCGGCGTTTTCGGGCATTACACGAGAGCCAAGCTCGGCGTGGAGCACATCGCTTGCATACGCGCCTTCGGCCTCGACGCGGTGCAATACTTCAAATGCGATCGTTCGCGCTGGGCTGATGGCCACAGAACTATGAAATCACATCCGTGACAGAGCGAAAAGAGACCAGGACAGGCATTAGAGTCTAACCGCCGAAGTGCTCGCCGGGCGCTATCCGCGCGCCGTTCATAAATTCTCGGTCGCTGATGCGGTTGCGGCCTTCGATCTGGACCTGCTCCACATGCAGCACGGTTGAGCCGCCGCAGATTACGAGAAGGCCATCTTCTTGCGTCGGCAGGATGATGCCAGGCATGCCGCCCGCGGCTACTGGTTTCAACGGCTTGCCCCAGATACGGCACGTCGCGCCACGAAACGTTGTGAATGCGCCCGGCCATGGCTGCAGGCCGCGGATGCGGTTATGAATCTTGGGTGCCGACAGAAACCAGTCGATTCGGCCATCTTCTTTCTTCAGTGGTGGCGCAAGCGTGGCTTGCGAATTATCTTGAGGCGTGGCGGTGATTTCGCCTTGATCGAGCTTCTTCAAAGTTTCAACTATCAGCGGGGCGCCAGCTTCTGCAAGCTGCGCGTAAAGGTCAGGCGCGGTCTCGTCGGGGCCGATGCCGGTTTGATACTTCAAGAGCATCGGGCCAGTGTCGAGTCCTGCGTCGATTTGCATCGTGGTGAGGCCCGCTACTTTTTCACCGTTGATAATCGCCCAGTTGATTGGGGCGGCGCCGCGATATTTCGGGAGCAGGGAACCGTGAAGGTTGATCCAGCCGAGGCGCGGAATTGCGATTAGCGAGGCGGGAATGATTTGACCGTAAGCGATGATCACGACCACGTCCGGCGCGAGGCGTTTGAAATAATCGAGCGATGATTCGGATTTAATTTTCTCAGGCTGATAGAGGGGGACGCCGGCGTCGAGCGCCGCGTCTTTCACGGGCGAACTCGCAGTTTTCTTGCCGCGGCCGCGTGGGCGATCCGGTTGCGTGACGACAGCGGCGACCTGGAAATACGAATCGGCGAGCAATGCGCGAAGAGAGGGAACAGCGAAGGCGGGTGTGCCGCAGAAAACCAGCTTCAGCGGCACGGCAGCGCTACCACTCGCCCGCTTTTTTCATCTTGCGAATCTTGCGTTTGATCATGTCGCGCTTCAGCATGCCGAGATGCATGATGAAAAGCGTTCCGTTCAGATGATCGATCTCGTGGCAGAACGCGCGCGCGAGCAATCCTTCGCCGCGCATTTCGAATTCAGTGCCGGAAGCGTCCTGCGCGCGCACGGTGACGTACTGCGGCCGCGCCACGTGACCTCGGAATCCGGGGAGCGAGAGACAGCCTTCCTCTTCCCGCTGCTCACCTTCCGCGTGAATGATTTCCGGGTTCGCACAGACGAGCTTGGCTTCGGGATTTTTTCCATTCGAGACATCAATTACAGCGATCCGCAGTCCAATTCCGATTTGCGGCGCTGCGAGACCCACGCCCGCTGCTGCGTACATGGATTCGAACATGTCCGCGACGAGCTTCTGGATCTCGTCGTCGAATTTTTCGATTCGCTTGGTCGGCGTTTCCAGTACCGGGTCGCCGTATTTCACAATCGGATGAATCATCTAGAATAGTTCCTCAATTCCGCTCCGCGATTAAAAATCGTCCAGTTGATGCTCATATCCTTCAAAATTTCGCCGTGTTTCCTCGAGAGAATCGCCGCCAAATTTCTCGAGGAACGCGGACGCCAGCTCAAGCGCGATCATCGCTTCGCCGGCCACTCCCGCCGCCGGCACCACGCAAACATCCGAGCGCTCGTAAGCCGCCTTCACCGCTTCTTTCGTGTTCAGGTCGGCGGTGAGCAGCGGGCGCCTTAGAGTCGAAATTGGCTTCAGGTATCCTCGCACTACTACGTCTTGTCCATTCGTAATGCCTCCTTCAATTCCGCCGGCACGATTTGACGAGCGATCGAATCGCTTCCGCGAAGCCTCGTAGCGAATTTCATCCTGCACTTCGGAGCCGTAGCTGCCCGCATTGGCGATGCCCGTGCCGATTTCGACAGCCTTCACCGCTTGAATCGACATCACAGCACGCGCGATCCGCGCATCGAGTTTTTCGTCCCACTGTGCGTGGCTGCCGAGACCGGGTGGAATTCCGCGAGCAACCACTTCGAAAACACCGCCCACCGAGTCGCCCGCGCGAAGCACGTGGTCCACTTCTGCTTTCATCCGCGTTTCCGTCTCACCATCGACGCAACGGAGCGGCGAATCCAGATTGTCGCAAACCGCTTCAATTTCCGCCCACTCCGCATCGCGTTCAAGCCGCGCATGACCGACTGCAACCGTGTGGCTCAGCACCGTCGCACCAAATTGATGCAGGAGCAGCTTTGCAAACGCGCCCGCCGCCACCCGCGACGCGGTTTCGCGAGCCGACGCGCGCTCGAGAATGTAGCGCGCGTCATGCAAGTTGAATTTCAGCGCGCCCGCGAGATCGGCATGCCCCGGCCGCGGTGCCGTGAGAGGACGCTGCGTGCCTTTTGTACCTGCCGACAAAGAATCTGCGCCCTCTGTGTCCTCAACAGGCAGCGCCTTTTCCCAATTCGCCCAGTCTCGATTTTCGATGCGAACCGCGATCGGTGCGCCAATGGTCTTTCCGTGCCGCACTCCAGCGAGAATATCCGCCTGATCTTTCTCGATCCGCTGCCGACCGCCGCGTCCATAGCCTAGTTGTCGTCGATGCAATTCGCGCTGAATAAAATCGGTATCAACCGGCACGCCCAGCGGCAGGCCGGAAATCCACGCAATCAGAGCCTGCCCGTGCGATTCCCCTGCGCTGACGAATCGAAGCATGCTCCCCGCATCCTGCCCGTCACACCGGGCAAACTCACAATTCTACCGGACGCATTCACGCGCGTAAAGTAAAGCCGCAGCCGTTTTCGTCGCTGACGATGATTGCTTGACGCAACTCTCTTGCGACGCTACGCTTCGATAGCCGCGGACGCGTCCGTTTTTCCGGCGTCCAGACACGATGCTCGAAGCCAGTGAAACGCAGTCACTCCCGTCGATCATCGGGGACGCGCTTAAGCGCCTAGTCTTCGCGGTGCAGGATTATTCGCTTCTCACCTTTCAGTCAATCACCAACATTGTTACGCCGCCGCACTATTGGTTTGATGCGCTCGAGCAGATGGATCTCATTGGCGTGGGATCGCTGCCGATCGTTGTCCTAACGGGTTTTTTCATCGGCGGTGTGATGGTGCTGCAAACCGCATCGCAGTTCGAACGGTTCGGTGAAACGGCGCTCACTGGCGATGCGGTTTCGCTCGCTCTCGTCCGCGAGCTTGGGCCGGCAATCACAGCCCTGCTTGTGGCCGGTCGCAATGCTTCCGGTATGGCGTCCGAGCTCGGTTCCATGGTCGTCACCGAACAGGTGGACGCGATGCGCGCGCTGGGCACCGATCCGATTCGCAAGCTCATGACGCCGCGCGTGATTGCCACCGTCACGATGCTGCCGTTGCTTACGGCGATTTCTGATTTTGTGGGCCTTATCGGAGGTTTCATCGTCGCCTATTTCACATTGCGCCTTGGGCCTGTGCAATTCTGGACGCGCGCGATCGACGCGCTCGATTTCGGCGATTTGGTTCAGGGCTTTGCGAAGCCAGTGATGTTCGCCCTGATCATTGCGACGGTTGGATGCTACCAGGGCTTGCGGGTTCGCGGCGGAACGCAGGGCGTCGGTCGAGCGACCACATCCGCGGTGGTCATCTCATCAGTGCTCGTGCTGGTTGGAGACTTCTTCTTGTCGCGATTGCTGTTGTTCATGTTTCATAAATAGAGGGCATGCGGAATCCCGCACTCCGAATCCGCCTGATTTCCATCTATAATCTTCGAATGATCGTCGGGGTCCTTCCCGCGAACGTCTGCGCAGGTAGCTTTTTCGTCGTCGGCACCACATCGTCTCCATCCATCGTTCAAACGATGAACTGCAAACTCCGGTGTCCATCAGGATCGCGACGATGAAGGATCCGCGTCCGGGCGAACCGCTAATCGTATTCAAGGATGTGCGCGTCGGTTTCGATGAAGGGAACGTTCTCGATGGGATTTCGTTTCAGGTATCGTCGGGCGAAACGAAAGTTCTCCTCGGCGAAAGCGGTTCCGGCAAAACCCTTATCATGAAGCTCGCCGCGGGCCTGATGCGCGCCGATTCCGGGCAGATTATGGTCACCGGGCAGGAAATCACCGGAATGACCGAGAATGAACTTCTCGACTTTCGGCGCCGTATCGGATTCGTATTTCAGGAGAGCGCGCTCTTCGATTCACTTACAGTCGAGGAGAACGTTGCTTTCCGGCTGCGCGAAGAGAACGTGGCCGAAGAAGAGATCGACAAGCGAGTCCGCGAAACGTTGCGGTTCGTAGAAATGGAAGAGGCGATCGAGAAATACCCTGCGGAGCTTTCGGGCGGCATGCGCCGCCGGGTTTCGATGGCGCGCGCTCTCGTCGATAGACCGCCCATCGTGTTCTATGACTCGCCCACAGCGGGCCTCGATCCGGTCACGTCGCAAACGATCATCACCCTGATCCTGCGCGATCGCGACACGCAAAACGTCACGTCACTTCTCGCGACGCATCGCGTGCAGGACGCGTTCGGCCTCGCGAATTTCCGCTTCGATAAAGCGAATAATCGCGTGGAACGCCTCGGCGGAAATGGAACGCGCGCCCAATCGCTCGCGACCAACGTGATAGTGCTGCGCGATGGGAAAGTATATTTCGAAGGTCCGGCCGATGAGATGCTGAACTCATCGGACGAGTACCTGAAAAAATATCTGGCATCGGCGGAATAGTTCGGCCGGCAGGACGCAACAACGGAGGAAAAGCAATGGTGCAACGGAAGCAGCTCAGCTGGACAGAACTTCGCGTAGGACTCTTCGTGCTCGCGGGATTATTCATCCTCGCGATCGCGATCTTTTATGTGACCGGCGCGGGAATCCTCGGGCCGAAGTACCGCGTGATCACCTATCTACCGGAAGTCGAAGGTCTGCAGGTGGGCGCGCCCGTCCGGCTCGACGGCGTCGAGATCGGCAGCGTGCAGTCGATTCAGTTGACGCCGCAGCCGCAGGATCACCAGCACAACATAACGCTCGTTCTGCGCATCGAGAAAAAGTTTCAGAAGGATGTCCGTACAGATTCAACCGCCAGCCTCATCACCGAAGGTCTGCTCGGAAATCGCTACGTTACCGTAAAGCGCGGTCTCACTGGCACGCAGATCCCGAACAACGGCATCCTGCCCGGCGGACAGCAGCCGCAGATGAGCGACCTGGTCGTAAAATTCGGCGATCTCTCTACACAAGTCAGCGCCATCCTCACCAAAGTGAATGACGGCCAGGGCACGCTCGGCAAACTCCTCAACGATCCGGGCGTCTACGACCATGCAAACGATACCATTGCGAAAGTAGATGGCCTCATCGCTGGCATCCAGCGCGGCGAAGGAACAGCCGGAAAATTGCTGAAGTCAGACGAGCTTTACAATCGCGTCAATGCTTCCATCGGCGACGCGCAAAATGTGATCGCGGCCGTGCGCGGGGGACAAGGCACCCTTGGAAAACTCGTTTACGATCCGGCAATGTACGACAACACGAAAAAGCTGATGGACAACGGGAACGCATTGCTTGCCGACGTTCGCGCCGGCAAAGGCACGCTTGGCAAGCTCACCACCGACGACGCGCTCTATACGAACTTGAAGGACGCTTCCGCCAACTTCCGCGAAGCCACCGCGAAGATGAATACAAACGAAGGCACGATTGGCAAATTCTTCGGCGATCCCGCGTTCTACGACAATTTCAGCGGTCTCGCCGGCGATATGCGCCTGATGGTCAGCGATTTCCGCCAGAATCCGAAGAAATTTCTGCACGTGAAGCTGGCAATTTTCTAAGACGCTTTTGTAGCGCCGGTCTTAAGACCGGCAGGTTTTTCCGGATCAGGGCCACGACTTCGCAAGTATCCAAAAAAAATCGCGGCCCTGCCCGGTTCGCTTAGTGATAGGACGATTCAACTTTCGCCCTCCCCGTCGCGTGCGGCAGCTACCGCGTGGAAATCAGTTGCCGTTTCATCGAGAGGCAGGATACACACTGCTCTCTCACTCGCGATTTCCACGCGGTTGCGTTCACGCTTCGGTCTGTAGTCGGTGCATTCATGCACCCGGAAGAGCACTTCTCTCGCCGGGAACATGTAACCGCACGCGATCATTTCTTCGCCTGTGCCATATCCGTGCACGATGTGCGCGTACAGGCAGTAGTTGCACAGCGTGTCTGGTTGGGTTTTAACCGGACGCGCAATCGGAATTCGAAGCGCGATCATCGCTGGCTCCGCTTTCAGCTGCGCAACCCACGCACGTATGCGGGGCAGTGCGAACCGGACAACCCAGTAAATAACGGCTGCAACAACGATGAACATGAGCACCTCCTCTCCTCACTCCGGTTCGTTCAAGATCAACTCGATCTCCGATTCAGCTTCGCTATCGCGCGCCGGCACAAATCCCGCCTTACGCTTGCCCTCGCGCGGCATCAGCACCCACGCGATTTGTTTCATCTCGTAGAGCGTTTCGCGCTGTAGATCTAAATAGTTGCTGCACTCGCGGACGCGATACCGCACGCGATGCTCAGGCGAGGTGGCCTGGCAAATTACCAGCACCTCTCCCTCGCCGAATCCTCGGGCGATGTGAGCGCGCGAGCACGTATCGCACAGCGATTTGCCATGCAACGGAGTACCGTTCTTGATTCGCACATCCATCTGCGTCTTTCCCTTTCTAGAAGTGCTGCAGGCACACTCCGGCTTGCGCCTCCGGCGCAAAACTTTGCCGGTCCGATCGGGAATCTCAGGGCGCATGAAAATACAGCTACACTCGTTACGGTGGTGGTTGCTTGGAGTGAATCAGCTTCGAGGCGATCGAACTACCGTGAGGGACTGGATGCCATTCGGGTGCAGTCCCAGACAAGCGTTAGAAACGCCGATCCAAGCAACGAGTTGTGTGTTCGTCTCTGCATACCGAAAGATTCTCCAGCTTTGCCATTTTACGCGACGAGAGGTTCAGTCTCAATACAAAATCGCTGAACAGAAGAAAATTCCGGGTCAACGGCAGTATCTTGCACTTCAAAAGTATCCCAGGAGTGCCCGAGCCATGACAGAGTACTTTGCCCGTGCGCGAACATACCATCCCGCGAATGAACGCTCGGAGGCGACTATTCGACACTCCGAACGGTATGACACATGTTTTCAGCAGGTTCCGTGCCGAATCGCTGGAACAAAACATGCCCTGCCTTCGTTACATCTTTTGACAGTCCGACGCCGCGCGAGGAACCGCGCACGATAAGAGGCCCGAATGAACAATATTTGGCAAGATCTGAAATACGCCTTCCGTGTGCTGCGCAAGAATCCGGGGTTTGCACTGGGCGCGATCATCGTCCTGGCGCTCGGAATCGGCGCCAATAGCGCGATCTTCAGCGTCGTCAATGCAGTGCTGCTGCGACCGCTGCCATACAGCGACGCTGGGCGCATCGCGATGGTCTACCACGTCCCGCCGCCAAAAAGCTTCCCGGGTATGAAAATTTTCGCGGTCTCGCCGGCGAACTATCTCGATTGGCAGAAGCAGAGCAGTGTCTTTGACGCGATGTCGATTTTTCATCCCACGACCATGACCTTCACTGGAAAAGACCAGCCGGAAGCGGTGCAGGGAATGGTTGTGTCGTCCGAATTTTTCCAGTTACTCGGGGTCACACCGGTGCAGGGCCGCGCTTTCACTTCCGAAGAAGACACGAACGGTCACGGAAACGTGGTCGTCCTGAGTTATCCGTTTTGGCAGAACCATTTTGGCGCCGACCCGAAAGTGATCGGCAAGAATCTCACGTTCAATGGACTGCCCTATTCGATCATCGGCGTAATGCCTGCGCACTTTCACTTTTTCTATCAGGGCGAATACTTCGTTCCGCTCGGCTGGACGGATAAAGATCGCGCGGTCCGCAACAACCACAACTATCTCGTAATCGCGCGGCTGAAGCGCGGCGTAGGCCTGCAGCAAGCACAAGCCGAAATGAATACGATCTCCGCGCGGCTCGAGCAAGCATATCCCGAAGACGACAAAGGCTGGGGCGCGACGATCGTGCCGCTGCGTGAAGATCTCGTCGGAGATGTGCGACCTGCGCTTCTCGTACTACTTGGCGCCGTCGCGTTTGTGCTGCTGATCGCGTGCGCCAACGTAGCCAACCTGGTCCTCGCTAAGACACTCGGGCGCCGCAAAGAGATTGCGATCCGCACGGCGCTCGGAGCCAGCTGGCAGCGAGTGATTCAGCAGACCCTCGCAGAGACGTTGTTGCTCTCAGCAGCGGGCGGCGCGCTCGGCTTGCTGGTGGCGCATGAAGGAATCGCGCTGATCGTTGCATTCTTCGGAGACAAGCTTCCGCAGACCGGTGCGGTAGGTCTGGACACCAAAGTGTTAGGTTTCACACTCGGGATTTCGATCCTCTCCGGTGTGATCGCAGGGCTCGCCCCCGCATGGCGGCTGGCTCGCACCAACGTGAATGAAGCATTGAAGCAAGGCACCGGTCGCACGGACGCAGATTCCGGTGGGCGCGTCACGCGCAATATCTTGGTTATTTGCGAAGTGGGGCTGTCGCTCGTGCTCCTCGTGGGCGCGGGACTGATGATTCGAACTCTGTGGGCGCTCCACAACGTTAAGCCAGGAGTTGATCCATACAATGTGCTCACATTTCGCGTGACCCTGCCGCGCGAAAAGTATCCCAAGCCCGAACAGCAGCTCAATTTCTACAAACAGCTCGTCGAACGGACTCGTTCGCTACCGGGCGTGGAATCTGTGGGCACGATCGATGCGCTACCTCTTACAAATGACGGCTCCACGCAACCGATTGCCATCGAAGGGCGTCCCGCTGTTGAGTTCGCGATGCAACCGGAAGTGGCCGTCCGAACGATTTCGCCCGGGTACCTGCGTGCATTGCGCATTCCGCTTTTTGCCGGGCGTGATTTTTCCGAGATAGATACGGTCGACAGCCCTGACGCCATCGTAATCAGCGAGTCCATGGCCCGCGAGTTTTGGCCGAATGAGAATCCGATTGGAAAGCATCTGACTCTCTCGTTTTACCCAGGGAAGGTCCGCGAGGTGATTGGTGTCGCTGGCGATGTGAAGTTTCGAGGCCTCGACTCGCGCAAATCGCTGGCAACTGTGTACGTCCCGCTGGCCCAAATCACCTTCTGGAATCAAGCAATGGTCGTGCGGACGTCCGGAGATCCAGCGAGTGCGGCATCCGCGATGGCTGCTGCTGTTCATCAACAGGATCCCGATCAACCGTTGCGCGATGTGCGCACAATGGACGACATCCTCGCCGATTCGCTCTCGCAGCAGCGCTTCAGTATGCTGTTGCTCGCGGCGTTTGCTGGTCTGGCTCTCGTCCTCGCGGCGGTAGGGATTTACAGCGTGTTTGCATATGCGGTGCGGCAGCGCCAGCGCGAGATCGGAATTCGCATGGCGCTTGGTGCTCAGCTCAATGACGTGTTGCGCATGGTTGTCGCCGAAGGAATGCGGCCTGCGTTAATCGGGGTGGCTCTCGGTCTCGCAGGAGCGCTTGCTCTCAAGCGCGCCATATCCAGCTTGATATTCGGAGTCAGCGAATCCGACCCGCTCACTTTCCTCAGCGTCTCGGTTCTCTTGGCGATGGTCGCGCTTGTCGCAAGCATTCTCCCCGCCTACCGCGCCACAAAAGTCGACCCGATGCGCGCGCTGCGCGAAGAGTAGCGCACGCAGTATGCGTTCGCTTCACCGGCGTTATCGCCGTGGCTTACGCTTCGGCGGGAGACAAATCGACCGCCATCTCGTGAACGCGGCGCAGATCCAATTTGCCGCTCCCGAGATGTGGCAACTCCTCGACGTGAAAGAATTGATTGGCGCGCGGCGTCCACAGGTTAGGCAAGCCGGTCTCGGGCATGCGATCGAGGAGAGGTTTCAATTCATCGGGCGGTATCGTGTGCAACACTACCAGCCGCTCGCCTTTCTTGCCGTCAGGAACTCCGGTGACGACGAACTTCTGCTCGGTCGCGCCCGCAAGCTCCTGAAGCTTTTCCTCGATTTTGATGTGCGGAACCATCTCGCCGCCAATCTTGCTGAACCGGCTGAGCCGGTCAGTGATCGTAAGAAAGCCATCTTCGTCTTCTGCAGCAATATCTCCCGTGACGTACCAGCCGTCCTGCAACACTTCCGCCGTTTTTTCCGGTTTCCCAAGGTAGCCCTTCATCACATTGGGTCCGCGTACCAGTAAAAGGCCCGCGGCGCCAACGGGCAACCGCTCGCGCGTCTCCGGATCGACGATCCGCACGCTGATGCCCGGCAAAGGATGGCCGATGTGCCCACGTTTCGCGCCCACTTGCCGAAAACCAGGCGCGCGAAAATCCCGCGTGTTCACCGCAATCACCGGTGAGCACTCCGTCGCGCCGTAACCTTCGAGCGGCCGTATGCCGAAGCGATCCTCGAACGCGAGCGCGAGTCGCTCCGGCAATTTCTCGGCTCCCACAACCACGAATTGCAGACTGCCGAAGTCTTCCGGCGAGCAGCGGCGGAGGTAGGCCTGCAGAAACGTCGGAGTCGCCAGAAGGAACGTCACCCGATAGTCGCGCACCAGTTCGCTCACTGCCGTCAGGTCGAGCGGACTCGGATGATATGCAACGCCGCAACCGAGCACCGCGGGCAGCCAGAGGGTCACTGTGAATCCGAAAGAATGGAAGAACGGCAGCACGCCAAGTAGCACGTCCTTGTGCTCCAGCATGAAGGTCTGGCCCATCTGCTCGATGTTCGACGCGACGTTGTAGTGCGTCAGCATCACGCCCTTCGGTTCGCCTGTGCTCCCGCTCGAAAAAATCACGGTAGCAAGATCGTCCAGCGTCTTCGGCTTGGCGTGGCTTAGAATCCGCTCGAGCCAGTAGCCCGGGAGGAACCAAAGAAGCAGCGCTGCGATTTTCTCGCCGATGCGCGGCGCCGCCGCTGCCTCTTCCAGTAAAATAGTTTTCCCGGGCACCTTCAGCGGAATGCGCTCCAGCAGAAGCTTCGTCGTAATCACGGTCTGAAGGCCGCACTGCTGTGCGCACGATTCAAGCGTCTCGTTCGACGACGTGTAGTTCAAATTGACCGGAATTTTCCCCGACAGCACCGCCGCAAAATTCACCAACGCGCCTGGCACCGACGGCGGCAACAAGATCCCCACCATTTCCTGCCCCGCCCACGTACTGCGCAACCGTCGCGCGAGCAGAATCGCGCTCAGCAGCGCCATCCCCCAACTCATCCGCGCTCGCCGCTTGTCGCCCATCGCGAAGCGAAAAGGCGAACCATGCGCTGTGCGAACAAACGCGCGCGGCAGCGTGTGCATCCGTTTCTTGTGATAGCGGTACGCGTCCGTCTGCAGTTGCTGCACCGCCTCGCGCACTTCGAAAGGCGTCGAAGTCGCTGCCATCGGCTTCCCGAAACTCACGGTAACCGGGTAGGGAATCGACCGCGGCATCTTCCACAAGAATCGCCCGCGCTCGAAGCTGAAAATACTGCCCCACACGCCATCGAGATTCACGGGCACGATCGGCGCATCGATGCCCTTCATGATGCGTTCCATCCCGCGCCGGAAGGGAAGCAGTTGCCCGATGCGCGTAATCTGCCCCTCGGCGAAAATGCAAACCACTTCGCCGGCCCGAATCGCGTTGCTCGCTTCGCGCAACGATTGCAGCATCTCGCGCGGCCGCAGCTCCGACGAAATTGGAATCGCGCGAATCATCTTTGCGCCAGGCTTCACAAACGGCAGATCGTAAATCCCCTTGTACATCAGAAACCGAATCGGCCGGTCCGTCGACGCGAGCAGCAGCAACGCATCCACCAGCGACATATGATTCGCAACGAAAAGTGCCCCACCCGTCTCCGGAATGTTCTCGCGCCCCTCCACGCGAATCCGGTAAATCGAATGCGTTACCATCCACAGCACCAGCCGCAAAAGCGAATCCGGCAGCAGGTACACGGCATAAATCGTCATCACCGCCGTAAGGATCGCGCCATCCAGGAAAATGCCCCGCGCCGTTTGGTGAAGTCCACTCGCGAACAGGTAATACGAGCCCGCCGCCAGAAATACGCCAACGAACGAAAGCAAATTGGCCGCCGCAATCACGCCGCCCTTCTCTTCCCGCCGCGGCCGATGCTGGATTAACGCATTCAAAGGAACCGCAAAAAATCCGCCGAAGAATCCGAGAAGTCCAAGATGCCATGCTGCGGATTGCAGCGAGTGGCCGGGGTTATAAAGCAGCGCGCCGAAAACCGTCATGCCAATCGCACCAATCGGAATCAGCCCGTACTCGATCTTTCCGCCTGAAAGGTAGCCGGCTGCGAAACTTCCCACGCCGATTCCGATTCCAACGGCCGCCTGCAACAGGCTGATGTGCGCTTCGTCCACGTGCAGCACGTCGTGCCCGTAAATCACGATCGTGAATTGCAGCAACGCTGCAAGGAACCACAGGTAGGTGTTGCCCACCACGGCCCAGCTGAGAACGCGATCGCCGCGGATAATCTTGAGATTGGAAAAAAGATCACCGAGAGGGTTCCACCGAAAATGCTTCGTCGGATCAGCCGCCGGCACGCGCGAGATTGCAAAACTCGTGGCCAGCCCTATGAGCGTGCATCCCAAAAGGATCGCGCCCGACATTTCTGGCCGTCCGCGATAATGCGCCGCCAAGAATCCAGCGGCCATCACAGCCGAAATGCTGCCAAGAAATGTTCCAAGCTCGATGATTCCGTTACCCCAGGAAAGTTTTTGCTCCGGCAGCAACTCAGGCAGAAGGCCGTACTTCGAAGGGCCAAAAAGCGCAGACTGCGTGCTGATCAAAAACACAGCCGCGCATTCAATCGGAAGACTCCGCATCGCGAGTCCCGCAATCGCGACGGCCATCACCACAATTTCCATCAGCTTCGTGCCGATCACGACGCTGCGCTTGCTGTAACGGTCAGCGAAATAGCCACCCGTCATCGAGAAGAAAATAAACGGCAGCGCAAACAGTGCGCCCACCACCAGCACCAGAAAATCGCGCTGGTTCTCTGGGAAATTCATCGCCACGATGATGTAAATGACGAGGAATTTGATCGCGTTGTCGTTAAACGCGTTCTGGAACTGAGTGACGATCAGCGCCCAAAAACCGCGCTGCCAATTCGGCGGGAGAGCAGAAGAATGTATGTCGCGGAGCTGCGGCGAAACAGCCGACTCGGGCGTCGCGTTCGCCACAGCATCAGTCATAGCAGGGTAAGTCTTTTAATTTTGTTTTCAGGCAATCACGCGAAGCGCAGGCGTCTTTCGCGCATCGGCCATCCCCGCCGCCACCGGCAGCGGCGTCTCGCGCCTGCGATACTTCGTCGAAACATAATCATCCACAAGCGCCTGAAACGCACTCGACAATTCGTCGTAAGTCCCTTCGAGCGTCGTGAAATGCTGTCCATCGATATACACAGGACACCTCGGCGCCTCGCCAGTCCCCGGCAAACTGATCCCGATATTCGACGCCTTCGATTCACCAGGCCCATTCACGATGCAGCCCATCACCGCAAGCTTCAATTCCTCCACGCCCTCAAACTCGCGCTTCCACTCCGGCATCTTGTCGCGAATATAACCCTGAATGCTTTCCGCAAGTTCTTGAAACGTAGTGCTAGTCGTGCGGCCGCACCCAGGACAAGCCGTCACGCTCGGCGCAAACGTCCGCAGCCCCAGCGACTGCAGCAATTCGCACGCCGCATACACTTCCTCGCGACGGTCGCCGCCCGGCCGAGGCGTGAGCGAAATGCGCACCGTGTCGCCAATTCCTTCGCCCAGCAAAATTCCCATCGACGCCGCCGACCACACCAGCCCTTTCGCCCCCATCCCGGCTTCCGTTAATCCAAGATGGAGCGGCTGCTCCGTCTTCCGCGCCAGATCGCGATAAATCTCGATCAAATCGTGCGGCCGAGAAACCTTGCACGAAATAATAATCTGATCCTTGCGCAACCCGCATTCGAGCGCGAGCTCCGTCGATTGCAACGCGGAAAGCACCATGCACTCGTTGATGATTTCTTCAGACGTCTTGCCGAGATCGCCGTCCGTATTCTCCTGCATCTTCTGCATCACAAGTTCTTGATTCAGCGACCCGCCATTCACGCCGATGCGCACCGGTTTATTGTGATCGCGAGCCACTTTGCAAATCGTCGCGAACTGTTCGTCGCGCCTCTGTCCATGTCCCACGTTGCCGGGATTAATCCGGTATTTGTCGAGCGCCGCCGCGCAGTCTGGAAATTTCGTCAGCAGCACATGCCCGTTGTAGTGAAAATCGCCGATAATCGGCACGTTGCAACCGGCATCCACCAGCCGCTTCTTGATTTCGCCCACGGCCGCAGCCGCTTCCGGCACGTTCACGGTAATCCGCACCAGCTCCGACCCCGCCTGCGCCAATTCAAAGCACTGCTGCGCCGTTGAAGCAATGTCAGCCGTATCGGTATTCGTCATCGACTGCACGACGATCGGCGCGCCCCCGCCCACCTGGACGTTGCCCACCTTCACGCCCACAGTCTTATGCCGCTTCTGTGTCATATGTTCTTAGTTTAACGAATTGCCGCGCACCGCGCCACTCGCGCCCAAACCGGTCGTGCTTCGATCGACAGTGGATCGGTTGTACCAAATAAAATTGTCGACGCGCCGATCCCGAGAGAAACTACTTTGCACTCTGCGCTGCCGCGGCGCGCTGCTTCCCGATGGCGACAATCTCAGCGAAGCGCGGATCGCCGTGAAGCGACCGCAGGTCCGCGTCGGCTTCGATTTTCAAGTCCTCCGAAGGGGCAAGGCCATGCTCGACGGATTGCCGGAGATTTGAAATCGCCTCATCGCGTTTGCCTTGAAGTGCGAGATACGCTGCGAGATTGTAGGTCACTTGGGCTGTAGTAGGATCGTCTGGCCCGAGCACGCGGCGCTCGAAGTCCACGAGATCTCTGCCCATCTTCTCTGCATCCGCATAGTGATGTTCCAGATACAAGCAATAAACGAGCGTGTCCATCGAACCCAGCGTGCTCGGATGACTAGGCCCCATCGCGTGCTTATAAGCTTCCAACGTGCTACGGGCCAGCGGTTCGGCCTCGCTGAACTTGCCTTCGTGCGCCAGCGCAAGAGTCAGATTATTCATCGCGGCGAGAGTGAACGCATGCTCCGGCCCCAGCGCGCGTCGGTCGATTTCGATCGCTTCGCGGCCCATCTGCTCCGCTTCGGAGTACTGGCCCTCGCGCGTCAATAGATCCGACAGGTTGATCAGCAGCGAACCCGTTTCAGGATGCGTGGGCCCGAGCACTCGCCTCGTAATAGCAAGCGCTTGCCGATCCATCTTCTCCGCCTCTTGGAATTTGCCTTGGCGGACGTAGTCCCGCGCCAGATCTCTCATCGAGCCCAGAGTCGACTGATGTTCAGGACCTAATATTTTCGATCGCAGGTCCAGGGTCTCGCGGTCGAGCTTCTCCGCTTCCGCGTATTTGCGTTCGCCGCGAAAATCGGTTGCCAGGCCGTGCATGGTGTAGAGCGTGTCGGGATGCTCGGGGCCAAGAACCCGCCGTCGGATCTCCAGAACCTTCGTATGAAATGGCTCAGCCTCAGCGTAGCGGCTTTGCCGGCCCAGAATGTTTCCGACAGTGTTCATGATCCGCAGGGTATCCGGATCTTCAGCACCAGCAGTTCGTTCGGAAAGCGAGAGCGCTTCGCGCGCAAGTTTTTCCGCTTCCGGGTATCTTCCTTCATTCTCGAGCGTGACGGCGAGTCCGGACATCGACCGAATCGTCTCGGCGCGCTTCGGTCCGAGTACTCGCCGGTACACTTCCAGATTGTGCGCTTCCAACTTTTCGGCCTCGGGATAACGTCCTTCACCTCCCAAAGTCAGCGCCAGATTGTGGATCGACGCAAGTGTGTGCGGATCTTCCGGACCGGCGGTATGACTCCAAATGTCGGAAGAACGCTCAAAGAGGCGGTGCGCGCTGGAATAGAGTCCGAGGTTTCTGTAAACATCTCCCATCGCGTCCATCATTTGCGCTTGAAGTTCGGGATCCTTCGCCAGGCCGCTATCGATTTCCTTCGACGCTCTATCGAGAATCTCGCGCGCCGTAATGCTGTTGCCGCGCGCTTCGCTCGGGTCGGACACCTTGAACATGCTGGTCATGAAGTCCGTCACGTGGCTCGCGCGGTCGCGTTCTCGCGTGATGCGGCGCAGCTGCACGGCCTGAATCGCACCGAATGAAATCAGCAACGCAGCAATCACGGCCGCTGCGCCCACGGCAAGCCGGTGACGACGCACATATTTCTGCAATCGATAGCTCGTGCTCGCAGGTCGCGCCAGCACGGGCTCATGATTGAGGTAGTGGCGAAGGTCTGCCTCAAACTCGGCAACCGAACCGTATCGGCGAGCTTGGTCCTTTTCCACCGCCTTCATCGTGATCCAGTCGAGATCGCCGCGAAGTTGGCTCACAAGCTGTTTCGGCTCGACGCCGCGCGCCGCAGCGGCTACGCTGCACGTATCATGCGCTGCGCTGAGCTTCGTGCTCGGAGTCGCGACATCCTCCTCGCGCAACCTTCGCAACGCTTCGTGCAACGGCAGTTTTTTCCACTCGCTTGCGTCAAACGGCTCGCAGCCTGCCAGCAGAACGTACAGCACCACCCCCAGCGAATAGACGTCCGTTCGCGTGTCGATATCCTGCACTCCCGGATCAGACTGCTCCGGACTCATGTATCCGGGCGTTCCCATGAAACCGCCCGCTTGCGTGAAAAATGTTTCGCCTTCGATCTTTCCACTCATCGCCTTCGCCAGGCCAAAGTCGATGATCCGCGGCATCGGCTTCCCATTCACTTCGACCACCAGAATGTTGGCAGGCTTCAGGTCCCGATGAATGATGGCTTTCCGGTGCGCATGCTGCACGCCCTCGCACACCTCGATAAAGAGTTCAATACGTTCCCGGATACTCAGTTTTTTCTGGTCGCAATATTCGGTGATCGGTAGGCCCGCAACATACTCCATCACGAAATATGGTTGGCCCGCGTCGGTCGTCCCGGCGTCGAAGACTTTCGCGATCGCCGGATGATCCATGATCGCCAGCGACTGCCGCTCGGCCTGAAATCGTTGCAGCAGTGCGCTATCGTAAATTCCGCCGCGAATCAGCTTCAGCGCCACGCGGCGTCGGACGGGCGCGCTCTGTTCCGCCAGCCACACCTGTCCCATCCCACCCTCGCCAAGCTTTTCCAGCAGGTGATAAGGACCAATGAATTGCGGCGTTGCCATCTCGACCGCTGCAGCGGGCCATGGGGGTTGTGACAACTCGGAGGAGTTTTCGTAGGCTGACAGCAGCGACTCGATCTCCACCCGCAACGATTCGTTTGATCCGCACGCATCCCTTAGGAACGCGCTCCTCTGCTCGGGTGCAACTTCCAGAGCCGCTCCGAAGAGATCCTTTACGCTGTCCCAGTGCTTAGGTTGCTCCTGCTTTTCCACAGGCTCCTCATCACACTTTGGAGTGCGGCTTGTCCGGACGGCAGCCGAAGGGCGGGATTGTTCTCGGCGAAAGCATCGCTTAGCTGGCAAGGCCGTTCCCGTATCTCCGCAAGAGTGTCAACAGAACCGTTCACGTTCTCACTTCGTATTTTGCGCCGCGGCCGCCCTCTCTCGAGCCTCCGATACAATGGCCGCGAATCGCGGGTCGTCGTAAATCGGCTTGAGTTCGGGATCTGTTTCTAGCTCCAGAGACTGCTGAGGCGTAAATCCATGTTCTACGGCGCTGCGAAATAAATCGATTGCTTCATCGCGGTGGCCACGGTGAAGGGCGATGCATCCAAGACTGTAGCGAATGCTCGCCAGTTCGGGATGGTCGGGTCCGAACAGCCGCACCACTGTCACAAGATTGCAGCGAAGAATCTGTTCAGCCTCTTCTTCATGTCGCTCGTAGACAAGTGTTTCAGCAAGATTGTCCGCCGCAACTATCGTTTTCAGATTCTCCGGCCCCAGTACGCGCCGTTCGAGTTCGAATGTTTCTCGCTGCAGTTTCTCGGCTTCAGCAAACTTGCCCTGATTGCCCAGCATGGCCGCGAGGTTTTCCATATTGGCGAGCGTGCCGGTGTCTTCGGGCCCCAGCACGCGCCGTCGTGCGTCCAGCGTCTCGCGAGCCAGTTTTTCGGCTTCCTCGTGCCGGCCCTCCTGATCGAGAGTCACTGCCAGCCCCATTCTTGTTTCCAGTGTGGTCGGATCGTCCGCGCCTAATTTCTGTTCTTCGATCTGCAGCGCTTCTCGTTGTAATTTCTCTGCCTCCGGGATTCTGCCTTCTTGATTTAGGGTCCACGCCAGATCGGTCACCGCGCCAAGCGTCTCCGCATTGGATGGGCCAAAACTTCGACGGTCTACTTGGACAGCCTGCTCGAGCAGCGACTCCGCTCGATCGTTTACTCCCATGTTCTTGTATGCATTTCCCATCACGCGCATCAGTTGCCCTTGCACCTCCGGATCGCCCGAGAGGCTCGTCTCGATATCCTTTGACGCTTTGTCCAGGACATCTCGCGTCGAAACATTGCTGGCATGCACTTCGGTTGGGTCCGAAAGCTTGAACATGTTGGTCATAAACGCCGAAATGCGATTCGCGCGATCACGTTCCCTCGTGATGCGTCGCAATTGCATTCCTTGAACCACACCGAACGACACTAGCAGCGCCCCTATGACGATCGCGAAGGCTACGGCCACACGATGTCGCCGCACATATTTCTGCAGCCGGTAACCCGCTCCGGCGGGTCGCGCCACCACCGGTTCGTTCTCCAGGTGTCGCCGGAGATCAGCGGCCAGTTCTGTAGGAGTGCCGTACCGGCGGTTCCTATCCTTCTCCACCGCTTTCATGGTGATCCAGTCGAGATCGCCTCGCAGCTGATTCACGAGCTGCCGCGGCTCCGTGCCGCGAGCGCTTGCAGTAGGTTCGGACACCTCGCGCGCCGAACTTAATCTCGTGCTCGGTGTCGGCGCGTCTTCTTCACGCAGCCTTCGAAGCACTTCACGGAACGGCAGATTCTTCCACGACTCCGTGTCAAACGGTTCGCAACCAGTGAGCAATACATAGAGCACCACGCCGAGCGAATAAACATCTGTTCGCGTGTCGATGTCTTGTAATCCGGGATCGCCTTGTTCAGGACTCATGTAACCCGGAGTTCCTAGAAAAACGCCGGCTTGTGTAAAGAGAGTTTCCCCAGGGGATCGAGACGCGATGGCTTTGGCCAGGCCAAAGTCGATGATGCTGGGCCTCGGCTTGCCATCCACTTCGACAACGAGGATGTTCGCAGGCTTGATGTCGCGGTGAATGATCGCCTTCTGATGTGCGTGCTGCAGTCCCTCGCACACTTGAATGAAGAGCTCGACGCGCTGCCGGATGCTCAATCTCTTGCTATCGCAATACTCGTTAATCGGCAGACCGGGGACATATTCCATCACGAAGTAAGGCTGGCCCGCTTCCGTCGTGCCGGCATCAAACACTTTCGCAATCGCCGGATGATCCATGCTCGCAAGAGACTGCCGCTCGGCCTGAAATCGCTGCAGCAAAGCCTTGTCGTAGATCTCAGCGCGAATTAGTTTCAGCGCCACACGCCGCCGCACTGGTGCGCTCTGTTCGGCGAGCCACACCTGCCCCATCCCGCCTTCACCGAGTTTTTCGAGCAGATGATAAGGACCAATGAATTGCGGCGCTGTCGTCTCGACCGCTGCGGCTGGCCATGGGGACTGCGATAATTCGGAAGAGTTTTCGTAGGCTGAGAGCAGCGACTCGATTTCCGCGCGCAGCGATTCCTTCGAGCCGCACGCTTCTCTCAGAAACGCGCTCCTCTGCTCGGGTGCAACTTCCAGAGCCGCTCCGAAGAGATCCTTTACGCTGTCCCAGTGCTTAGGTTGCTCCTGCTTCTCCACGCGCGCTCCTCCGCATCTCGCGTGACAGCCACGCCTTCGCCATACTCCAATCGCGTTTCACGGTCGCCGGAGAAATCTTCAGCACTTCTGCGGTTTCCTCGATCGTGAGTCCACCGAAGTACCGCATCTCAACGATTTGTGCTTGTTGCTCGTCACGTTCTGAAAGGTTCTTCAGCGCATCGTCGAGTGCGACGATGTCCGCTCCCTGCTTCGGCGACATCGCAGCAGGATCGCCGGCCAGTTCCACGTCCACGCGCAGATTCGCGCCGCGTTTCTGTGCGCCGCGAGAACGCGCGTAGTCGATCAGAATCTGACGCATCAGCCGCGCCGCCACGGCGACAAAATGCGCTCGATTCTGCGTTTCGGGTGCGCCCTGATCCATCAGGCGCAAATATGCCTCATGAACCAGCGCGGTGCTTTGTAGGGTGTGGCCTGAGCGCTCGCGCCGAAGTTGGCGATGCGCGATGTCGCGAAGTTCCTTATAAACCAGCGGCAGGAGTGCGTGCAGCGCTTCCTGGTCCCCGCCTCTCCACTTGACCAGGAGTTCCGTCACCGGCTGTGATGGAAGTTGGACCACGCCCAGGGCCTCAACACCAATCTCAACATTAACTCCACATCAACCATCGACACCAAATTTGCCCGCAGGATAAGCCGTTCCTCGATTTGGAGTCAATGTAACTATCGGACATTCATTAAATATTAAGACGCGCAGGGCGCAATTTTCATGAGCCGATTTAAGTGTCTTTTCCGCATCTCCCATTAGAAGTAGTGTGCGGGCAAATTTCGAATCAGACCCGCATCGAATCTCGTCCCCAAGGTGAACAAGACATGAACGCATGGAAGGTTTCCCGCATTTCGATCGTCATGTTCGGTCTCGGTGTCGCGTGCCTCACCGCACGACCCTGCCGGGCCCAGGCGGAAATTAATCCCGACCACTACGACGAAGCTCCGTCCTCCTCCTCCATCGTCCGTCCTGCAACAGCTACCCAACCCATCGCAGCCAACCGAAACGGCGCCGCTGTGAGTGCGAGCACCTGCGCTCAAGCACAGGCGGCAGCAGACTCCAAGCAAACAGGCTGCAACGCCGCCCAAGCTCAACAAGTTCGCGCCTCGCGCGCAGTCGTCCCAGCCCGTGCCATCACTTCGCCGGCAAAAGAGAAGGACAAATCAATCCGGCAGGTGGCAGCCGCTCGCAACTCGGGATGACGGCAGGTTCGCACCAAACGCAGCACACAGGCAGGGTGGTTCGTGCCCCCTCAAAATGCGTGAGCCACTCTGCCTGCCCTTTCCGCATTAACAGGTAAGCGGAAGCTCTCGGTGTGGGTTTCCAATCGGCTCTCCAAAATTCGCCGCAATAGAGATGCCGCGTAGTTTATGCGATGAGAGGTGCCCTGTGAATCCCAGTCCCGTCTTGAAGTTTGCTGCGAAAATCGGTACGCGAAAGTGGCTTGTAATTGCGGTGTTTCTCTCGCTCGCCGGCGCTCTTTCCGCCACCGTGATTCCGAATCTCTTCCCGTTCTTCGACCCCACCGGCGTCGTTTCCACCTACAACGTGAACGGCCCGATCCACGAAGACGGTCCATTCTTCCAAAGCCTCGGCACCAACGGCCGCTCCTGCGGCACCTGCCACCAGGCCAGCGACGCCATGGGCCTCGGCGTTCAAAACATCCGCGCTCGCTTCGCCCTCACGCACGGCAAGGATCCGCTGTTCGCCGCCATCGACGGAGCGAACTGCCCCACCGGCTCTCCCAGCAATCCCGCCGACCACAGCCTGCTCCTCAAGAGCGGCGTGATTCGCGTCTTCCTCAAAGTTCCGGGCACCGCGCAGTTCACCATCAAAGCTGTTCGCGACCCCTATGGCTGCGCCATCGTCACCGATCCCACCACCGGCCAGCAAACCGTTTCCATCTACCGCCGCCCGCTGCCCACCACGAATCTCCGCTTTCTGAGCACCATGATGTTCGACGGCCGCGAATCCATCACCAATCCACTGAACAGCGAATCCACTTTCATGGCCAACCTTACCGCCGACCTGATGCAGCAATCCATCGACGCCACCAACACTCACGCGCAAGCTGCGCAGCCGCCCACCATAGAGCAGCAGCAGGAAATCGTGAATTTCGAACTTGGCCTTTTCAGCGCCCAGTTCGCCGATTTTCGAGCCGGCCTGCTCATCGCAGACGGCGCGCAAGGCGGCGCCTACAACCTTTCGCAGCAAGCCTACTATCCAGGGACCAACGATTCGCTCGGCAAAGATCCTGACGGCAGCGCATTCAATCCCACCGCGCTCACCATGTTCCAGCCTTGGGCGAATTTGCAAACCTCGCACAATCCATTCGAGAACTACCGCATCGCAGCCCGCAAAAAAATCGCTGCCGGCGAGGCGCTCTTCAATACGCGTGCGCTCACCATCTCCAACGTTCGCGGCCTCAACGACAATTCCGCGCTCGGCACCGTGCCCATCGGCCCGTTCCAGGGCACCTGCACCACCTGTCATGACGCGCCCAACGTCGGCGATCACTCTCTACCGCTCCCGCTCGATATCGGCACCGGTCACGACGCCACCAACGAAACCGATCCGCTCATCGCCAACGCCCTCTCGCAGCTCGATTTCCCCGACGTGCCCGTCTATGAAATCAGCGGCTGCCCGAATCCATTCGCCACGCCGCCATCAACCGCGCCCTACGTGTTCTACACCACCGATCCAGGCAAAGGCCTCGTCACAGGCCTCTGCAGTGACATGAACCGCGTCAAAGGTCCCATCCTGCGAGGCCTCGCCGCACGCGCCCCGTATTTTCATAATGGCGCGGCGCAGAACCTCACCGAGCTCGTGAATTTTTACAACCAGCGTTTCCAGATGAATCTGACGCAGGAAGAAATGTCCGACCTGATCGCATTCCTGAACTCGTTGTAAGAATTGAGGTTTTACGGATTTGTAGAGGTTTACCCCCGACGAAGTGCCGTGTGAGGGCGTCGCGCTCCCTAGGCGACGCGCAGCGTCCTCGCCCGGCACGCCAGATTTCGCTCCTGTAGCGCGGGTCTTCCGCGTTTTTTGCGTCCCGATGCTTCTTCGGGGAGACCCGCAGCCGTCGACTTGGCCGCCGCCTTCTCCGGTGTAGCGCGGGCTCGTCCTGAGGTACGAAGGGCATCGTGTCGGCTCTTTTGATTTCCATTCCTCTAGGTTTCCAACGTTGTCATCCCGAGCGCAGTCGAGGGATCTCTCTATCGTTTTTTTTGGCGCCGCATCGTTCTGAGGTTGGAAGGGTATCGCCCCGCGAAAAGCGGATTCGCCCCGGCCCGTTCTACTGAGCGAGCCCCACGTGGCGAAGAATCGCAGCAAAGCGAGGGTCCGAGCGCAACGAGTCGTAAATCGGATCCACTTTCAAGGCAACCAGGCTTGGCGAGCGGTTGGCCACGGCCTTATTAAGCCAGACGAACGCCTGGTCTTTGTCATTGATGCCGATGTATGCGAGTGCAATGGGAAGTGGATCGGAAGGCTGGTGCGCCGACATTTTCTTCGCGCGTTCGAGTTCGCGCCGCGCATCCGCCTCCCGGCCGGCCCGGCCATATACGTAGGACAGCAATGCCCGGCTCCACTCGTTGTCGGCCCTGCGCTGCCATTCTCCGGCATCGGCGACCGCTTCTGCGAATTTTCCTTCTTCGACGTACGCGGACATCACCATGTGGGCGCGTGAAAATCCCGGCTCCATATCCAAAACCGCGCGAAACTGCTCGATGGCGCGTTCATACTGCCGCGAAAAATACAGAAACATTCCGTTGTCGGTCGCCACAATCAGCGAAAGTGGATCGAGTTTTCGCGCGCGTTCCATCTCGGAAAACGCTTCGTCGAAGCGCCCTTGCGATGCGAGATTCTCAGCGTACCAATGGTGCGCGGTGGCGTAATTCGGATCCAGTTCGATGGCGCGCCGATATTCCTTCTCGGCCGTCTGCCAGTCCCAATCGTAATTTTGGGCGATAACAGCAAGCGACACGTGGGCTTCGGCGAGTTGTTCGTCGAGCTGCAAAGCCTTCAGCGCTGCAGCCCGCGCCTTTGGTATGAATTCAGCCGGTGGAGCAAGAGTGTACCCGCTTGTCAGCGCGTACGTATCGGCTAGGCCGGCGTAAGCGAGCGCATACTGTGGATCCTTCGCGATCGCCTGATTGAAACATTCGGCGGCCCGCTCGAAGCCGTCGGGGGTTCGCTTATTCCAGAAGTAACGGCCTTTCAGGTAAAGGTCGTAAGCTTCGTAGGATTTCGGTGAGGGAGCCGCCGACGCATGCACGGTGTTAGCCAACTTGTGCTCACCCAGCGTCTGCTGAATGGCGTCGGAAATTTCTTGCGCGATCTCGCCCTGAAGCGAAAGCAGGCTATTCGGCGTGCGGTCGTATTGTTGTGACCACACGTGCGATTGATCCTTCGTCTGAATCAGCTGCGCGGTAATCCGCATCTTGTCGGCATCACGCCGGACGCTCCCTTCGAGGAGATACTGTGCTCCCAGGTCGCGACCAATCTGGTCCATTCGCTCCTTTGTGCTCTTGTAGCGCATCACCGATGTGCGTGCGATCACGCCGAGATGCTGCGGATCGGTGTGGCCCAACTGCGCGATCATTTCCTCGGTAAGACCGTCGCTGAAATACTCCTGCGCCGAATCACCGGTGAGATTTTCGAACGGAAGCACAGCCACCATCGCGCGTTCGCTATTCGCGGTTCGCGGTCGGGCAGGAGAGCGCGACGATCGAATGCCCACTATGATGCAGACGAGCAAGAACAGCGAGAGAGCGACGACGGCAGTACCACGCGCAGACGCGAGCGGCGGCATTGTTTGCGAAGCTTTTGGCCTGGCGATGTCTTTAGTCTGGGCTCGCGATGCGTCATCTACCCCTGGGTCGGGCAAATCAGCAGCTGTCCGCTCCTCCACTTCAACTGGTGCGACGAAGCGATAGCCTAACCTCGGCAGCGTTTCTATATAGCGCGGCTCGCTGACAGAATCGCCCAGCACGGCGCGCAGCTCCTTCACCGAATTGTTCAACCCGTGTTCGAAATCGACGAACGTCTCTGAGGGCCACAGCTGCCGGTGAAGTTCTTCGCGGCTCACCACATCGCCGGCGCGGCTCAGCAGGAGGTTCAACACTTGCCACGGCTGCGGCCGAATCTTCAGGCGCAAGCCATATTTGTACAGTTCGCGCGTTCGGTTGCGCGATTCGTAGGGGCCGAATCGAAAGGTAGCAGGCTGGGGTTCTGGCACTGTAGCTCACCGCGGGGCGAGGCGCCATTCTGCGCCGTATCGCGCACCGGTCGCAACAATAAAGTTACCGGAATAAGTGGTTTGCACCCTTACCTTGAAATTATCGCGATCTTACCCGGCGCGCATTGACCCTCTTGCGCGTTCAGCCTACAAGCTTGGCCCAACAGGAAAATACAGTTGCCGGCCGCCTACCTTTCAATCCCAAGGCTGTCTGCATCGGCTGTTCTACGGAGGAAGTTGATGAAACACCGCCGCCAGATTCTGCATTCATCAGTTTTGATACTAAGTGCGACCGATTCTTGGCGCGCGAGTGCCGCCCTATTCCTTCGCCTGAGCACCCTTGCCATATTCTTCTGTTGCATCGCACCGTCGCCCGCGCACGCCCAGACCGACACTGGGACGCAGCTTCCTTGCCCCGTGATGACCGGCGTCAACCTCACCGGTGACTACCGCAACAACGCGCGCTGCAATCTTAATGCGGCCGTGCAGGTCTCCACCTCTGGCACATTTCTCAACCAGGATGACGGAACCATCCTGGTCGGCGACGACCACCAGCCACCCGTCTTCTTCGGCGCGCTCGTCAATGTCGGCAAGTTCACCAACAACGGTAGCATTATCGTCGAGCCCACCACAGGTGTGTTCGACAACGCCGGCACATTCAGGAATGGCTTGGGGAGAATGACCAACTTCAATACGGCCATCAACGGCGGTACGTTGATCAACGCAGGCGGAGGTTTCCTGGATAACCGCGCTGGCGGCACGTTTAGCAATTTTGGTACGTTGACCAACTCAGACCCGATACTCAACCCCGGCACCTTGATTGAGAACGCCGGCACGATGACCAACGAAGCGGGCGGAACATTGACGAATCTTAAGGGCGGCTTCATTGAGAACCATGTCGGCGGCGTGTTTGACAACAACGGCCACATGAACAACAACCTTGACGCCATGCTCCTCAACGGAATGGGTAGCACATTCAATAATCACAACGACCTTGAAAATTTTGGCATGATCAACAACGCCGCAGGCGCCATGCTCAACAACACCTTCGTGCTCAACAATAACGGCGGAGCCACGTTCGCTAACGACGGCACCTTCACGAATGCCGCCTTGTTCGTGAACTATTCCACGGTCACCAACACTGGCAACCTGCTGAACCAATCCACCGGCACAGTCAATAATTTGGGCACCATCAACAATTCCGGTGGCCTTGGAAACTCCGGCGGCTTTCAGATCGGCAGCGGTGGAGTCCTCAACAACACGGGCGCAATCGGCAATTCGCTCGGCGGCGGATTCGCTGTTCTGAATGGCGGCACCTTCAACAATTCCGGCTCATTGCTTAACGATTTTCTCTCCACTTTCAGCACTGCCGCCGGCAGCACCGTCGTGAACACCGGCTCTATGTCGCTCGCCGGCCCCAGCGTCAATATCGGCGGCAATCTTCGCAACGACGGCTCGATCATCCTGGTGCCCGGGCCCCCGTTCGGCGACCCGGCCATTTCCACTCCAGCTCCCAACCTGTTTGTCACGTCCACGGGCACGCTGAGTGGAACCGGCGCAGTAACTGGCGTCGTCGAGAATCAGGGCACCATGCGCCCCGGAGATTCGCCCGGCGCCTTTACGATCAACGGCTCCTACCTGCAGGATGCCCAGGGCACGCTCGACATTCTGCTCGGCGGCACAGGAGCAGGCGAGTTTAGCCAACTCATCGTCAATGGAAACGCCGTGCTCGATGGCACGCTCGACGTCGAACTGTTCGGCGGTTTTGATCCCCAGTCCGGCGAGATATTCGAAATCCTCAGCGGAAATATCAGCGGCGCATTCGCGAACGTTCTGTTCCCAACCCTCTCCGACGGCCTCTTCTTCAAACTCGACCAGGAAAAGAACGGAATCTTCTTAGATGTACTCACCGGCACCGGCGGCGGCGGCGGAACTTCAATGCCCGAACCGAGCAGCCTAATGCTCCTGGCCGCAGGCTTTGCGGGTCTCCTCAGCGTCCGCGCCCGATCGAGACGCGCAGCGTGAGTCCGCTGAACATCCGGCCCTGATTCTCTGCGCCGCCGCAATCGGTCTGGAAGAGCGTCCTCTCCGGCACGCCACGCTTTGCGTCTGTAGCGCGGGTCTTCCGCGTTTTTGCGTCCCGATGCTTTTTCGGGGAGACCCGCAGCCGTCGACTTAACTTGGGCTACAGCCGAGGATCAACGGGCTCGCTCTCGAGCGCAAGAACTCCGAAGACGCACTCGTGCGCGCGGCGCAGGGGCTCATGGCGCACGAATCTTTCTAACGCCTCAATGCCGAGCGCAAACTCACGAAGAGCTAGCGATCGCTTCGTTGCAACTCCGCGACTACGGAGCCGCTCTAGATTTTCCAGCAGCAGATATTCGGGACCGTAAATGATTCTCAGATATTCTCGTCCGCGACACTTGATCGCCGGTTGAATCAAACCGCGCCGGCCGCGAGCAACGAAATCCAGTGGCTTTAGTACCATCCCTTCGCCGCCGCGGGCCGTCAGTTCTTCCCACCAGCTTGTCGCCTCTTCCACACTCGCAGCCTCCGTCACATCCACCTGTTTGTAGGGTGTCGCAACTAAGAGACCGTCACCCGCCTCGCAGATCTCTGTTAGTTTTTCCATGTGCCACGCGTGATTGCGTTCGGTGTAAACGTGGCCTTCACTCGCCAGCAAATGAAACGGAGCTACTTTCAGGTCGCTGACAGAATCCACTTTCCAGCAATAACGCCTGTAAGACTCCACGTATAGATTCACTGCTTCGAGGCGCTGCTTGCACCGATCGAGGAGACCGAGTACGTCGTCTTGTCTCAACGCGGTCTGCTCTAGCAAGGAAACGGTCTCAGCGAGGGATGCCTTCGCCGCCGCTCCCACAGAAGCATATTGCTGTCGCAAAAGTTGCTGAGCCTTGGCCGACCATGGCATCAATTCCGCATCGAGACAGAACCACTTTGTCTGAAACTCTTCCCAGAATCCTGCTCTGGAGAGCGCTCCGTGAATCTTCTCAAGGAATTCTCGCTCGGTCGCTCCGTCGTCGAAAAATCTTCTGCCCGTGCGCGTGTAGCAGATTCCGATTCCTTCGCCAATGACTCCGAACCTCTGACGAGCTGCGTCCTCATCGCGGCAAACGATTATCACGGCACGCGAGCCCATGTGTTTTTCTTCGCATATAACATGAGGAATGCCTTCGCGCTGGAAATATCCAAAAGCTTCAGATGGATGCTCCAGAAGTCCTGGTCTCGTCGTCGTTTCCGTGGGCGACATCGTCGGCGGCAAGTAAATCAACCATTTCGGATTTGCCGCGAACCGACTCATTACCTCCAGAGCTGCCAATGCGTTCTCTTCCCGGATCGTGACGTTGTGATGCAACCGGGTCGTGACGATGCGCTTGCCAATCACATCATCGATATCAAGCAAATCGTCATGCACTTGTTGAGACGTAAGATCAGTGCTTGGTTCTGCGACGCCCGCCAGAGGTCTTGCTGGTTGCGCATAAGTCGCTCGAGCCGCTACGGAAACAAGCTCTTTCTCGGGGTACCGCACTGCAGTTAAGCTCCCGCCAAAAACGCACCCCGTATCGATGTTGATGGTCCGATTCAGCCACTCCGCTTGTGGCACCGGAGTGTGGCCGTACACCACCATCGCCCTCCCTCGATACTCCGCTGCCCAGTTGTATCGGACCGGCAAGCCGAATTCGTCGGTCTCGCCTGTCGTCTCCCCGAAGAGCGCGAACTCACGCACTTTGCCCGAACCTCTTCCTTGCATCTCTTCCTTCATGCCCGCATGCGCGACAACCAGCTTTCCGTCGTCCAGAACGTAGTGACTTACCAGTTCGTCGATGAATTCGGACACTGCGGAGTGAAATTCTGGTGGTTCCTTTTCGAGTTGCTTCAGCGAATCTGCCAGCCCGTGTGTCAGTTGCACGTCACGGCCGCGGAGCTTCCGCATTAGTTTCACATCGTGGTTACCGGGCACGCACAGAGCTGTTCCCGCTTCGATCATTCCCATCACAAGACGCAACACCTCAGGAATTTTGGGTCCTCGGTCCACCAAGTCGCCCAAGAACACAACTTTCCGTCCCTCGGGATGCTTTACGTCATACCCCGAAGCCCCCTCGCCGTTGGCTTGCCTACTGACAGAATATCCAAGCTGGGTCAGCAGATCCTTGAGCTCGTCAAGACATCCGTGGATATCACCGATAATGTCGAACGGGCCGTGCTCCTGTTTGAGGTTATTCCAAAGCGGTTGACGCTCGATTTCTGCCGCATCGACATCCTCGGGCGATTGCAGTACATGAACCCTTCGGAATCCTTCGCGTTCTAGTTTTCGTAGTGCATTGCGCAGCTGTCGGCTCTGTTGACGAACTACGTGCGGCCCGAAATTGCGGTCTGACCGGTCGCGGTTTCGTTCGTGGCAAAGTTTCTCGGGCAGATCAAAGACAATAGCAACCGGGATGCAATGATACTGGCGAGCCAGCGCAATGATCGGCTTGCGTGCCTCCGGTTGAACGTTCGTCGCATCGATCACTACCAGCTTTCCAGCAGCGAGCCGCTTTGAAGCTATGAAATGCAAAACCTCAAATGCGTCGTTCGTCGCTGCCTGGCTAGTTTCGTCATCGCTCACCAGACCACGACAGAAATCGGAGGAAAGCACCTCCGTCGGCCGGAAATGCTTCCGGGCAAAGCTCGACTTACCAGATCCCGACGGACCCACAAGTGCCACCACTGCGAGCTCCGGAATTGACAATTTCATATACGCGTGAAAATCCCCATCTGCGTGGGACTGCCTACCTGTAGATCCTCAGGCCCGACCGGCAGGAAGCGTACCTCGTATCCGAACTTCTCGGAAACCGCGCCGGCCCAGGTTTGAAATTCTGCGCGAGTCCATTCGAAGCGATGGTCCTTGTGCCGCAGTTTCCCTGCTGGAAGCATCTCGAATTTGACGTTGTACTCGACGTTGGGTGTTGTCAGCACGACGGCTTGCGGCCTCGCGAACTCAAAGAGAACTCGCTCAAACGCTGCCAATCGCGGCGGATCTTGGTGTTCAATCACTTCCACAACCGTGGCCGCGTCATAACCCGCAAGCCGTTTGTCTCGATAGGTCAGCGATCCGTGAAGCAGGCGAATCCGTTGCTTTTGAGTACTCGGCAAATCCTCGAGCCGCAATTTTTGCGATGATACTTCGAGAGCTCGATGCGATACGTCCATGCCGACAATTTCCGTGAAGGCTTTATCCTTTAAAAGCTCTCGCAGAAGCCTCCCTTCACCACATCCTACATCGACGATGCGAGTCGCACCGCTGCTACGCAACGCAGCTATAACGGAACCAATCCTTTGCTCAGCCAGACTGATCGGCCGCTCTATGGCTTCTTCTTCACCAGCGCGAATTTGAGCTGATTCGTCTATTTCCGGCTCCTCCTCTCCGATTAGACGATCTAGTGCCTCTCGCGCCAGGCGCTTCTGATGCTTTAGATATCGAGTGGTAATCAGCTCACGCTCCGGATGTTCGCGAAGCCAGCCTTCGCCATGACGCAGCAATTTTTCTACTTCTGCATCCCCCACCCAGTAGTGTTTGTCGTCATCAAGAACCGGGATCAGCACGTAGAGGTGCGTTAGCAGATCTCTCATTCGGGTGTTCGCCCGAAGCGTCACGCTGAAATACCGGCTCTCTTCCCACTCAGGGAATTTCTCGTCGAGCGCATGACGCGTGGCAGTCACCTCGTAGCCGAGCGGCTCAAAGAGGCGCCGCAGCAGATCTTCTCCGCCCCTACAAGGGAGAACGCTCATTCGCGCTTCCAATGGAATCCGTGATTCCGCTAGTTCCTGGCGTTCCTTGCTTTTGCCCGACATCGCCGTGCCAAATGTTCGAGCGATAGCGACGCTGAGGAATGATGACGCGGCATATGGCCGATCGTTTACATACTGCTCAAGCGAATACCCCTCACCGCTCGGGCCGTGGCGGCCACGCACCAGCCCGACAGGATCAATCTCAAGCAGCAACGCGGCCGTACATCGTTCAGGTGTCGCCTCCGGGTAAAAGACATGTGTCTTCCCAAAGGCCTCCTCACGCGACTGCACACGAAGCGGACTCTTATGCAGCAGGTAACCCAGGTCGGTAGCCGACTGTCCCGTATATGAGATGGTCAAAATCATTTTCAATCCGCCTCCCGAGCGGCTGCCATCTCTAATTCAAAATGGATAACCCATGATACTTACCTGCTTAACCAACTCCAATCATTACCGCGCGTCTCGTAATCGAAGAAATCCTCAGCCAGTCACCCGTTCCCCACGGCCCTACGCAGGTCCACGGTTTACACCCGCCCGAAACCGTGCTACCATTGCCCGTTTTTATATGATGACGCAAACGTTACTATCGGCCGCCGCTCCGGCTTCTCAGGGACACCTTCGCCTCTCTGCTCGCTTCGCCCGACGAACTCAGTGCCACAGGTCTGCCCGCTCTAGCGGGCGTCTAATCGCAAATGCCGATGCGTCCAGCATCGGCATCCTGAGCGACCAACGGGAGTCGAAGGGTCTCTCTTATCGCTCTCCTCTGCGCCACCAACGTCCTCAGCTTCTAATCGCAAATCTGGAATTAGAATTCCACCTAACTCACACAAAACTCAGCACACTAAGAAATCCTAATCGCAAATTTTCGCCGTTTTTTGATTCTTGTTCGGCTCTAGATTTCTGCTTACTCGTCACCCGTCACTCATCACTCGCCACGGTGCTTTTAATGCACGGTGGCGCGATTAAAACTCAGCGCAACCCATTTAAAAGCAACAACTTGCAAATTTCTAATAGGCGGCAAACGGGGGGTCTAAGAACTCGCGAACCACAGGTCAGCTCCCAATTAGGTCAAACCGAATCGCATTCCAGCGTAGAATCGCGCGGACCTCAAGAGGAGGTGGCGTGAAAATGCTCGGACGATTATGTGTTGGACTGATGTTGGCGATTCTTGGCGTCCATTTGCAGGCGCAAACACCGGAACCGCAGAAGACTGTAACCGGCAAGCTCGGCCGCGTTATGGCGATAGGGGGAGAATCGACGGGTTGGGCCATTCAACTTGACTCGGAAACGAGCATTGACGGGAAGCGAGTGGATTCTCTCGAGGTTGATGATTCCAACAGCGAAAGATTGGAAAAACTGGTGGACAAGCATGTCAGGGCGACTGGCACGCTTTCCCATCGCAAAGGAGTGGAGACGGGCGAGCGGCTCGTTCTTGTGGTCTCCTCGATGAAGGAAGTGAAGGCTACCAGCCAATCAGAATCAGCAAAGGCGGTTGCTTTCAAGCTCACAGGTACTGAATGGCTGCTGGAAGATTTGGGTGGTGCTGGAGTGATAGACAATGTTCAAGCGACGCTCACTTTCCCGGAAGCCGGGAAAACCGCAGGGAAGGGTTCGTGCAACCGCTTCTTTGGTCCCGCAGAGATTACTGGAAGCGCGATCAAATTGGGTCCGCTAGGCTCGACGCGAATGGCTTGCCCAGAGGCGGTGATGAATCAGGAGACACAATATCTTGATGCTCTCCAGGCAGCCGAGCGTTTCGAGTGGAAGGCCCCGTATTTGTTGATTTACTGCAAAGGCTTCGAAAAGCCGCTGCGCTTCACGAGAATGAAAACCCCGAAACCGGCAACGCCGTGACGAATTAATTGCCCAGCGTATATCCCCAAATGGATTAACAGCTCTGGCGATTCCTTTTGACGCGAGCGTGATGCTAAGAGGCGTTCGCTGCAGGGAGGCCGACGCGCTTCAACAAATCCTGGAAACGGGGCTCGTTGCGCAGGTCATCCATGGTTGGATCTATGTGCAGATAGATGAGCCAGTGCGAATGCTCTTCGTAGGATTGCTCGAGGCAATCGAGGGCAAGGTCGTTTTCACCGAGACCGATGTGGATTCCGGCGAAGAAGTGTGGCGCGACGTATTTGCACTTGGCGACGCTGGTGAGGTCGTCGAGGATCTGTAAAGCTTCTTTTGTCCTCCCAGCCTTTCCGTAAGAATGTGCCAGCGCCGCGCGCATCAGAGGGCTACCGCCTGACAGGGTCACTGCCTTCTCACCTGCGGCGATGGCCAAGTCGGAGCGACCTGTTGTCATGTAGAGCAGGCCCAGAACCCAGTAGGTGACGGGATAGTTCGGATCGAGTTCGACAGTTTGCAGAAGGTGTTCGAGGGCTTCGTCGTATCGCCGGGCCAAATAGTAGTCCCGTCCGATTGCGACGTTGATAATGAGGGACAAGGGATCGAGCGTCTGACTGTTTTTTATCTTGGCGATCGCTTCTGCGTGGCGGCCCATGGTCATTACGTATTCGGCGTGCCAGTGGTTGGCAGTCGGGTAGTTGGGATTGAGTTCGAGGCTGCGTTTGAATTCCTTCTGAGCTTCTGGCCACTGCCAATCGTGCAGCCACAGCACTGCTGCCAGAGGCGTGTGGGCTTCCCCGAGATCCGGGTCGAACTGCAGAGCCGTCAACGCGGCGGCTTTGGCTTTCGGGAAGGCGTCCTTGGGCGGGAGATAGCTATTCCATCCGAGGAGGACGTAGGAATCGGCCACGCCCGCGTGGGCGAGCGCGTAAGAGGGGTCCTTCTCGACCGCTTGCTGAAAATATTCGATCGCTTTGTAGAAACCTTCTTCGGTCCATTTGTTCCAGTGATGGCGGCCTTTTAAATAGATTCGATAAGCTTCGGGATCTTCGGTCTGGTGCCTGGTGAGCTTTTTTTTCTGCGCGTGGGTGAGCTGCAGCTTCAACTTTTCCGATATCTCGTTAGAAATGTCGTCCTGGATTGCAAAGATGTCGCCGGATTTGCGGTCGTATTGCGCGCCCCACAATCGAGAGCCAGTGGCTACGTCGACTAACTCGGCGCCGATTCGCAAAGAGCCGCCGCTCTGCATCACGCGTCCGGTGAGCACGGCGCGAACATTCAAATCGCGACCGACGGCTTGAGGGTCAATCGCGCGGCCCTTGAAACGAAATACTGTGCTCTGCGCCATTACTCGCAGTTTTGGGACTGTCGCGAGGATATTGATGAGGCTCGCGGTGATCCCGTCGCTGAGGTATTCGTGGTCGGGGTCGTGACTGGCGTTGTCGAAAGGCAAGACTGCGAGCGAGTCGATATTTTTTGAAGCGCGGCGCGCGCGGAGTGCGCGCGTGTCGTCTGTCGATCTGCGCGACATGAGCTCGCCGGTCGAAGATAGGGGGCCGGTGTTTGATGCCGCGGAGGATTGTGAGATTTCGTTCGCGGATCGACTGCCAGAATCGATTTCGCGCTTTAATCGCTGCAGGTCAGCACCCAGGTCAGCGGCGTGCTGGTAACGCTGGTCTCTATTCTTGTGCAGCGCTTTGTCGATGATTTCTTCCAGCCGCTGCGGAATATCGGGATTGATGCTTCGCACCGGAGCCGGAGGGCGCGTCAAAACAGCTTCGATAATCACGCCACCCGTGCCACCGCCGAATGCCTGGCGGCCCGTTGCCATTTCGTAAAGCACGAGACCAAGCGAGAAGATGTCTGTGCGCGAGTCGAGGCCGTCTCCTCGGACCTGCTCTGGCGACATGTAGGAAGGAGTGCCGCTGATGATTCCAACGATGGAATTGGAATCCGATTGACCGTCTTCGGAGTCGGCGCCGGTGATGCCTTTCGGGACGAGTTTTGCGAGGCCGAAATCGAGGACCTTGGCGCGTCCGCGCTTGGTGACAAAAATATTCGCGGGCTTGATGTCGCGGTGAATGATCCCTTCTGCGTGCGCGGCCTCGAGAGCGTCCGCAATCTCGATGCCCAGTTCGAGCAGCTCGTCGAGCGGAAGCGGCTTCCCATGGATATGGCTGCGCAGCGTTTCGCCATCGATGAATTCCATGGCGATGAAAGCGCGGCCATCCTGCTCTCCGATGTCGTAGATGGTGCAAATGCCGGGATGGTTTAGAGCGGATGCGGCGCGCGCCTCGCGACGGAATCGGTCCAGCGCTTGAGGTTGCTGTGCAAGTTTTTCAGGAAGGAATTTCAGGGCTACCGCGCGTTCGAGGCGACTATCCTGAGCTTTGAATACGACGCCCATGCCGCCGGCGCCGAGTTGCTCGACGATGCGATAGTGCGAAATCGTCTGGCCAATCATTGTCTGGCCAACCGTTGTGTCTGACCAATCATGGACAGGCAAGGTTTTTGGCGAGCCGAAAATTTTAAGGCTACAACGTTGGATCGTCGGGACCGGCTTCGGCGAACGATTTTTTTCTTTCCGTTTTGGGCGGTTTGGGCGATGCGATGAGGCTCAGAACGCTCGAGCCTTCCCCGAATGCATCCGCAGCCGCGAGAGGTTCCTGTTCAAGCGTAATGTTCTTATTGCACTGCGTGCAAACGAGGGCTGCGTAAGTGCCGCCATCCGCCTGCCTGAACATATTGCAACGCATGGCGCGTCCGCAACATACGGGAACCCAGATTGTGGAAGCTTTGTCCGCCGCCATCGGCCGCCTCGCGGGATGCGAATGCGGGGGATTATACACTGGAATCCGTTTGCGCCCGAACGGAAGGCGACACTTGTAATGGATTACAGCTTGCGAAGTGCGGGAGGCAGCATGGCAGCGAGCGAGTAGGCGCCTCCGCCTGTTATGAGCATGGCAAAGGCGACGAGCAGTTGCGTGATGGCGTATTCGGCGCCGCCAGCGGAGATGTTGAAGCCGTGCTGCAGATGGACGAGAAAGATGGCGCCGAGCATTATGATGATGACGCAAGCTGCGCCGACGCGAATCAGGACGCCAGTGAGAATGGCGATGCCTCCCGCGAATTGGGCGAGGCCGACGAGGTAGCCGACGATGTCGGGCGCGTGCATGTAGGCGGCGAAGCCGTGTGGGCCTGGGCCGCCAAATGCGCCAAAGAGGATGGCGCTGCCGTGATAAAGGAAGGCGAGAGCGCTGGCGATGCGGATGAGGAGCAGGGCGATGTTCATTTGGGTGGCGGTTGGGGTGGTGGATGAGGGAAGTGCGGGCATGGCGTTGGCCTCCTAAGGTTGTTGTGTACCAGAATTGGGGCGCAGCGCCAAACGATTTCGTGCCGCGCGAGGGTGGAAAGACGAAGAGAGATCCCTCGGCTGCGCTCGGGATGACAGGCAAATTCAAAAGAGCCGGCCCCGCGAATTCCATCGGGACGCGGACAGCGCGCAGGATGCCTTTCGTACCTCAGGACGAGCCGGCGCTACAAAGGAGAAATGTCGGCAGCGTACAGTGATTGGCCGCGAGCGCGAGAGGACGCGCGCTAAGCGAGGGCTAGATTGGGCTCGGCGTTTAGGGTGGCGTCGGCAAAGTCGGCGTTGAGGTAACGCGGGTGGGCGGCGGCGGCGATCATGGCGGCGTTGTCGGTGGAGAGGGCGCGGCTGGGGAAGTAGACGTCAATGGCGCGGCGACGGGCTTCGGATTCGAATGTGGCGCGGAGTTCGCGATTGGCGGCGACGCCACCGGATACGAGAATGGTGCGCGCGCTGTGTAGTTCGGCTGCGGCTAGCGTGCGCGTGGTGAGGTCGTCGACGACGGCGCGCTGGAAGCTGGCCACGAGATCGAGCGTAGCAGGGGAGCAAAGGTGGCGGAGGGCGTCGGCGGTGCGTTCGCCGCGAGCGAGGGCTTGCTGGCGAGTGTCGATTTCGGGCTGCAGCTCGGGATGACGGCGGAGATGGTAGAGCATGGCGGTCTTGATGCCGCTGAAGCTGAAATCGTGCGGATTGCTTTTCATTTTCGGTTCGCCAAAGCGAACGGCTTTCGGATCGCCGTGCGCGGCGAGTTGATCGAGAATAGGGCCGCCTGGATAGCCGAGGGCTAGCATGCGGGCGACTTTGTCGTAGGCTTCGCCTGCGGCATCGTCGCGAGTGCCGCCGATGCGGGCGTAGGAAAATTTCGCTCGACTCGTGTCGCCATTCGATGAGCTCGAGGTTACATGGTAGAGAACAGTGTGGCCGCCCGAGACGATGAGGCAGACGGCGGGCATCTGCGGATGGCGCGCAGCAAGGTGCGCTTCAAGAATCACTGCGTGAACGTGGCCTTCGAGATGATTCACGGCGATAAGCGGCTTGTTGAGCGCCAGGGCGAGAACTTTGCCATAAGTCATGCCGACGAGGAGTGCGCCGGTGAGGCCGGGGCCTTGGGTGACGGCGACGGCGTCGAGATCAGTGAGAGTAATTTTTGCCTGGTCGAGTGCTTCGCGCACGACTGGGACGATTTTGCGGAGGTGCTCGCGCGAGGCTAATTCGGGCACTACGCCGCCGTATTTGCGATGGATATCAATCTGCGAGGAGACGATGCTAGAGAGGATGCGGCGACCATCGGCGACGACTGCGGCAGCGGTCTCGTCGCATGAGGATTCGATGCCGAGGATCAGTTTTTCACGCGCGTCCAATGCGATTCCTTCCTCAGAGGCTACCAATCCATTATCCTAACATACAGGATTCCACGGCTTTCGCGAGTGCGCGAGCTTCGGTAAGATGGAGCGTCGAAACTGAAACGCGCATTCCGCATTGTGCAGCCATCGGCGCGTTTGATTCTTCCAAGCCAAATAAAAAAGGAACTGGACGATGACGGGAAAGCCGAAGCGAGTACGCAAGGCGGTACTGCCGGTGGCGGGATTGGGTACGCGGTTCCTGCCGGCGACGAAGGCGATGCCGAAAGAGATGCTGCCGGTGGTGGACAAGCCGCTGATCCAGTACGCGGTGGAGGAGTGCATCGATTCGGGAATCGAAAATATAATTTTCGTGACGGGGCGGCGCAAGTACGCGATTGAAGATCATTTTGATTCGGTGCCTGAGTTGGAACAGTTTCTTGAAGAACGCGGGAAAGCGAAGCAGGCGAAAATGGTTCGCGAGATCAGCGGCGGCCTTCACTTCAGTTACACGCGCCAGCGCGAGGCGCTGGGATTGGGACACGCCGTGCTGACGGCGCGCGAGCTGGTTGGCGACGAGCCTTTTGCGGTGCTGCTGGGCGACGTGATCATGGATGGGAAGATTCCTGCCACGCGGTCGCTCGTCGAGATTTATGAACAGACGGGTGTGGGCGCGATCGCGGTGGAGGAAGTGCCGCGCGAGCGACTGCATTTCTATGGAATCGTGGACGCAGTGGCGGAGAAGGGAAAGGCGAATCGCTGGGGCGAGCGATTGTTGCGGATCAAGGATCTTGTGGAGAAGCCTGAGCCGGAGAAGGCACCGTCGAACCTGGGCGTCACCGGGCGCTACGTACTGCCTCCAGAGATTTTTGAGTACTTGGAAAAGACCGAGCCGGGCGCGGGTGGCGAGATTCAACTGACGGACGGATTACGGAAGCTAGCTGGGAAAAAGCTGCAGGGGCTGTACGCGTGGATCTACGACGGAAAGACTCACGACGCGGGAGACAAACTGGGATTTTTGAAAGCGACCGTGGAGATTGCGTTGAAGAATCCGCAGTTCGGAGCTGAGTTTCGGTCGTATTTGCAGGGTTTGAAGCTTTGATCGAGGCAACGCGGCCGGCGGAGTTACTTTTTATCTTTTTTTTGAGAGGATTTTTCGCTCGAAGATTTATCAGACGATTTGGTCTCGCTTGATTTGCTTTCCGACTTCTCTGGCTTTCCTGATTTTTCCGACTTGTCTGACTTCGATGAGGAGCCGTCGCTTTCGCTCGATGAGGCTGAGGAACCTTTGCCGGCGTAGTCCGTGACGTACCAGCCCGAGCCTTTGAACTGGATTCCGGCTGCGGAGATCTGGCGTGGCGCGTGGGCGCCGCACTTGGGACATTTCTTGATTTCAGAGGCTGAATGCTTCTCGATTTTCTCGAAGCGATGTCCGCACTTCTCGCACTTGTACTCGTATAAAGGCAAAACGGAGTTCCTCCCCCGCCAACGATGCAGCTTAAGAGAAAATTTTAGCATGATTGTTCTGCTTCCTGCACAAACGCTGCGCAACTGCAACTAGAAGATCAGCACGGGAAGCTTGCCGCGGGGTAATTTGGCGGCGGCTTGCAAAGATGGTGCGCGTAGGCTTAGTCTCGTGAGACGGACAAATGGCCAAGACGACAAAAATAGATGAGCCGGGGGCAGGTTGCCTGTATCTGGTGGCGACGCCTATCGGAAACCTCGAGGACATTACCCTGCGCGCGCTTCGCATTCTGAAGGAAGTAGACCTAATTGCGTGCGAGGACACTCGCGAGACGATGAAGCTGCTGACGCACTTCGATATTCAAAAGCGGCTGGTGAGTTATCACGAGCATAACGAGATTACGAGAGCGGCGGAGATCGTGATTGATTTGGAGCAAGGCGCGAAGGTGGCGCTGGTGAGCGACGCGGGTACGCCGGTGGTTTCTGATCCCGGGCATCATCTGGTGAGTCTGTGCTTGCGGCATGGGATTCAGGTGGTGCCGGTGCCGGGGGCTTCGGCGTTTGTGGCGGCGCTCGCGGCCTCGGGGATGCCAATTGAGGAGTTTGCGTTTATCGGATTTTTGCCGTCGAAGCAGACCGAGCGGCGAAAATCATTGCGGGAATTGAGCGGTGAGCTGCGGACTCTTGTCCTGTATGAGGCGCCTCACCGGCTGCTCGACACTCTTGAAGATGCGCTGGAAATTCTGGGCAACCGGCAAGTGGTAGTGGCGCGCGAGGTGACGAAGTTGTACGAGGAATTCATGCGCGGAAGGATCGAAACGTTGCTGGAGGATTTGAGAAAGAAAGCGCCGCGCGGGGAGATCACGCTGTTGATTGCGCCTCCGGATGAGGAAGCTTCACATGCGGAAGGTGGGGCAGGGAATTCGGCTTCAGCGGTGCCGCTGGCGAGGCGCGTGGAGGAAATTGCGTTGGAGCGCGGAGTGGATACGAAGTCTGCTCTGAAGGTGGCGGCGCGGGAGCGCGGGTTGACGCGACGCGAAGCCTATAAGCAGCTTTTGATTACGCGAGATGAAGCGTAGAAACGAATTTCGAGTTTTGCTCGATGGACTGGCACTAAAAAATAAGCGATGCCGCAGATTTCTCCAGCGGAGTTTTACGCACTGCCGCTTCGCGTGCATACGTTTCTTGCCGACATTCCGCTGCACGACGTCTGGGCGGTTGACCTACCTGCGCACAGTGACGGCGTAACCCTTTGCGAATTTCTCCGACGCGCGCGTGGAAACAAATCCGCTGAGATCAATAGATTTCCGCCCGTCGCACGAGCACTTTTCGGGCTTCGATTTTTTCTAGGACGCATTTTTCGCCTCGAGGAGGAGCCTAAGGATGCTGCGTCAGCGTCGTTCGGGAGTCGCCTAACCGCAGAGGATCGTGCTCGTTCTTCTGTTGCGTCGGGAACACCAGAAGGTTTATTCCGCGTTGTCTATCGTTTTGAAAACGAACAGCTGGTTGAGATACAGAACCGGACGGTGCATGCTGCGGCTCTCAGCGCGCTCGTTGAAAGGGACGGTAGCTATCGATTCTACTTTGCGGTTTACGTCTGCCCGCGCACTTGGATTACGCCCTTGTACATGAGCCTAATCGACCCGTTCCGAAGATGGATTATCTACCCGGCCTTGCTGAAAAAAATCCGCGCAGACTGGGATCGGAATATTTGTTCGAATTGAAAATTTCAGCAGGTCCTTTTGCGTTTATTGAGTGCGATGCCGTGCGAACGCCAAGATCGTAAGATTGCGGCTCGGCAAAGGCGCACAGGCAAGAGTGCCTGTGCCACTGAGGAGCGAAACCAGGCAAGAAGCCGCGGAGATACCGATGCTGCAGCGGCGAAAAAATGCAAGTCAGGCTGAAGGGGCGGTGAGATTTGCGAAGAAGGCGTCTACGCGATTCAGGATTTCGGAGGCGGATTGGGCGTGATGGACGGAGTGGCGGAGTTCGGAGCCGTTGCGAACGCCATGAGTGAAGAGGCTGGCGAACTGCTTCATCTTGCCGACGGCGTCGGGCATTTCGGCTGCGATCAGGCTGCGGAAATATCCGGAAAGCAAGTGGTAGCGGTCAAGTTCGGTGGGCTCGTCATAGCGCTGCGTCGCGGTGTATTGCGCGATTTGGCGGAAGATCCACGGGTTCGACGACGCGGAGCGGCCGATCATGACGGCGTCGCATCCGGTTTCAGCGATCATGCGGGCGGCATCTTGCGGAGTGCGAATGTCGCCGTTGCCGATGACGGGAATTTGCACAGCCTGTTTCACATCGCGGATTACGCTCCAATCCGCTGCGCCGCTATATCCCTGCATGCGGGTGCGCGGATGAATGGCGATTGCTTCGATTCCGGCTTGTTCGGCCATGCGCGCAACGTCAACTGCGACGATATTGTTCTCGTCCCAGCCGGAGCGAATTTTGATCGTGAGAGGGATTCGGACAGCGGCGCGAACGGCGCGGAAAAGAACTTCAAGATGCGGAAGATCGCGCAACAAGCCGGAGCCGCCGCACTTCACGACTTTTTTCACCGGGCAGCCGAGATTGATGTCCACATGGTCGAAGCCGAGATCCTCGGTGAGTGCGGCTGCTGAGGCCATCACTTTGGGATCAGAGCCGAAGATTTGGGCGGCGATGGGATGCTCGTCGTCGTCGAAATAAAGATAGTGGAGCGTGCGGGCCGAATTACGAGTGAGGCCTTCAGCGCTGGTGAACTCGGTCATGATGAGGCCGCAGCCGCCTAGGCCGCGGATTACACGGCGAAAAACGGTGTCGGTGACGCCGGCCATGGGCGCGAGAATCGTGGCAGGGCGAATGGCGCGATCGCGAATTGTGAATTCTGGCGGAAACATGGCTAGAGGAGAGTGTCGTCGATCGGTTCGCTGTCTGGTGTACTGCCGACGCGGACTCGACGTCCCGCGGGCCGGTGTGTCGAGGCCGTGACGGGGGAGCGCGGGGATGACGCGGGAGCCGCGATTGCATCCGGCGAAACGCTCCCGCTGTGCGATGCCGCGGCAGCTGCACGCGCGCGCGGAGCCGCAGGGTATGCCGGTTCGACTCGCGCGGCCGGCAAGACTCCATTGAGCTGAGCGATCAGCGCTTCCTTCGAGCCACCAAAAAAATTATCCACCACCTGCCCGAGCGCTTGGGCGCGGGCCTCATCCGCCGACACGTTCGCTCGATAGGTGTAGGCGCGCCCGACCTTTCGTCGCTCTACCACGCCTTTGCGAGCAAGCCTGTCCATGATGGTCATGATCGTAGTGTAGGCGCGCGGGCGACGCTCGGCGAGCCGATCGCGAATTTCGCGCACAGTTCCTTCGCCCATGGGCCATAGCGTGTTCATGCAGTCGAGCTCGAGCGGCGCGAGGTCGAGAACAGAGCGGCGCGGAGAATGAGTTTTTGGAACGGCGTCAGTCACAGGCAATCGCTTTTCGTGATCAAGTGTTTTTCGCTGCGTCGTCAACGGTAACAAAATTTGCGATTCTCTTGCCTAAATACTTTGCTCCGTGAAGTAGCGCGCGGCGGAGCGACGGGTTACGTCCGGTCCATTCATCATCACCGGATAGGGAATCGATCGTGGCTCCCATGGCTGCCATCTTGGAATCGAGGTCGTCGATGAAATTGAGCGCGACAGCTTCGCGCGTTTGGGGCAGGGCGGGAGAACCGAACTCATGCGTGCCGTGGTGGCTGAGAATCAGGTGTTCCACGAGAACGGCGAGAGCAGCAGGGAATCCGGGAATCGCTTTGATTCGATCGCGGACCATCCCTGCGCCAATCATGATGTGGCCGAGCAGGCGGCCTTCGGTGGAATATTCGATGCCGCGGGCGTAACGGAGTTCTTCGATCTTACCGATGTCGTGAAGGACAACGCCCGTGAGAAGCAGATCGGCGTCGAGCTCGGGGTAGTGTTCGGAAACGGCCCGCGCGATGCCAGTGAGGCTGACGACATGCTCCAGCAGGCCGCCGATGAATGCATGATGCATGGTCATGGCAGCTGGCGCGCGCTTTAATTTGGCAGTGATCGTGGGATCATCGATAAAGCTGGTGAGCAGTCGCTGCAGATTAAGATTTTTCATCTGCGCGACGGCGGCGCGCAGCTTCGAATAGAGCATCTCCACGTCGTACTTTGTGTGAGGCAGGAAGTCAGCCATCTCGTAGTCTTGTTCGGGGGAGGGGATCACAGCTTCGAGGGTGAGTTCTTTTTGACCGTTGTAGAGTTTCACGCGGCCGCGGATTTGCACCACGTCGTCGCGCTCAAAGGTGCTTACGATCGGCGTGAAGTTGTCCCACATCTTCGCGGAGATGGTTCCGGTGCGGTCGGAAAGCTCAAGCTGAAGCCAGGACGAGCCCGTCCGAGGAGAAGTGCGAATCTCCTTTTCACGCACGAGAAAGAGGGAAGTGACTGCCTGACCATCCTGAAGGCTGGATACGTAAAGGCTCTTCATCAGGAGTTCAGCTTGGGCTTCATCTTCTTTTTGCCGTTATTTTTCTGCTGAGCGTCAGGCGTAGGCGCAACCTCCTGAATCACGCTTGCTCCGGGGACACCGGCTGAATCGGTGAAACCGGGCTTCACCGTGACATAACTTTCTTCGCGCAGCTGCGCGAGATATTCGCGCATCTGAGGCTGCATTTTTTGCAGGTAGACCCGGTTCATGATTTCGTTTTCTACTTTCGCAACGGGCTGCAGACCAGCCTGGAAGTGATCAACCACTTTGAGAATTTCGAAGCCGGTTTTTGTCTGGATGACTTCTGTAATCTGACCTTTGTCCATTTTGAAGACGATATCTTCGAGTTGCTTGGACAACTGGCCGGGCTCGAACGTTCCGAGGGCGCCGCCTTTGTCTTTTGTGCTGCCTTCCGAATAACGCTTGGCGATTTCGCTGAACTCCTCACCTTTCAAGACGCGATTGCGGTAGTCATTGGCCTTTTGCTCGATGGCTTCGATTTCCTGCGGAGATTTGTCTTTCGTATCCAAGAAAATCTCGGCAAGTTCCACCTGCTCCGGCTTTACGAAATCTTTCTGATGCGCGTCGTAATATTGCTTTACTTCGTCGTGGCCGATGATGATGCGGCTTCCCATTTCGCGGTGAATCACTTCCTGCGTTAACAGGCGATTGCGAAACTGGGATTTGTAATCGTCCCAGGATAATCCTTCGCCCTCGACCGCTTTTTCTAGATCGTCCAGCGACGCTAATTTATTTTGCTTGCGAACTTCGTCCAGCTGCTTGACTACATCGGCCTCGACACTGATGCCTTCATCTTTGCCGCGTTGTATCAGAAGCTGCTGATCGATCAAGTCGCGCAGCAAGTCCTTCTGCTTATCTTTGTACATCGCTTCGACGCGCTCGGGCGGGCAGCCTTGACATTCTTCCGTCACGTCGTGGCGAAGTGCTTGTTCGGCTTTGTCATAATCGCTGAGGGTAATGATGTCGTTGTTGACGCGGGCTACGATTTCTTCGGCGATCGCTCCGTGATGAACGGGAGCTGCGGCAGCCGGGGCGGGAGTGGGCGTCGCCGCCGGAGGAGGCGGAGGCTTCATCACCGTGGATGGCTGTTGCTGTGCGAGAAGTGAGAAGGGAAGCGCCAGCGCGAGAATCGTGAGCGCGAGAACTTGCCAGAACTGCAAAGTGCGAAGTCTCATTTTATTCCTTATAGGCAAAAGTGTAGACCTACGATTGTAGTTGTTGCAATACGTTTCTGGCTGCCACCATCGGGCCACCTGCGTCACCTTTCCAGTCGAACCAAAGGACACCCGTGGGGTCGAGGCGCATCCCGCGGCGTTTTCGCACCAATTTCACGAGGCGTTCCGGCCCCAGCGGCGTGTCGTCGTAGAACTTGATCGCGATTTGGTCTTGCTTGCGGTCAATCGTGGCTACCAGCATTTTCTCCGCCAACGCTTTCAGCACGGCATATTCGAGCAGATTTTCGACAGCGGGCGGCGGAGTTCCGAAACGGTCTGCAAGCTCGCGACGGACTTCGACGCGCTCGGCGTCGGACGTTACCCCGGCAATTCGCTTGTAGATGCGCAGGCGCAAGTTCTCACTCTCGATGTACTCAGGTGGGATGCGGATTTCTTGTCCAAGGTTGAGTGTGGCGCGGCGTTCCGGGGGAAGCGCTTCCCCTTTCCGCTCGGCGACGGCACGTTCCATCATCTGGCAGTACATGTCGAAGCCGACCGCCTCGATATGGCCGTGCTGCTCGCTGCCGAGAAGATTTCCCGCGCCGCGAAGCTCAAGATCGAGTGCGGCGATACGGAAGCCTGCGCCCAGGTCGCTGAATTCCTTGAGGGCGGCGAGCCGCTGGCGCGCGATTGAGGTGAGGGCCGTTTCCGTTGGGATTAGCAGGTAAGCGTAGGCGCGCTGGTTGGAGCGGCCGACGCGTCCTCGCAACTGGTAGAGCTCGGAGAGGCCGAAGCGGTCAGCGCGATTGATGATGATAGTGTTGGCGCGCGGGATGTCGAGACCGTTCTCGATGATGGTGGTGGAGAGGAGAACGTCCGCCTCGCCGCGGATGAATTTCAGCATTACTTTCTCGAGCTCGTTTTCGCGCATCTGACCGTGGCCGATTACGACGCGAGCTCTTGGAACGAGGCGCGTAATCATGGCGGCGAGAGATTCAATTGACTCGACGCGGTTGTGAACGAAAAAGATTTGCCCATCGCGTGCGAGCTCTTCCTGGACCACGCGTTGGACGAGCGTTTCGCTGAATGGCGCCACGGTTGTTTGGATGGCCAAGCGATCTTTTGGCGGCGTTTCGATGACGCTCATGTCGCGCAAACCGACGAGCGACATGTGCAATGTGCGTGGAATGGGAGTGGCGGACATGGTGAGAACATCGACATTCTTGCGCATTTCTTTCAGGCGCTCTTTGTGAGCTACGCCGAAGCGTTGCTCTTCGTCGACGACGAGCAGGCCAAGATCCTGAAACTTCACATCTTTCGAGAGGAGGCGGTGAGTGCCAATGACGATGTCGACTTTGCCCTGTTCAACTTCTTCGAGCACTTTCTTTTGTTCTTTCTCGGAGCGAAAGCGGCTGAGCATTTCGATTCGGGCGGGAAAGGCGGCGAAGCGACGCCGGAAGGTTTCGTAGTGCTGGAATGCGAGCACGGTGGTGGGCGCAAGGATCGCGGCCTGTTTTGAATCTGCAATGGCCTTGAAGGCGGCGCGCATGGCGACTTCCGTTTTGCCGTAGCCGACGTCGCCGCACAGAAGGCGATCCATCGGAAGAGTTGATTCCATGTCGCGTTTCACATCATCAATGGCTTTTTGCTGGTCGGTGGTTTCTTCGAATTCGAAGGCGTCTTCAAACTCGCGCTGCCAATTTGAATCTGGCGGGAAGGGGTGACCGGCGGCCATTTTGCGTTCGGCGTAGAGCTCGAGGAGCTTTTCGGCCATGTCGCTGACTGACTTGCGGACGCGCGTCTTGCGTGCCTCCCAAATAGTGGTGCCGAGACGGTCGAGGGCAGGCGTGGCGCCGCCGAGTGCGTTGTATTTCTGGATGAGGTCGAGACGCGCGAGGGGGACGTAGAGTTTTGCGTCGTCGGCGTAATGCAGAAGCATGAATTCGCCGTTGGCACCTTCCACGGCTACTTGGCGCAGGCCGTCGAACTGGCCGATGCCGTGGTCCACGTGGACTACAAAATCACCGGGCTTGAGGTCGGAGAAATCGCTGAAAAAGCTGGCGGATTTTGGGCGCGAGCGGGCACGCTGCGAGGGCGGCGGGAGCGTTTCGAAGAGATCAGTGTTTCCGTAGATGGTGAGATTTACTTCGGGGATCACCACGCCTTCGCTAATAGGCGCTTTAATGAGGATCATGCCGGGAACATTGCCGCCATGTGACTCCTCGGCGAGGCGGCTGACAGTGACATTTTCTTCAAGTTCTCCGAGGCGATAGGGAACTTCATACTCGTGGCAGATATCGGCGAGGCGCTCGAGTTCGCCGTTAGTGGCTGCAGAAACCATTACCTGTTCGCCGGTCGAGAGTTTTTCCCGGACTTCAGACATAAACGCGGCGACGTTGCCGTGGTAGCGCGTTGTGGGTTGCGTTTGCAGGGTGCGCTGCGGGGTGTCTTCTGCGGCGACACCGAGATGCTCCACTCCCAGGCGGGGCGCGAGTTGCATCGCGAGCGACCATTCCTCTTCATCGAAAAGGAAGCGATTGGGCGGCTCGCTTACCGGGCTTTCGAACGCTTCGAAGGATTCGCGCAATTTTTCGCGATATTGTTCGATGGCAACCCTCAAAAGGGAAGGCTCGTCCTCGATCACAAGCGGATCGTTGGCGAGGTCGAAGAGAGTGGACTTGCGATCTTCGAGCAGGATCTCCTGAAATTCCCAGCCGGGATAGAAGCCCGCTGGAGCTTCGTCATCCTCGCGGCCTGATGCTGTGGGGACACGCAACCGCTGCAACACTTCGGCGCGACGGGGAAATTCGGTAAGTGGCAGCAGCGTTGCGCGCTCCATCGGATTCGTGGAGCGCTGCGTATTGGGGTCGAACGCGCGGATGGATTCGATCGTGTCGCCGAGCAGCTCGATGCGAACTGGCTGCGGCGCTTCTGGTGAAAAAACGTCGATGATTCCACCGCGAACGGCAAATTGGCCGGGCATTTCGCAGGTGGTTTGTTTGTCGTAGCCGGCGCTCGAAAGGAAATCGAGAAGCTCGCGATGGGGAATATCCTGGTCGCGCTCGATCGTGCGGGCGAGATGACGGTAGAACTCGGATTCGCGCATGCGCCAGAGCGCAGCTTGTACAGGCGCGATCATCATGTCGGCATCGCCGTTGGCAAGCCGCCAGAGCGCGACGGCACGATCTTCGGAAATCTCCGCGTGCGGCGAGCGGCGGTCATAAGGCAGGACTTCCAGTGCCGGCAAATGGACGACGCGATGGCCGGGTTTTCCCGTGACGGCACGATAAAACCAGCGGAGGGGTTCGAGGAATGCCTCGGCGCGTTGATTCGACTCCACGACGAAGATGGCAGGCCGGCCAAGCTCGGTGGCGGCTAACGTGGCGATGAGGGTTTTTGCAGGGTCCGTGAGGCCGTCGAGGCGAACGAATCCGCCGCTGCGGCGCAGATTGTCAACCGCTTCCTCGACGACGGGCCGGCGACCCACCCGAGCGAGAAGCTCAGATACCAAAGACAGAATCATGCGTTGAGATTTTTGATGCGCTCAATCAAGCGCGCGGTCGAGTGGCCAGGCTCGAGAGGGATATAAATCACTTTGCCCCCCGCGGATGAAGACGATTCGCCCAGATGAAGGGCTTTCTTATCGGAGGCGGGATTGCCACCCTGGACGATAACGTCTGGCGCAAGCCGGGTTACAAACTGGGGCGAGGAATTTGGATCGAACTCGACCGCGAAATCCACGGCGCCCAGGGCAGCGACAATTTCAGCGCGCTCGGCGGACGGCGTTATCGACAGACCGGGCAACCCGGGCTGAGCCTCGCTACGCTCGCGCGGCTTCGTTTCGCTCTCGATTCCTACCACAAGGACATCTCCGTGCGAGCGAGCCTGTTCGATAAGGCGAACGTGCCCGGGGTGCAACAGGTCGAAAGTGCCGCTGGCGAACACGACTCGCTTCCCGTTGCCTTTCCACTCGACGCGTCGGAGAATCAATTCATCTTGAGAAATTACGCAACCCAAATCTCTGCTCTCCCTGTTCACTACGACGATTGGTTGCAAACGCACCATTCTAACATGCGCGTGAAAATGGCAGGCGCAAAGCGATGAAGCTCTGGGAACTTGCCCTCGCGATCGGCGGAGCGATTTGTCTGCTTCTGGGAACCGCATGGATCCGTCGCGGTGAGCTGCCGAGAAAAGACTTCGTGCTGGATGCGGGCAGCTGCCGGGTTCCTGTTACCGAGTACGATCCGCCACCGGGCGTGAGCCCGGCGGGATCTGCGATTGTGCTTCACGGACTCTCTGCGAATCGCCGGGTGATGACATATCTGAGCGAAGATTTCGCGGGGCATGGTTTGCGAACTTACGCGCTGGATTTACCCGGTCACGGAGACAATCGCGAGCCATTTACATTTCCGCGCGCGGAGCTATGCGCAACCGCAGCCGTGGGGACCCTGATTCACAACGGCAGTGTTGACCCGCGCACGGCGGTGCTTGTGGGCCACTCGATGGGCGCAGCGATTGCGATTCGAATGGCGGATCGTGAACCGGTGCTTGCGACGATCGCCATTTCACCGGCGCCGATGAAACTGCCATCACGAATGCCTGCGAATCTACTCGTGTTCACGGCGCAATTTGATATTCCGCCGCTTGCGAAGGAAGCGAAAGACTTAGAGGCGGCCGCCGGAGGCGCTCGGAATGCGCCGGAGGATTTTGCGCAGTTGCGCGCCTTTGATCTGGAGCGTATTCCGTTTGCGTCGCACACCAGCTTGTTGCTGGATCGTCGCGTCGCACACCGGTCGGAGTTATGGGCGATGCGGGCATTGTTTCCGGATGTGGCGACCGAGACTCTAGCCTTGAACGTCGATCTGGCGACCTACGAAACGTTCAATTTTGGACGGCGGCGCTTGGCGGGCGCCGTTCTCGGGCTGATCGGCCTCGTCCTAGTTTTTCCGCTTGCGACCAGCGCTGTCGTTCAGTTATTCGCTCAAATATTTCGAACTGCCAAAAACCAAGCAAGTTCTGCACCGGCAGCCGATCTACAAAATGACCCACAGATCGATCCATCGAATCGCGTGCCCGGTCGCGCGGTGATTCTGCTCGAAGGGATTGTTTCCGCGCTGATTGGAGCAGTGGTATTGATTCTTTTCGTTCCGTTGAAATTCCTGCATTTGTACTCCGGCGACTACCTGGCATCGCTGTTACTAATCTACGGGGCGCTAATGCTCATTTTGAATCGCTCGGCCGCCCGCGCTGCATTTTCGCTCAACATAGCGACGAAAGTCGCAGCTGCCGCGCTGGGCATTGGCACGATCCTCGCAGTTGGGGCATGGCTGAACTGGCAGTTGACCGACGGCTGGCTCAACGCGCCGCGATGGCTGCGGTTTTGCGCGCTTGTTCCAGTGCTGTGGGTGTTTGCCTACGCGGAGGAAGTAGTGCTCGGGCCGGTTGATTCAGGATGGCGCCGGTTGATTCGATTTGTGTTTGCGGTGGCGCTGCGCATGGAACTCTGGCTCGTTTGCGCATTTGCGTACTACGAACTGATGAGCGGACAAGTGTTGGTTCTGCTTCTTGTGACCGCTCTCGCGGTATTTTCCATGTTGCAGAGACTCGGTACCGATGCGTTACGGAGGCGCTCAGGCTCCGCCCCAGCCGCGGCATTCTTTGGTGCTATACTCGGCGCTTGGTTGATTGCGTCGGTGTTCCCACTAACCTGACCCGCGGAATGAAACAAATCGCAATTGTCGGCGGCGGTCCTGCCGGTGCGCTCTGTGGAGAGCGGCTGGCGACTGCAGGATTTGAAGTAACCATTTTCGATGAGCGGTTGGCCTGGGAGAAGCCTTGCGGCGGCGGGCTGACGCACAAGGCCATCGAAACTTACCCTTTTCTGCTGGACACTCCGCATCCGAAAAAGATTATTCGCACGGCCGAACTGATTTCGAGCCACGGCCATCGAGCCCGTTTCGAAATGAACAATCCGATCGTCATTTATGCGCGGAAGGTTCTCAATGGACTTCTGCTGGATCGGGCTGTAGCGGCCGGATGCACCGCGATTTGTTCGCGAGTCACCGAGATTGATACAAGCGGCCCGAGGGTAAAGCTGTTCGTGGGCGGAACTGAGACCGAAGCGGATTTCGCGGTGCTGGCGGCGGGTGCGCGCAACCAATTGCTGCCGGAGACCACGGCTCTGGGCCCTCGCGACCTCGAAATGACGCTGGGCTACTTCGTTCCAACCGAAGAAGACATCCTGAAAGTTAAGTTCCTGAAACAATTCGAAGGTTACCTCTGGTCGTTTCCAAGGGCTGACCACATTTCGGTCGGCATCTGTGCGAAGCTGGGTCAGACTTCGAGCCAGGAATTGCGGCGGCACCTCGACGATTTTATTTCCAAAGAAAATATTCCCATGAAGGGTGCACAGCTCTACAGTCACGTTCTGCCCTCGCCACAGGCACAGACGATTCGCGGCCGCAGGATTGCCGGAAGAAATTGGGCGCTCGCGGGCGATGCAGCTGCTTGCGTTGATCCGATTACTGGCGAGGGGCTTTATTACGCGCTGCGGTCCGGCGATTTGCTCGCGCAAGCAATCGCCGAAGGCGAGCCGCAGGCCTACCCGGAGCGATTGCGCGCCGCGTTCTCCGCTGATCTGGAGTTCGCGGCGAACATCGCGCGTAAAGTGTTTCGCGGGACATTTCTTGGCAGTGCGATCACCACACGCATGGTGCAACTGATCAATTACTCGCCGACGTTTCGCGACCTGATGCGCGATATTTTCAGCGGTTCGCAAGACTATCGCGGCCTCAAGCAGCGCCTGTGGGGCCAGCTTGGGATTACGATGGCTGAATTTGCCCACAGCTTTCTTGATCCGCGCTGCGTTCGTGGCCCTGCGGAAGCCGCGACGCGCGAACCTTCCTGATGACGACGCAAGAACAGCGCCCACGGATAGGTCTGGAAGCTGCGATCGAGAAAATCGTTCCTCGCGAATGGACGCTCGCTCACTTCAATCCGCAATTGCCGGCTGTACTTTCGACACCTGCCATGATCGGAATGATGGAAATAGCGGCGGCCCAGGCGGTTCAGGCCGAGCTGCCCGCCGGAGCAATTACCGTTGGAACACGAATTGAAGTGGACCATTTGAAAGCGGTGCCGGAAGGAACATCCGTCCGAGCCACAGCGCGGCTAGTAGAGTACAAGGGACGCTTCATGATTTTCGAGGTGGAGGCCAGCGCCGGCGAACACGTGATCGGCCGCGGCCGAGTCTATCGGGCTATCGTCGAACCTGCAAAATTCAACGCGCAGGCCCACGCACGAAAATCCTGATCAATTTTCTTCTTGCCGATGAAGTAGCGCCCCTTTTGCCAATGCGTGTCTCGCACCAGCAGACCACGACCGCGCTACACATGGAGAAATAGAAATCGCTCGCGGCCTATTTCAGCGCGTCGGCGCCCACTTGTGCGCATTGCGCGTCTTGCGACGAAGTGCCGCCGGACAGGGCAATGGCGCCGACAATTTTGCCCTCCATCACAATGGGAATACCCCCCTCAAGCGGCGTCGCGCCTTCGAGACCCAAATACCTGAGCCCGTCGCCGCCCTTGGAAACCTGATCCTGAAACCATTTCGTCGGCCGCTTGAAGAGCGCCGCCGAACGCGCTTTGCTGATCGCAAACTGGGCGCTGCCGATCTGCGTATTGTCGATCTTCTCGTAGTACACGAGAGTGCCGTTGGGGTCGACGACCGCGAGGGCCATTGTCCAATTGTTCTTTCGGGCTTCTGCAATGGCAGCTGCCGCGGCCTTCTTCGCGTTTTCGAGCGAGATAGGTGCCCCGTAAGGATTCGGCATCTGCTGTGCTTTCGCAGCGGCGGCGCTGAAAAGGATCGTCAGGACAGCAAGGAATTTAAAAATAGATCGCGAGGACATGATTTTTCCTCCTGGTATCCTTCGCGATTGATTATGCAGCTCAGTGCTATCCACATCGTGGCGAAGGATCGGTGCCGGACTATATAACACAGCAGGGTGAAATACGGAGGGGCGTAAATCGGAAAAGCCAGCGGCGGACTTTCTGAGAAATTGCCGCGCTGCTTGACCGGCGCTATTCACAAGCGATACATTCAAACTGGTCTGAATGCGGCGCCAAAAGGCGCCGAGTCTCCGCAACACGTGCCGGAGTGGTGGAACTGGCAGACGCGCCGGACTCAAAATCCGGTGGGCTTAACGGCCCGTGTGGGTTCAAGTCCCTCCTCCGGCACCATTTCATCAATTGATCGCTGCGATTTTCGCTGATTCAATTTGATTTCACTATTGCGGCTTCTGCGGAGGAGGCTGCTGCGTGGCGGGCTGGGGTGCGTCTGGGCTTGGCGAACCGAGCTTGGTTTCTGCAGCCTGTTCCTTGCAAATCAGGTCTTTTGTCTCGGTGTAAAAACCCTGGCGGATCGCTTTGAGTTTGCGGCGCTCCTCGCGCCAGAGTTGCCAGTGACGCCCTAGCGAAGCGACTGCGCTTTCCTCCGCCGTTGCGGCCCTCGCGGCCCGTTCGTCTTTGCGCTCCTGAGTGAGCGCGCCGCCAACAGCGAGTTTCAGATTTCGGCGGAGTTCCTTCTCTTTGGCGCGCTCGAGTTCAAGAGTCTCGAGAAGCGCGTTATGAGCCTGCACAATATTGACGAGCATGCTGGTGGTCCATGCGAACGTAAACAATCCAGAAATTCCGATGATAGGGCTGATGATGCGGTATTGGGGGTCGAGGTCCACCTCGCCGTAGCCGAGCGTGGTGTAGGCATTGGCGCAAAAATAGATGGCGTTCTTCGCGGTGTGGATCAGGCCGAGATGCCTGAGAACGATGGCCCACCAGATAACGCCGATAATGTGAAGCGAGAGGAGAAGGAAGATGGCGGTGCCGAAAAGAACAAGCGCGGCAAACACGTGAGGACGCCCGGCGCGCAATCGGAGCGCGCCGCGTTTGTGGATCGTCGAAATCCAATGGACGCCCATTCCATGGAAGAGCACCAGGGAAACCAGAATGACTGAGCCGATGATGATGGCCGCGGGAAGCGTGAACTCGGCGGGGATTTGACGCAACAGCTCGGCAGGGCCTGGCACTCAGTTATCTCCGGAATTCGCTGGCTTACGGTCCAAGGCCTGGCCGCAAGCGCAGGAGCAGTGTACCCCGACGCGGCCAAATATTCTGTAGACATGCGAAATCGCAGGGTGGAAATTTTATGAGTTTGCGAATTTGCTGACCAGGACTTCCTGTTCGTGCATCGGCGAGAAGCTCTCGCAGCAGCCTATCAATTTGGAGACCACGTGGTAATAAAGAGAATCACTGTCGCTGTCTCTCATGTCCTCAGCAGAGTCCCAGATCGAAATTGCCATGGCCTCTTCGCTAGACGATTCGTCGGCTCGCAACACCAGCAGGACACGGAATCCTTTTAGGTTGTCAATCGTAGCGGTCAGAGATTGCGCAGTCGCCGTGAATTCTTCGAGTTTGCCGGGACGAATGCGATAGTGCGTGACGCGCGCGACCATGGGAGCCTCCGGTTCTTGCAATCGGAAATGCGAGGAGCGGAGATTGTACAGCTGTCCGCAAGGTGGGTAAATCATTGAAAAAGTATGGAGCGAGCTGCTTTGCTGAATTTTCTGTTACAGAACCACTAAAACCTAGTTTACGTGGCGTCGTTTAATTGCCGGGCCCCCGAAGAAGGCGAATTGCACTTGGAAGATCGGTTTCGCTCTGGCCCGCTGAGCCAGCTTCTTTATCCGCGACTTCCGATTCCTCCAGCGCCGAACTACCCTCGCCCGGCGCCAAGAAGAGGTTGGTTTCGACGCCGTGTTGCTTGGTATAAAGCTCGAAGTAGCGGCCGCCTGCGGCATAAAGCGATTCGTGAGTGCCGCGTTCGACGATCCGCCCCGCTTCGACCACTAAGATCTGATCTGCACGCCGGACGGTGGACAGCCTGTGGGCTATCACGAATGTGGTGCGCCCGCGCATCAAGTAGCGCAGCCCTTCCTGTATGAGCCCTTCGGATTCGGAATCGAGGCTCGAGGTCGCTTCGTCCAGAATCAAAATTCGCGGATCGGCGAGGATCGCTCGCGCGATGGAGACGCGCTGCTTCTGGCCACCGGAGAGCTTCACGCCGCGCTCGCCGACCACCGTGTCGTATTTGTTCTCGAATCCTTCCGCGAACTCCTCCACGCGCGCGATTCGGCACGCTTCCAGAATTTCGCTCTCGGTGGCATCGGGACGCGCAAAGGCGACGTTCTCGCGAATCGTCCCGTCGAAGAGGAACGTGTCCTGCAACACCACCCCGAGCTGCGTGCGGTAGGAATCGAGCCGGACGTGCGCGAGGTCGTAGCCGTCCACGAGCACGCGGCCACTTGTCGGAACGTAAAAAGCGGCGATGAGTCCAATAATTGTGGACTTGCCCGCGCCAGATGGACCGACGAGAGCCGTCACGGTGCCGGGCGCTGAGTCAAAGTTAATGTCGTGGAGCACTGGTTTTCCCGTGTCGTAGGAAAAATCCACATGCTCGAAAGCCACCGAACCGGTGACTCGGTCGAGAACGATAGTCCGGTCAGGTTGTTCATCCTCCGGTTTCTCGTTCAATACTTCGCGTGTGCGCTCGAGCCCTGTGATTGCTTCCGTGAGCTGAGGACCTATGCTAACGATTTGCACTAACGGCGCGATCAACATGCCGAGGAAAATCGTGAAAGTGACGAAGGTGCCCAGCGTCATCGTCCCAGCGAGAATCTTCTGCGCGCCGAGAAACATGATCACAGCACTAACCAACCCCATGAGCACGGTCGACGAAAGGCTCATCAAGGAGGTCATTGTGAGCGTCTTAATCACGTTGTCGAGCAGGCGATGGACGCCCCCGGCAAAGACTTTTCCTTCCCGCTCTTCGGCGTGATAGCCCTTCACCACGCGAACTCCACCCAAAGATTCCGTCAGCCGGCCTGTAACTTCCGCGTTCAATTTTGGCCGAGCGCGGAAAAGCGGACGTATGGTCTTGAAGGCTTTGTTCAGAAAGAACGCGAATCCGACTAGCACAACCGCAGCTACCGTCGTCATGCTCGAACTGATTCGCAAGAGCACGATCAGGGCGAAGATCGAAGTCATGATGCCGCCCGCGAACTCGATCAAACCTGTACCGATCAGGTTTCGGACGCCCTCCACATCGCTCATAATCCGCGACACCAGCACTCCGGTTTTATTGGCATCGTAAAATGCCACCGGCAAGCGCCCGATGTGCGCCTGCACCTTGATGCGGAGGTCGGTGATCATCCGCTGTGAGGATTTCGACAGCAACTGCGTCAACGAAAACGACGTCACCCCCTGCACGAGCGTCGCGCAGACCACCGCCAGAATGATTGGCATCAAGAGTTGACGTTGGTGCTTGCCGATTACGTTGTCGATCAGAAATTTTGTCGAGCCGGGAAGGACCAGACCCGCGACGCGGTTGATCAACATCAGCCCGAAGCCCAGCGCCAGAACCGCTTTGCGTGGCTCGATAAGCTCCCAGACATCCGGCAGAAGCTTCCATGCGCCTTTCGACTTTTCAGACTTGCTACGGCCTCGAGGGCCGCGTTCGGCATCCATTCGGCGTTTTAGTCCTGTGCCTTGGCTATTGAATCTCGTGGCGCACCCTATCCACTATACTCTGATGCCGGCCACGGGCCGTTTGACCCAACGGCTATCGACAGAAAGCATTTTGCGGTCGCTATGCGCGCAGTGCTAGACTTTGGGCATGGCTAAGAAAAAGACCATCCGCAAAAAGAAAACAGCAAAAGCCGCCAAGCCGGCGCGCAAAACCAAAATCACATCCCGGGCGAAGGCTTCTGCAAAAACAAAAAAAGCTGCTCCCCGCAGGCGTCGCTCCCGCAGCACCCAAATCACCGAACAGCCGGTCGCCCAGATTCGTCAGGGAGTGGGATTGTCCGCAGAAGGAGGGCAATCGGGCGACATCCAGGGATTGTCCGGAATTGAAGACGTCGATTCTGAAAGTGTTCGGGAGCTTGCTGAAGAGGGACAGGATTTCGAGGCGGGAATTGTCAGTGGAGTTGAGAACGCGCCGGATCCTGATGTTTCCGAAGTAAGGACCCACGAAGTGCCCGAAGACGACGTCCCCGAAGAATACCGCAATCAGAATTAGACCAATCAGAATTAGGCCAACCGATCATTCAGCTTGGCTGTCGGGAGTTTCCTGTGCGGGCAGCACCACGGGATGCGCGCTCACCGCAACTAGCCCCACTCCGCTCATGAAGAAAAAACCGGCAAGCAATGACGCAAAAGGAAATGCCTGCTCGGCCTTTAGCGCCGCCTCACTTCGCCGGATTCTTGTGGCGTGCAGCTCAGCCCTTTTCTGCATCACCCGCGCGATATCCTGATGGGCGAATAGAACGATTCCAATCAGAGCCAACAGGAGACCGGGTATCGCTGAGCGCTTCATGTTTTACGTTCCTTTCGCGTTTCTTTTTGTCGCGGAACAGGCCCGGAGTCCTGGGCTCCGGGCCTGTCTCGTGACGCCTGCTTCCCTCCACAAACAGAAAATCCGAATCAGCCTTGCCGTGCAGCCTTGGCCCGATTTGCGCGCTGTTCTACCTCTTCCTCGGCTGTGAGCGCTTTCACGAATTCATCAGCTTCGCGGGCCGCAACTTCTTTGGCGATTCCGTAACGCTCCTGCAGACGGCCGATCAATTGTTCCCGCCGTCCTGCGATGATGTGCAGATCGTCGTCGGTCAATTTGCCCCACTTTTCACGGACTTCGCCCTTATACTGCTTCCACTTTCCTTCTAGTTGGTCCCAATTCATTGTGCCGGCCTCCCGGTTCCAAGTTATCGATTCCCACTTTTTCAAGAGGAAGAAGATGCTGGGAATCAGTTGTTCGGTGTCAGCTTCATGTCTCATTTGATTCATCTGCCGTTATGCTCTCGATCACTTTCTGAGCTTTCTCTCTGCTCACACACGAGTGGTGCAATGCGTTGGCCAAGTGGCGCAATACCTAAAGCTCTTTGTTTCCATGGGATTGAGCGGGCACGGGCAGGTGATATCCGAGGGGGTCGCCGAGTAATTTAGGCGAGCGGTTCGCCCTTTCTTCCGGTGGGTACAATCTTCGCGGTGGTAGCAAAGTTGACAGGGACTCTCCTATACACGTTACCGAAGCCCTTTTCGGCCCTGCACTCTTCTTGGACCTTCGTCCAGTTGTTTGCAGCGCGGCCAGGCGGGATAGTGGAGCGGTAGCTCTAGCCAGTTTCGGCAGCTCATGGAGAACCGCTTGCGTCGCGCAAATACTTGTCTCCTAGTGATCCTGCTCTGCGTTCAGATTGGTTGTGGCACAAGCAACGGTTCGGGGAGAAAAGATCCGCCACCACCGGCCGTTTCGGTGGCGCTGTCCGCTGCCTCCCCCGATGTACGCCTGGGCGCCACGGACCAAGTGACCGCTACGGTGACTGGCTCCTCGAATCAAAATGTGAGTTGGTTCGTGAACGCCATCGCTGGCGGAAATGCCACGGTGGGAACGATCAGCGCTTCAGGAGTTTACAGCGCACCAAGCGCGATGCCGTCTGCAGGCACAGTGACGATCAAAGCCGTCAGCGCCGCGGATTCCAGCGCAACCGCCACGACCACCCTCACGCTATGGAATCCGCCCCCGACGCTCGGCAGCCTAAGCCCTCAATCCTTTGCAACCGGCGCATTCACGCTCACTATAAACGGCGGCAATTTCGTCAACGGCGCGCAAGCCCTGTTCGCGGGCGCGGCCCTCAGTACAACCTTCATCTCCGCAACAAAGCTTACGGCCACCGGCTCAGCGCTCACGGCGGGAACCTTCCCAGTCACGGTGCAGAATCCGAATCCCGGCTCGAGCCAATCGAATTCGATAAATGTTCAAGTAACCTCCAATATCCCTCCGCCACCGCCCAGCGCTTGCAGCGTGATGGCGCCTGGCCAAGGCGGCAGCCTCAACGGTTTCGTCCCGTTCCCGGCGGACAATCTCTGGAACAAAGACATCTCCTCCGCGCCAGTCGACCCCAATTCGGCCGCGCTGATTAATTTCATCGGCGCGTCGGTTACGATCCACCCAGACTTTGGCTCCGGCCTATATCAGGGCTCAAGCATCGGAATTCCGTACGTGGTCGTAGATTCGACACAGCCATTTGTACCGATCAACTTCACCGCTTATGGCGATGAAAGCGATCCAGGACCAATGCCGGTGCCGGCGAATGCGCCGATTGAGGGTTATCCGAATCCGGGGAATGGCGACCGCCATGTGCTCGTCCTCGACAACAACAATTGCTGGCTGTACGAACTCTTCAGCGCGTCAGCCGGTTCGGGTGGCTCATGGAATGCCGCTTCGGCCGCCGTCTGGGATTTGCAAAACGACGAGCAGCGCCCGTGGACCTGGACCTCCGCTGACGCCGCAGGCCTGCCTGACCATCTCGGGCGTGTA
>Ga0209525_1000001_pt1 | contig 165995 bp, 114 predicted proteins | sample JacPin_JW_Ref_O1_FD_187958 | JGI IMG/M metagenome (GOLD analysis project Ga0209525, IMG submission 187958) | Forest soil microbial communities from Algoma, Ontario, Canada - Jack Pine, Ontario site 1_JW_Ref_O1 (SPAdes) (version 2) | ecosystem: Environmental > Terrestrial > Soil > Boreal... | reverse complement strand
TTTTATTATACTTTTAAATATGATGATAAGAAATTTTTTTAATATTTACTATTATTTTTTTAATATTCTTATTTATCATTTATATATTTTTATTTTTTTTCTTTTTTATAGAATAGATGTGAGTAATTTACTCCTTTAATTTACTTACTTTATTTATTTATTCAAAAAAAGTAAATTATTACTTTACTCCTCTTTAATTAACATATTTTATATTTATTTAGTAATTAAATTTTACCTATAGATTTAGGTAAATTTATAATTAATTTATTTAAATATTTTTTAAAAAATAATTTACCTTTTAAATAACTTATTATATTAAAATGTAAAAAGAGATAGATTTTAATCTTGTAGGTTTATATTCTACACTAAAATATATAATTTAAAAGTCTAATTAAAATACTAAAAATTTAAATGTTTGTGGAATCAGAGTTTCGAACTCTGAAAATTATCGCCACAAGATATTATTTTACCAATTAAATTAATTCCACTCAATTTATTTTTAAAATTTTTAAATTTATCTAAACTTTTAATTAATTTGTACAATTAAATTATAAATAAATAAAAATATTAAATAATTTACAAATTATTTTTTTTTAGTTAATTATACATTATTTTTTTCCTCTTTTTTTTTTACATATTATTAAACTATAAAAAAAAAATAAAAAATTAAATAATTTAATTTGTACTACTTTTTAATACATTAAAATAAAAATTTAACTTTTTAAAACTGAGTTATTCTTTCTATAATCCTATCAGTAAAAATTAGGAAAGGTCAATAGTATACTCTATATTTAAAATATATTTTATAATTTTTTAGTTTGTTTCAAATATTAAATTTAAATTTTAAAACTCTTGTATATTTTGTAACAAATTTATTTTCTTGGATATTTTGTAATTAATTTATTTTAAATATTTTGTTCTATAAAAATTTATAAATAATATATTTTATTTACTTTATAAATTATTTAAATCAAAATATTTATCATAAGTTTAAAATATATTTTACATTAAATTATAAAATTTACATTAAATTTTTTGTCTACTTCAAAAGAGTATCAATATATTCTTATAAAAAAAAAGAAAAAATTAAATAATATAAATTTTAATGTTTTATTCTTTTTAAACAAAAATAAAACTTAAATTTTAATTTAAAATAAATATAGTTTATTAATAACATTTTTAAATATAATTTAAAAAGATTTAATTATAAAATTTAATTCTTCTTTATTTATAAAAATTAATAATCAAATAAATGAAAAATTAACTATTTTTCAAAATACCTTTTACAAATTATTTAAATTTTATAAAATTATTAAAAATAAAAAATTATTTAAATTTTATAAAATTATTAAAAATAAAAAATTTTTCTTCTTTTGGTTTTACTAATGTCTAGTTTTACCTTTAAAATATGTAGTTTTTAAAATATTTTTAATAACCCCTTGAATAACATTACTACTTCTTTTTCTATTTAATACACAACCCCTCGAACTTTAAAGTTTCTATCTCTATTTAACTATAAATTACCTTCTTATTATTTTTATTATTTTATTTCATTTTTCTTTACTCCACCTTCATTCTTTTTTTTTACTAAATCATTAAATTTATTTATTTTTATCTTTTAGCTTATAATTCCACCTTCAATAGATTTTTCTCGGGGACACTTACCTTTCCTTATATATCTTAATAAATTAAGATTATAACTTAATGCAAGAAACCCACAATTTTTTTTTTATTATTTTTTTTTTCATATAAATTTTAATTTTAATTTTAATTTTTAATTTTTAATTTTTTAAATTTTAATGTTAATTTTTAGTGTTAATTTTGTTTAATGATCATTATGAAAGGGGGTTAAAGGAGTTAAAATAATTGAAATGAAATGAAATGAAATGAAATGATTAAATTATTAAATTATTACAATTTCTCAATTTTTTATTTATTAAATTTTAGATATAATTCAACAAGATTATCTAAATTAAGAAATAATTTATATTGAAAATAAACAGTATAAAAACTTACTATTAAAATTATTATCATCAAACAAAAGATAAAAACGTAGTTACCTTTAGCTCATTTCTCAGATAAGCTTTTCAATCTAACTATAATGTTATGAGGTATTAAGTTTTTTAATCAATTCAAATCATATTTATTATAAATAAAAATATAGAATAGATAAAGAATTAGAAGATAAATATGAAATAAGTTTATAATACTTAAACCTAGTAAATTCAACAAAATATTATGTAGATGGTTACCAGTTTCATAAAAGAAATTTAAATCTTCCAATGGTGATGATGGTGATGAAGGTGAAACATCATTAATTGAATAAATATCTTTTGATACTTCATTTTTACTTGTAGTTGAAGTTGAAGTTGAAGAATTTGAATTTTCAAAAACTGAGGAAGTTGAACTAATTATACTCCCAGCTGCTGCTGAACTTTCTACAACTGCAGCTTTTGCTATCGGAGGTAAATTAGTATTCTTTAATACATAAGCAGTGGCTCCTGCTAGACTACCAGTTGTGACAGCTTTACTTACTTTTTCAGCAGCGTTTTCGATAGCTTTAGCAAATTTATCACCAGCTTCTTTAACAGAATCAACTCATGTTTTCAACAGTTTCATCAGACATTTCATGAGTGATTGTAGGATTAAAAATTCCTTTATCTTTGGTAGGTTGACAGTAAATTGTATTTAAAAAGTTAAAATTAAAGAAAAAAGATACTAACTTAATAATAGAAAAGATTAGAATTATTGTTATTATAAATTTTTGGACTTGACCTAATAAATCTTTTCTTTTTAAATTAATATTTTTCAAAAGAAAATAGGTAGTCATGAAACTGTATGTAAATGTAACAAGATAAATTATTGGAAATAGTTTAGAAGAAAGGGTAAAAATTAAAAACATTAAAAAAGTTTTTAATAGTTTTAAAGCAAAAGGTGTTTTCAAGATAACCAACATGTTTAGAATTTTTGAATTCATATTTTTAACTTAAATTAAATTTATTGTTGTTTGTATCTAAAAAATAATCTACTATCTCTAATACTTTCCTCTAGAATTAGTATTATATGTGAAAAGAAATAAGAAATAAGAAATAAGTAAAAGAAATGATGAATAACAACCAAAGAAGAATCATCAACCATCAAATTTAATTTTAATTTTAATTTTAATTTTATTATAAGGTGTTGACAATTTTCTAGACACAGAAAAATCCAATTATTTTTTTTTTAGTATATTTCAAAATGTCAAAACCTCATAAAAAGTTTGTTTTAAAAGTTTGTTTAAAGTTAATTGTTTGGTTAATCTTTGATTAATCTTTGATTAATGCTAACTAATCCATTAAATAATAGTATTAAATAATACAAATTAGGTGCCTTATTAACAGAGGACGTAGATTCACCTTAATTTGATTTTTTCAATACTCATAAAATTATTTAATTCATTCAAGTGATTTTATTAAAAAAGATTGAAAGATTGAATGATTGAATGAAGGAAGGAATGAAAGAATTAGATTTTGAAACACTATTTTGAAATTAAGTTTCTTTATGATTTTCTTTATGAATTTTGAAATATTCGAAAGAAACAATTAGTTAAATTTCCTAAGAAGATTTGAACTTCTATTTTTACCTCGAAAAAGTAATATTTTTACCTTTAAATTATAGAAAAACCAGAAAAATACCAGTGTTAAGAAATTATCGGAGTTTTGTTTAATAAATTCTTTAATAAATTGTTAAAATTAATACCTAGTAAATTATCCACTCCTTTTAATTTTAATTTTAATTTTAGTTTTAATTTTAATTTTAATTTAAAAATAGTTAAAGGAGGTATTTGTGTAATAATTTAATTTGATTTAATATAATATAATATAATTTAATATAATCTTTTATTATATTTTTAATTTTAATAACTTAATATTTATAATTTAATCTAATCTATTTTAATCTTTTTAATAAATAACTTAATATTTATTATTATTATTTTTATGTAACTTAATATTTATTATTATTATATAATATAATTTATTATTTATTATTTTATATAACTTAACATTTATTTATGTTTCTTTAACTTAATATTTAATAACTTAATATTACTTTAACTTAATATTTAATAACTTAATATTTATTATTTTATAAAATTACTAGTTAGAATACGATAATTCTTAATTCTTATTCTATAATGCATATTAGACTTTCACTAATACCTTTCATTTATTTATTAAGAATTTAACTATTTTAATGATTTCTTAATAATAAAAAAAAAATACTCTAATTAAGCTAATGGATTTATTTATATTAATTATTAATTATTATTTATTTTAGTGTAATTTATTTTCATAATTTTCAAAATACAACCAGCTTTTTGAATTTTAAATTATATCACTATATATTATTTTATTTTCAGAATAATATCTTTATTTAACTATTTATTTACTATTAAAATTTTATTAGTTAATAAAACAAATTAAATTTTTATATGTTAATTTGTTTCTTAGTTTTTATCAGAATCGAACTGATATTCTCTACTTGAAGGGTAGAAGTAATACCATAAAACCAAAAAACATTATTTTAATTTATTTTCGTAATTTGCATGATACAAGCAGCTTTATGAATTTTATAATATCTTGAGATATTTTAATTTAAATTTTGTAAAAATTTATTGAACAATGTTTAATATATATATTATATAACTCTCTCTTTTTTTTTTTAAGGTTTTAATACATTTGTTATTTTACTTTATTTTTAATTTAATAGAAAATTAATTATTAATTTAATAGAAAATTAATTATCTACTTCTTTTTTTCTAGGGATTTAAAACATTTGTTATTTTACTTTATTTTTTAATATTTTATTAAATTAATTATCTAATTCTCTTTTTGAGGGAGTTAAATCATTTCTTATTTTATTATATTTTTAATATTTTATTCATTATTTATCTTATTCTTATTCTTTTTATTATTTAATTTTCTGATTATTATTCTTTAACTACTTCATTACTTTACTACTTATTTTATAACATTAAATTAAATTATAATATTTTATCTTTATTTCACTAATTAACCAAAATAATATTTATATCTCCATAACGCTCCTTCTACATTTCTATTATCTTCTCAAATCTTCTTTTTATTTTCTTTTTTTTTACTATTTACTAATTTCCTTTAAACTATATTCTTTATTATTATTTTTATTTTATACCTACTATTGGTATTATTATTTTATTATTTAATTTTCCCTTGATTATCTATCAATTTTTATTTTTTTTTATCAATTTTCCTTAACTTCACCTTCAATTTGTTTTTATTTTTTTCTTTTATTTTTCTTTTCACCTTCACTAGATTTTTTTCAGGGACACTTAAATGCCTATATACTTTAAATAAAATTTATTTAAAAATTTTTTATTTTAACCTTTATTTAAATAAATAAAAAAAAAATAATGATTTTAAGTACAACACACACTTTTTATTTTTATAAACTTTTACTTTTGTATTTTTTTTTATGTGTGTGTGAGGCTAATTTATTTTGGAGAAAGATAGATTCGAACTATCAAATTTTATATTGCAAATATAACTGATTACCAATTATCGTATTTCCCCTATTTTTTTTTTTATAAATATAATACAATCTCTTTTATAAAAAAAAATTATTTTATTTGATTTTAATTTATTATTTATTTAAAGTTTAAATTTAAAACATAAAAATAATAATTTTAAATTCATAAAAATTTTATTTCAATCTTGTACTATTAATTAGTCATAAAATATTTAAATATTTTTAAAGATCTGTATATTAAACCTAAATAATAAAAATCAATTTTGAAAAAAATAAGTAATATTTATAAAATACAAAATTTTTCTTGTTAATTATATATATTAATTTTTAATGTTTAATTATAAAAAAATAAAAAAAATTATAAAAAAATAAAAAAAAAAATACAAAAATTTATTTAATATATTAGGTTTAAATTTTTAATTATTATTTATTTTTTTTTTAACTTTAATAAATCTGAAGTTTAAATATTAATTGTATTTTTGTTTTTTTTTTATTTAAAATCTAAAAAAGGTGAATAAAAATATAATAAAAAAAGCATTTAGTTTTTTACACTTTTTTAAATTTTTAATTTCTAAATTTACATCTTTTTTAAAATTAATTAAAATATATATATAAAAATATATTACTAACAATTAATAGATCGCTAATCATTCTATTATTAAAAAGATGTAAGAGTTAATATCAAAAAACTTTATTCTTCTTTTTAATTCTTTTAATATTTTAAGATATTTATATAATTTTTATATCTAATTCATCTTTGCATTTATTCAAAAAATATAAATATAAAAAATTGGTTGTTATACTTATAAAACTAATAAAAGCAAATAAAAAAAAATATAAATACTCAAAATACTTAGGAAACCTTTGGTTTAACAACTTCATTTTTTACAGTTGAATTATCTATATAACTTGTAATAATATTTAATAAGAAAACATATAGTAATCTTTCTAAATTTTAGTATTATTAGTATAAAAAAAATTTTTTTTTATTATGATCTGTAAAAAAAAGTATATAAATAATTTAAATTTTTTTATTAACAATAAATTTTTTACTTGTTCTTTCTAAAGTAAAATACATTTAAATAAAACTTTAGAGCTTTAATAATTTGATAAATTTTTACTCAATTAATATTTTTGTTGCTATTATTATTAAGTATTTTATATTTATCTTTATATTTACTTTTTTTTTTTAAATTGATATGTAATTAGAATTTAAAAGTAATAAGTAAAAATCAAAACTAAATAAATATTGAATAATAAAGTTATTATAATTAAATATAATATAAATAACGATAACTTTAAATTAAAAAAGGGGGGTTAAATGAATATTATTAAATTTAAATTTAATTAGTCGCATTTTTAATTACTCCAGAACCAATTTCTAATATAAATCCTATTGTAAGTACAATTAAGAAAATTAAAGCAATTGAAAATCCAAAAGTACTTACTTGATATAAAGTAACTGCTAATGGAAAAAGTAAAATAATTTCTAAATCAAAAATAAGGAATAGCATAGCTACAATATAAAAGTTAATATTAAAATTTTCACGTGTTTGAGTATAAATAGGACCATATCCGCACTCGAAGGGAGATAGTTTAGACTCGTCTGGATTATTATATGAAAATAAAAAATTTAAAGCAAGAAAAATAAAAGCTAAAATAGGTACAAAAATAAATAACATTAAAATTGGTTTCATTAATATGTAAATATAGACAATGAAAGCAATCGCGTGCTACTTAATAAGATTGAAGGTTTAATAACAAACAATAATATTATTATTGTTAAATTAGATATTAAAAAACTATGATAGTTAGTTAATTGATAAAAAAAAACTGATTTACTTACACTTTCTAATTCTTTAGATTTAATAATAAATTGGCTTTCTTTTTGACATTCTTTTATTTTGTTTAGGTAAATTTGATATAAATATTGATAATTATTTGTATTTAATTGCCAAAGCTCTTTATTTGTATAATTATCTTTAATAGAAATATTTAAATTAATTGAATTACTTGAATTATTATTTAAAAAGCTTTTATATATAAAATCAAATTTAAAAATAAAGATTAAAATGTAAATTAATTGAATTTCTTTGAAATAATTTTCATGAAATAAGTTTTTGTTATTATCAGCATTTTTTCTATTAATCTTAGAATTGATTTCTAATAAGCCTTTTATTATTTTTGTTATATAACCTGAGGAATTTTGTAATGAAAAATTTTTTATTTTTTCATTACCTCAAAAACTTTTAATAGAATTAGTTACATTCTTATCATGAAGTACTTTAATAATTTTTAAATAATAAGAAGCGCTTATTACACTAGCTAATATAGCAACAATACTAATAAAAAAATAACCATTTAGTACTGCTGAATATAAAACAAACTGTTTAGAAAAAAAACCAATTAAAGGTGGAATACCAGCCATAGAAAATAAACAAATACTAAAGCTTAAACTAATTAAAGGGTTTGATAAAAATTGACCTTTAAGTTCAGAAATAAATTTAATATCTGTTTCTATAAATTCCTTTTTAATTTCTTTAATAAAAAAAAAAAACACAGTTTTTTTAGATCTGAAAATAAATTCAGGGAGAATTTTTAATAAATTTTCTACAATTAAAATATTAAAAATTAATCTTTTAGTTTTAATTGTCTGCATTAAAATAGAAATAATAGAAAAATAGTAATTATTTTTTATTACTTTAGCAAATAAATTTTGAAGTGAAGAATTATAAATTAAAAAAGATAAAGCAATTAAAATTAAAAAAGTATTTAAATTAGTAATTGAGTATTGAATTATATAAAATATAAATGATTCTATAGATTGTTGAGTGGAAATGGATAAGGCTAATAAAATAAATCCAATATGAGATATTGTACTGTCAAAAAAATCAAATTTACCATACAACTTAGAATATAAAAAAATGGTCACTTATTACAGAAATAGTAATTTTATACTTTTACCACCTTTAGGTAGGCTTTTGCTAGATTATATTACTCTCGCTTACGCAGGATTCGCTAATTATTAAACTTTTTTTCAAAGATTAACTTTTTCAATGTACTGTTTATTAATATTTTTAATAAATTACTTTAATTCTCTACCAGTATTCATACCAGCTTTTATTCTAATAATTTCAGAAGTCCCTTCTTTAGTTAAATGATCTCCTTTTTTAATTAGTTCCGCTACTTTTACTCAATCTAATAAATCCTTAGCTTTTAAACCTTGAATAGAGTGTTGAATACAAAAGGTATAATTATGTTATAATTATCAGAGAATTTAGTACATTGAAAATATCCTCATTCTTTTTGAATAGGATTTATATATTGACCACATTTGAAAAATTTTACAAAACTTTTTAATAATTCCTCATCTCGAATATGTTGAGTTATTTGAAAAACTAATTGAACATCTACTCCGGCTTTATTTCTACCTTTGGTTATTTTTATAAAGAAACAACCATCACCAGTAATAAATCCAGCCATTCATTCAGGTTGAATTATTTCTGCTTTTGATACTAAAGGTCGAACTACTGGTATAGTTTTAGGGAAAGCTGCTTTTAATACTTCTGATAATCCTAAATTTAGTGAAGCTCGAATATTTATAATTGCTTGAAGGCCTTCCAGTTTTAAGTGTTCTTCTTGTTCCATCAACATTACTATTTTTTTAAATAAAAGATAATCAGCCTGTTTTTTAGTAATTAAAAAATAATTATCAAAATGAGGTATAATTTTATTTAAGATTTGTTTTGGAGAACTTACTCTAAAAGCACACATATGTTTTGAAGTTGTTACTATAATTCCAATCCCATCAAAATAAGTTTGAATAAGTTTTAATAATTCTAAATCTTTTTTATGAAGTCCTATTTGAAAAATAACTTCCACTCGGCATCCTAACTTATGGCCTGCACTTTTTCGTATTATACATACAAAAGAGCCTTCAGCATCAGTCAAACCAGTAATAAATAAAGGGTTAAATTTATTATTTATAGTATGCGCAGATGAAGAAGTACTATAAAATCTAGCTATGTATTTTTCTTTTTTATTAATTTTTTTGAAAATAATTGTAATTGTTTATTTACTCTAATTTGGTTAGGTAAATTGTGAAATAGAGAAAAAAATTTGTCTCTATTAGAGTACACTTTAATTGCATGATTTTTCATCTCTGCAACAACTACCGTCTACTCGTTGCTCTTTTACATAATTCGGTGTGAACTATGATTTAGATCCGCGATAACTTATTGCACTTTCGATTATCTTATAGCTTATTACCATACCTGAGTAATTACTTCATCCACTTATATTTTTTTTTCAAATATAGCTTGGTACTATAAGTTTTAAGGCTTCCCCGGAGTTTGATAGTTAAGCTCACAATTGTTTTTCTCATGTGATGTAAGCTAATAAACGTTTAATTCGAGTTTGAGCTAATCCAACTAGGGTACCTATAATTAAAGATATTAATGAACTTAAAAGTAATAAATTTTTTACTTCAACATATTTATAAGTTATATTATTCGGTAAAAATAATCCTATTTCTAATCCAAAACTCTGTGTATATATTTCAAATAATAGTATTAAAATTGATATTTTAGGCATAATAGTTAATCATATTGTTACTATTGTAGGACTATCATCGTAAACATCAGGTGCTCAATTGTGTAGAGGAGCAGCCGCAATTTTAAATAATAAACCTATAATCATAATAATAAAACCTAAATTTAAACCTTGAATTAGATTATTACTTTCAAATATTGATAATAAACTATAAATAGATTCAAAGTTAGTCAGACCTGTAAAAGAATATATTAAAACGCTACCAAGTAATATTAAACAGGAAGATAGACCACCTAATAAAAAATATTTTAAACCTGCAGAAGTAGCACTATCTGAATCTCTAAATATTGTAGATAAAATATATACACCGAAGGATTGTAATTCTAAACTTAAATACATAGAAACAATATCTGCAGCAGAAACTAATAAAGAAGCACCTAAAGTACTAAACAAAATAACTAAAGAATATTCAATTGCATATTTATTAATTTTAAAAATTTTATTTTTAAAACTATTTGAAAATATTAAATGATTATAATTTTTATTGTTAATTAAAGGTCAGGAAACTAAAATTAAAGAACCAATTAAAAAAATAAAACAGTCCATTATTTGAGAAATTAAAGTAACATGAAATAAACCATTAAAAATTCCTATACCGTATCCCATAGAAGGAATATTTATTGCATTTACTGCTAATAACACGGAATATAATAATATAATAGAAGATATTCTAATATATGTATTACTATTAATATTTTTTTTTATAGAAGGTAGGGCAATTGCCACTATTAAAGTAAGAAAGCTAAAAAAAATCATAACTTTAAACCATAAAATTTTGTAAACAAAAACAATAATTAAAATAAGAAGTTAAAATTTTAAATACCTAAGGTTAAATATTTTATATAATATTAAAAATAATTAAAATATTATAATTAGTATGTTAAAATATTAAGTTAATTTTAAGTTTAAACTTATTAATTTTATATTGAATAAAAAAAGATTATAATAAAATGTAAATTTATAAATATATTTTATATTTCATAATGTCAATTATATGAGTTCTAACGATAGATTATAATTTAATCATAGATCTTTTTAAATTTTAGGTTTTTTTTTTTATATGGTTTTGATTTGTAAAATCAAGTTCAAATTTTATAATTAAAACATTAACTAATCTTGTAAAATCAAAAAAACTAAAATAATTAATATTTTTTATAGAAGGTAGGGCAATTGCCACTATTAAAAAAGTATACTGAAAAAACCATAATTTTATACCCTTTTTATTTTTTAAATTTAATATAAAAAAAAGGGAGTTAAATTTAATATAAAAAAAAGGTAGTTAAATTTAAATTAAAAAAAATAAAAATAAAAATATTAAGATTGTATAACATTATAAATGGATAAAATAATTTTAAATTTAAATTAACATTTAATACTTAACTTATATTACATCAAGTCATGAAAAAAATGGTAAAAACTAAAATTTTTAAAATGATTCTTTGAATTATATTTTATATAAATTCTATATTTATAATTTTTTTTTTCTTGATAATGAAGTGAGCAATCTAAATTAAATTTATCTTTTAATAATTTAATTAAAAGATAAATTTTCATTTTATGCAAAAGAATCAGAACATATTTAAAAAAAAACCAACTTTAGTACCATCTTTGTTTGTTCAATAAGATAATTTTCCATTATCTTGGGCTCAATAAGTTAAAATTTGAGCTGTCAAAAAATCATTAATATTAGAAGGAAGAATTTTTACATTTTTAGTGTTATAAAACAAATAATTAATTTCATTAAAAAAAGATAAATTTATTATTTTCAAATATATTGCGTAATAAATTTTATCAGTTATAAATTTAGATTTTCTAATTATGTATTTAGATTCGATTTTACAAAAATCTTTAAATAAATTATAAAGATATAAAATATATTTTTCATTTTTTTTTAACTTTGTTCAAATTTAACTTTACTATTTGTATTAGTAGTTTTTCTTTCCTTTCTATTGTAATATCACCGAAGCAAAGACAAATAAAAAATTTTTTTTTTGCTTTTGATTTAATTTTAAATTCTCTCTTTCTTTTTTTGTTAAGGTAAAATTCACAACAGTAATATGAAAATTTTTTAATTTAAGTTTTATATAAAGAAGAGTGATAAAAACATCTAATTTGAATTGATAATTTAATAATTTATAAAATTGTATTATTAAAACCGAATTCCATAATAAGAATATTAATTGTATTAACTAAAAATACCATTAAATCGATGTAAAATATAAAAATAAAATTTAAAATAATCAGTATTATATTATTATATATATTTATAGTGGGTAGAATAAAACTTTCTAAGAAAAAATTTAATTAAATTTTTTTATCTTTAAATTTTATTTTAAAATATTTTTAAAGGTGGGTTAATAGATAAAATAAGATTTAATTTAAAATGATATTAAGATTGTACAGATAACATTACAAAAGAGTGAAATAAAATTGGACTAGGTAAAAGTCTATTCTATAGTGCTATCTGAATCTACGTATGTATATCTAATAAAAATTTTTTTTAGTTGATATATAACATAGATTATTTTAACTAGTAGATAAGTACAAAAAAATCTTAAATAATATAACCAAATAATACAGTAGATATTACAGATACTAATTAACCAAAACTCAAAACAAATTTTCAACACTAAATGCATCTTCTATTTGCTATTTTTTTAGGTTTAAGATTAAATTTTAAATATTATTAACTTAATCATGACTTTAGAACAATGCAAAGTTTTTAATATAAATTTTAATACTTCTTTGCTCTTTTTTTTTACTTACTTTTATAAACCTATTAAAGGAAACTTAATACTACAAATGATTTTTGTATTTCATATTTTTTTTGAATCAATCATGTGGATTGCAACTATTTATATTTTTTAGTCGTGGCTTTGAATTTGATTTAATGTTAGTTCTAGGTTTACTTTTGCTTGTTTATTGTAAAGTACAATCAAGTTGAAATTTTATGTTTAACACATTCATTAATCATAAAATCTTGGAAACAATATATAAATCTGTACATAAATTTAAACCACTTCTATGATTTGAACTGTCACCTTGGATTTGGAGAGCTAAAGCAATAGAGTCAAGTAAGTTAAAATATCAATTGGTATTAATTTAGAACTACCAGAATAAAATATAGAATGTAATTCTGTAAAGCAAGACATAGATCTATAATAAAAACCTATTGTAGCTGTTCTTGTACCTTTTATGTAACTTGTTTCAAGAAAAAGGTAACTTTTACAATAGTGAGAAAAAATAAAGATCACACATAATTAAATTTACTAAACGATTGTTTAAATCTAAAACTACATAAATAGTTTTTTTATTAGTAAATATTAAATTATCTTCTTAAAATATTAATTAACCTAATACGCTAAATAAATATTGAAGTATTATTATTTCATTTATCCAATTAAAAAAAAGAGTAACACGATTAGACCTTAAATTAACCACTCAAGGAGTTAAACTAGTACAATTACTTATTTTATTAGAGGAGTAATTTATTTTAAATGGGTTTAATAGTCAAGCAAAGTAATATTTTATAATAATTCTTCTACAACTTAAACTTAATTCCTATATAAAAATTTGTTAACTTTTGTATTAAATAAGTTATAAGGAATAATAAAACAATAATAATTTTTAAGTAAAGTGAAAAAAAAAGGGGGGTTAAAAAAGTTTGAATTAAAATAAAAAATTTAAGATTGAACAGGTAGCATTGTAAAGGCATGAAAAGGTATAGGACTAGGTAATGTCCATTCTATTGTATTTGCTGTATCTTCATATGTTTCACTACTGAATTCTTTAATTTGATTAAAAAAAGAAGGAACATACCAAGGGTTAGCAGTTACATTTTTACCATTAACAAAAATATCAAATATAATATAAACAAATAAAATAAGAGAAATTACTGAAATCATAGAACCTAAACTAGAAATTGCATTTCATCCACTAAATGAATCAGGGTAATCTGGTATTCTTCGAGGCATACCAGCCAAACCTAAAAAATGTTGCATTATAATTATTTATAAAAATTTAAGAATTTTACTATAGCTATATATTTTTCCATTATGTACTTTATTAGTTTCAAGAAGTTTTTTCATATTATAAAAGCTTACTTTAGCAAATTTCATTGAAAGCGTTAAACTTTTAAATTCTGTAATTAAATTTAAATTTTTACTATCGAAAACAAAAATTTTTTTACGAAATGATACTAATTTACTAACAATTTTAAAATTTAAATATATACCTCTTTCAATTGCAGTTCTAGCTAATTTAGCATCAATTTTAAAATGTCTAGCCATTTCTCTTGCAGATTTAAATTCAAAAACAAGTTCATTTTCTTCATTAAATAAAAAAACATTTTTTCTTAATTGGTTATCACCTGTAGGTTTGTAGCTATAAAAAATAAAATCTTTTAAACACAAAGGCTCAAAAGAAAAGAGAATTTTACCTTTAAAAATATACTTATTGGAAATATATTCTATTAAAGTACCATAAGAAATTAAAAGTGATTTTAATACTTTATTAATTGAAGAATAAACAATAGGTTCTTTATTTGGTAAATCTTTATCATAAACAAAAACTAGATTGTTATAATACTTATTATTTGTTTCTTCAATATCATACTTTAAATCTTTAGCAATTGTATATACCTTAAGAAATTTTTGAAATCTTTCATAACCAAAAGAATTTTTATCAAATAAGGATAATAATTCTATAATTTTTTTAATTGCAATACTTAAATTACTTCATTGAGAATTAATTTTAGGTATAACTTTAATATTTTTATTGATTGTTGGTTTAAATTTAATTAAAGCATATTGCTCAAGTACAAGTGAAAGTTGTGGTGTAGTCAATTCTAAAATAACTAAAATTCATTTTGATGATGGAGTTTTTGAAATTTCCACCTCTGAACTAGATTGTGGTAAACGAATTCCCTTTGTTAAATATATATATTCTTGAATACGTCGAGCTAAATTAACTGAACTACCTATATAAAATCGTTCTGAATCTTGTGCATTTATCAATTTGTAAACACCAGCTACCCCTAATAAAGAAAATTTTATGTTTTCATAGCCAATTTCTAGTGAATTAAATACAAAAGGAGTATTACCTAATTCTAAGTTAATCTTAGGTAATGTAGAAAAAAACTTATTATTTAAATTTATTTTTAAGCGAAAGAAAATAATAGGATACATAATAGAAAGATTAAAGTAACTAGTATTATAAATAACAGATGAAAAGAAGTAAACATCAAAAGCTATACCGGATCCTACAGAGAGAATAACTATTGCATAAATTGCTAATAGCCCGGAGTATAATAAATAAATAGAAGTAAGTCTAAAATATATATTACTACAAAAATTTTTAATAAAAGAAAGTAGGGCAATTGCCACTATAAAAAGAAAATTTTTTATTGATTTCATGTTCTTATATTATTTTTTTATTTTGTTGTTTTAATAAAAAATAAAACAGTTGTAGAATCTTTTAGTAAAAATCCAGACTATATAAAAATATAATAGAATATATTCTAAGATAAATATTACTACTAATTTATTTGTTTATAGAAGGTTTTTAATTGTCACTATTAAGTTAAGACTGTTAATAAATATCATTTCGAGTGTATGTTGGTTTATTGTTAGATGTATTTTTTGTAGTAAAATTTCTTTTGCTATAAAAAAAGAGATTTTTTTTCTTTTAAAAAGCCTCACAAAAGAAAAAAAATTTTTAACTTTTTATTAAGCATAATTGGTGAATAAAACTAAAATTTGAAGGAAAAAAAATAGCAAATAGTTATTTCTTTATAAATTTAAATAAATAAAAAAATTAGAACATATCATTATCCTTATTTTAGTTTTAGTTAACTAAAACTTTTAAGATTTAATTATAAAAAAAAGGATATTTGGCGTATGTTCGTTGAAACGTAAAAAAGACGTCTGCTGATTGTACTATTACTTGCGTTTATTAAAATTAAAATTAAAAAAAAATTTTTTTTTTAATATTAGTAGTTTTCAGCATAAAGCCAAATATTTTATTATTATTCAAATAATTATTTAAATTTTATATTTATTTTATTTGTATGAATATAATTTTACCGTAGTATTTTTACTACGTAACCCCAATTGAGGGAAGAAAGTCAGATTACACTATACCAATTATTTCTAATTGTGTTGGATTATATCTTAAATTTAAATAATAAAGTATTTATTTTCGATAATTGGTAAAATAAATAATGTATTCTTTATCCAAAATTTACAAGGAAAGATTTGAATTATTTAAATTTTCTTTTGTATAATCTCTGAGGTCTTTTGAAGACATTATATCTTTAAAAATTTTCCTGCTGATTGTCTATTTATTAAATAATAGTTATAACCCACCTGGTATATTAAGTCTTAATCAGATTTATTAGCATATAAAAAGATGTTATATTTTATAAATATATAAAATATAGGGGCTAATTTAACTTTAAAAAATAATTGATAATAATTAATTTATTGCCAAATACTTTGTAAATATTTTATATAACTAACAATATAAAATTTTAACTCATAGTATTTATATATCATTTTACACCTCTAATATTAATTGGAATATTTGTATTTTTATTATTAGATATAGTTGTAAATCTTACTTTGAAATGTTGTCTAGCACTATTAATAGATGGAAATAAAATAACCTCTCCTAATTCATTTATCATTTTTATTTTAGTTCCACCTATTCCATATTGAGGATCTAATATTCCTTTTTTACCTTTATTATGATGCCCATGCTCTAAAAAATATTGTTTTAAAGCTTTACTTGTTAACAATTTTTGTTGTTCTAAAACTTTTAGACTTAATCTAGGATGTAATTTACCTGCATGTGTTTCTTTTAATTTTGCTATTGTTTCAACAGAATGTTTAAATCCTTGTGAAGAACCAGCTATTTTTAAAATATTATACTTAGGTTTATATAAATCAATATAATTTTGTTCTAAACCTAAACAAATTTCTTCTACTTGTTCACAATATTGTAAAACTAAAAAAACAAAATTATTTAAACCATATTTTTTAAAAGCTTTATATAAAGGTAAGTTGACAGAATTAATACAACTCATATGAACTCTAAATCTTCTCACTAATTTTACACTACTTCCAATATAACAATTTCCATTAACTAAATTAAAAAACATATAAACTCCACTTTTATTTTTAATATTAAGTAAAATATCTAATTTAGATTTTATAATATCTATAAATTTAGCTTCTGCTTGAATATTATATAATTTATCTAAAATATGTTTATTTTTCTTTTTATTAAATTTAGGATTTTTAGGAGTAGGTAAGTTATTTAATTTATTATTTAAAGTTTCGTTGTCAATATCATTTATATCATCATCAATTATTTCTCTTCCAACAACTTCAGAAATAGAATTATATTTAATTAAATAATAAAACTTATTTAATAATAAAATAAAAACTATTAATACACATTCTTGCAATTTTTGTATAACCCCAACAAACAATGTTCAGAAGTGAATATTACCTAGTAATTCATTTATTGTTTTACCTACAATTTTAGGAGTTCAGTAATAAAAAGCAGCAAATAATGCAAAAACTGCTCCCATAGATGAAACATAGTGAAAATGCATTGCTTAATAAAAATAAGCAATTGGACTATATCTTTACCTAATCTAATACATTTTTAGATAAATTAGTATTATTTAATTTATTAACAAATAATACTTTTGTTCATTTAGGATTTCGATGTTGAATTCAATTTAGTAAAAAAGTAGAATATCTTTTGAATTCTAAACTTTCAAAAGGAAATTTTTGAAAATGTCTAATTTCTAAAAACTTAGGAATCTGAGACACTCTATAAAATTTAAAATCTGAATATAATCTATTTTTTATTGCATAATCATATAATGGAAGCATGTGGGAAACATTTTGATATTTAAAATTAATAGAATTATAAATTTTACTAGTTCCTGCTGAAGAACTTTTTATTTTTTTCATAACAGTAGGTTTTGCATTAGGAATTACATTATCCAAACACAATTTTTTAGAATACTCATTAAATTTAAATTCTAAACTTAATTCTATTCTATTACCTGTATAATTAAAAACAATAGAACCATCTGTATCAATTAACCCTGATAAATAAGAATCATTTTTTTCAATATTATAATCAGGTTCCAATATAGTTATATTATAAAGTCCACAAGCAAGTTTAAACTTGTCAAATTTTAATCTTATTAGACCATTTAAAATAGTTAAAATATATTGCATTTCAATTTTGGTGGTTATAATATATAAAGCATGTGAACCACTAACTTTAATTTTTCCCATATTTAACGAATTTTTAATATGATTTAATATTCTTAAATCTCTATCATGTAATTTAATTCTAATTGCTTTTAATACTTTTTTACCGTTAATATTTCTAATATCAAAATTTCCATTTCCATCTATAATTCCAGCAAATCAATGAATAAATTTTTTATCTAATTTTTTATTAGAAGGTAATTGACGTATAGTCTCTGAGAATTCTGTAAAGTTTTCTGCTGATTGAACACCTCTTTTTTCAAGACAAAAATTATCATTTTTACCTGTTTCGCTAATCACAGCAAATGTTTTATAACATAAGTATTCAAAAAATATTATTAATAATATTCCACAAACATATAGAAATTTTCTTATATCACGTGTTAATGATAGTAAATAATTTTTTAACATAACTATAATTGTAAATGTAATTTCCAGCATATAGTCAATTTCAAAATATTTAGCTTTAATATTTTGGCCCATTTGAGCTACTACATAATAAGTCTTATATTAACTATTTTATTTTTTAAATAGTACTCAAATTACTTTGAGGATCGGACTATAATTTATTTACTTATTTAACTGAATAAACTTTCAATTGTCACGCTTAGTCTCTACGGATCCTTTTTATTAAATATTAAAAAGGTTTCCACGGTATTAATTTACAAACTAAAATTTTTACGCATTAATAAAAAATTGTAAACCTTCACCGTTAGCAATATTTAATTAAATATTACCAAAAAATTATATATAATTTTTTACAGTGACATGACCACAAGACACTTATTTTAATTTTATTTTAAACTTTCTAAGTGATTCAGCTTTAAATCCCAATAAAGGATAAATATTAAAATGATTAATAATTTTATTTAAAATTTCTTTTTTATATATTTCTATTGAATAAAAATTTTTATATGGGTGTCTAACTTTATTAGTAGCTCCAAAAAACTCTTTAATTAAATTTATTAAATAAATGTCATTATTTTGACCAATTGAAAATGAATGGTTATTCTTTAATCTTATTGAAAAACATCCTTCAGCTTCAACAAACCCTGATAATCAAGTTTTTAAATAATCAGAATCTAGTTTTATATTAAACATTTTAAAAGGATTAGAATTAATAATTTCTAATTGTTTTGAATACTTATTATCTCTGTTAAGTAAATATCAATTGATTGAATCTTGTTCTAAACATTTTTTTAAAAAGTCAAGTTGACATATTTTTTTAGAAGTTAAAAGTGGAAATAGAGCAAAAATTTTTATTATTTGTATAATATTTTCTTTTTTATCTACTACTCAAATAACATCTTTACCTTTGTTTATTATTCTAACTTGTCCACCAATAATTGTTCCTATTTTTATTAGCATTTTATGGTTAAAATCATTATTTAATAATTTAATTACAAGTCTATATTGTAAGTATTGTTTACGTCAATGATTTACTTGAATACTTCCATCACCATCCATTAGTCCTACTCAAAACATTTTTATATAATCATTTTCTTTTTCATTTTTAATATTTATACTTGAAGAAATTGTTAAAGCTTCAAGACTATTTAAATTTATAGTATCATGTAATGCGATGTCAAGGCTAGCATTAGATAAAATAATACCAGTTAATCCTCCAATTGTAAATAAAGCTATAACCAATTATTTTTTTAATAAATTAGTTTTAAATAAAAAGATATTTTATAAAAATTCCTTTTTTATATTTTCTTATTTTTTGAATTAATTAATTATTAACTCATTTAAAAGTAAAAATAAGTAGAACAAAGTAAATAAAAAAAGGAAAAAATTAATTCTTATAACATAAAAAAAAGAGAAAAAAAAAAGTAATTACTAATTTTAAAAATTTATTTTATTTCAGTGATTTTCCATTTCTTTTGATATAATTTACCTGAATTAATATATTTTCTCATAGTAACTCTATCACTTTTCCCTTCTACTTTTTTAATGTAATCTGAAGCTGCTTTAAGTGAATTTAAAGTATTAGATAAATTAGGATCAGTAATATTAGTAAGTAATATTTTTTTAGATTTAAAGGAATTATTAAAAATAGGTAATGGTTTAAATTTTGAACTAGAATTTAAAGGTGAAAATGAAAATTTATGACCATAAAATAAAATTCCTTCAGATATTCGTTTGTATAAGGTTTTATGATGTAATTTTATTCCGTAATGCTTCTTAAGACGTATAATACTATTAAAAGTATTAATTAATTTACCTAATGAATCATAAACATAAACAGTAAATTCTTTTCTTTTTGAAATAGCTTCTTTAAAACTTTGATCTAAAATTCTATTTTCTTTTCTAGCTGCAAATCCAATTGCCGCTTTATGTGAATCACTTAGTTTAAAATTAGGACGAGGTCCTCTCATTTTCATTAAACTAATTGAAGAATGTTTAAAACCTCTGCTAGATCGCGCTAAATTTAATATATTATATTCTGGAGATAAAAATTTTAATCAGTACTGTTCTCGTTCATCTAATAAATTTATAGGGCAATATTCTAAAATAGCTAAAGTAAAATTTTGAGGACCATATTTTATGAAAGCATTTTGTATAATGCTTATATTTTTTATATTTTTTTTAAAAAACTAGGTCAAAGATATCTAATAATTCTACCTGTTTTTCGATTTCCTAAATCTTTAGATTGTCCAATATAAATTTTATTATTTATGATTTTAAATCAAAGATAAATACCACTTTTTCCTTTATTTTCATCTAAAACATTATTACGATATTTAATATCAGTCAAATTATCATAAATTTTTAAAGCGTAATTTTTTCAATTTAGTTTTAAATCTTTATCTTTTTTATTAATAATTAAAGGCACAGTATAACAAATTAATAATAAATTATCCTGTAAATATTTAAAAAAAATAAGTCAATAATTTTATTAATTAAATTTTCATTTAAAATGAAAAAAATAAAATAAAATCAAAAAAAAGTTATTATAAAAACCTTATATTCCGAATTAATTTGATATTACTTTTTCAGTAATATTGGGATATCTATCTTAACGTAAAATTAAATTTATTTTTTTACGATTTGTACATATAATCTCTGAAGAATTAAAATTCTTGCTGATTAACCATTTTAATCAATTTAATTTTTATATTTTAATAATTAAATGCTTTAGATATTTCCAGCATAAAGTACAATTTACAATTATTAATATTAAATTTTTATATAATAATATATTTGAACTCATAACTTATTTGAATCCAATTGTAAAGTTTAAAGCAGTAGTAAATCTTAAACTACCTCCATATAAAGTTGCTCAAGGTTCAGCATTTAATCATTGCAGATTCAGCTAGCTTATTTTCTCAGTATATTTAATAATAATTACATATACCTTATTTAGAGGTTTAATTCTAAAATCCGTCACCGGTGAATTGGACCATTCCTTAAAATCTCATATACACTATTTTATATATTATACTTAGAGATGTTGTGGCGTCTGGCCTCTACGCTTTTACATGACAGTTTCCAAATCATGATTTAGTTCGACGATAGTCTTAAATTTATTAATATTTTCTAAGTTTAAGATTTCCCTCGAGTTTGCCACTACAGTAATTAATTAATGTATTATAAAAACAGCTTATATTTCATAGAGTTACAAAAATAAGGTAAAATATGATTTTGTATTTTTTTCATAGAATTAGAAGAAATATAAATAGTAGGTTGATTTCTTTGCATATGAATACTACATTTTATATTAAATTTGTAAATTAAAACACTTACAATAAAGGTCACTAGTTTAACAGAAAAAGATTGTGTTTGTAAAGTAATATCTTTATAAGCTTTTGTTCCGTCACAACATATTCAGTGAGCAAGTGCTTCATATGTTAACAAATTATACAAATCTAATGGTACAATTTTAATTTTATTTTCATAAAACATATTATAAAATTCAGTCAAGCAAGGATAACTTCTAGTAGTAAAAGCAATACCATAAAAAATGATATTAATTAAATTAGTTTTAGTTATATATGGATAAGCAGAACAATAATGAGTAAATTTGTTAAAAACATTTAAAAAATAAGGTAACTTCTTTATAGATTGTTTGAAATATAGTCTAGTATTTCCAGCTTTGTTTATTTGTAATCAAGCATCTGAAATTAAAATTCTTACTATTAAAGACTCTAAATTATAAGGAATTTTAACCATATTTCTAACTATAGGTGTATTTGGAGGATAATTTACAGTAGATGAAATATTTGAACCATAAATTACTAATTCCTTACAAATTTTATTAAAAGGTAAATAATTTTATTAAAAGGTAAATAATTTTTATTAGATCTAGGAAATCTTTCTAGAAAATTTAAAGTATTTTTATTAATAATTCTGTCGGTCATATTTCTCTTGCTGAAGGAGAGTGACAACCATGAAAATATTTTGATTCCAGTTGGTACAGCAATTACCATAGTTGCAGCAGTAAAATAGGCTCTAGTATCAACCATTTTAAAAAAGTAATTAAAATATAATACTTATTTAAACGGATTATTTCTTATTCTTTAAATAAATATTTATTGTTGTTTTATTTTTTAATTAATATTATTTATTTATAAATATTTTATTAATTAAAAAATTAAAAAATACAAAAATTTAAATTTTAAGATTTTACCGTAAAATCTCTGAGGTATAATAACCTGCGAGTTACCTAAAAACTAATATTTTAGTTTTTTTATTAACGTTTAGTTTAAGATACTTGCTTCTCGCATATAGATAATTAATAATTAATTATATTACTATAATTAACGACGCATTATATATATAGACCCAATTTATAATGCATAGAAGTAACCATATGTTTTAGTACTAAATCTCTAACTAATGGTACACTTTTAGCACTAATATAAATACGTAAATGACCTGAATTACCTAAAATACCAGTTGCTTTAGGAGTTGTGCATTTTTTTTTATTTATTTTTAAATAATTAGCTAGATGTATTGTATCTGATTGTTTTAAAAAAATCTGTACAAATGTAAATACCATTGACTAGATATATGATATGATCCATCTTGCATAATTCAATGAGATAATGCAAGTGGTGTTAACAAATCTAAACAAGAAGGGACTATTTTTTCTTTTTCTATATAAAACATATCATAAAAACAGTGAAAATAGGTAAAGATTTAGTTCAAAAGTTAAGAGAAATATAAATTTTATTTGTACGAGTATCTAAATAACTATATTCATGGTAGTTTGTGAAACAGTAAATTGATAAAATAGAATATAAATAAAAAAAATAATCTTTAGCTTTAATAGATTGTATAATACCAAAACGTGCGTTTTTAGATTTAATTGATTTTTCTAATTTACCATCTCCAAGTAAAGAACCAAAAATAATTTCTTTTGTTTCTTCATGATTGTAAAAAGGTAATTCATTTTTAGATTTAATATCATTTACTATATTTGAAGATATTTTATCGTCGAGTGTATCATTTTCCTCTACTTTTTTATTTAAAAATACTATATTAAAAATATTTAAACATAAATATATTATTGTTGGCCAGCCTTACTGGCTGTACAGCCCAGCATGCAAAACAATATAAATTGAGTACAAATAGATATTTTGAAGCATCTAGACCAATCGTAAACATGTGATGACTTCACACAAGAAAACCTAATATACCTATAGAGAACATGGCATAAACCATACCAATATAACCGAATATAGGTTTTCCTGAAAAAGTTGAAACAACATGGCTAACAATACCGAATCCAGGTATAATTAAAATATAACAAAAATTTTGGTTAATTTAATAATCTAATTTTTTAATTTATTAAATATTAACTCTCAAGAATTCACATCCTTGTTAGGACTTTATCTTATTCTCCTCTGTTCATTGATTTTTTAAGTTTAGTTATTTTTTCTAATCCTGATTTAATTAAATGTTCTTTGTTTTGAATAATAATATAAGATTTTCTTCATTTTAAATAATTTACATGTTTTGATGAAAGTAAATTAAACTTATCAAAATAATTAATAACTTTTTTAGCTGAACCAAAACTAGTACTTCCATAATAATAAGTATCCTGAGTTTTTCTATACCCAATGTTACCCCCTAAAAAATTTTTAATTAATATTAATAATTCATTTTGTTTTTGATCAATTTGAAAATTTAATCTTACTTCAGTTTTATTATTATTTCTAGTAATTAATTTAATTTGGAAACTAGCATCAGCATCAGAAAAACCAGCTAATCAATGATTATTTAAATCATTATTAATATTTTTATTAAAACTTGAAAATAGTTTAAAATCAGATTTAGATATTATATTTTTATTTATTTGATTTAATTTATTTTCAGTTCTTATTTTACCATTTATTAAATTAAGAACTTTAATTATTCCTAATTTCTTAGAAATTACAAAAATAATTGCTTTTTTATTTTTAACTTTATAAATATTTCCATAACCTATTTTACTTTTAATATAATATGCTAAAGAAGCATCTTTTTCATTAAAAACAATTATTAATTGTTTTTGATTAGAAAAATGACCATCACCATCAATTAAACCTGCTAAATAATGACCAAATTCATTTTCATTAATTGGCTTTAAATAAGTAGGGGGATGAACAGATATTTTTTTAATAATAGAATTATTGCTTAAAGTCTCTGAGGTTTTTTCGTAATTTATGTTATTTTGTGTTAAAAAAACAAAATTACCTGCAGATTGACTTCTTTGTTTTAATATTGTTACTATGATTTTATTTAAAATTAAATTGGAGTATTTAAAACTAAATGAAGTTATTCCCGCACATAGCAATATTAAGAAGCCTATATTTTTTTCATTTTCAACTTCTGGATGCTAACATTTTTATAATAAAAATGTATGGACCATATCTTTAAAAATAAATTAAGTTTAAATTTTATCTTCATACTTTAATCAATTTTTATAAAAATATTCCCAACTTTTATTCAAAAAAGATCCTGGTAAAGCTTTATAAATTTCCCTTCAAATTTTTATTAACTAAAGTCAAAAAATTATAAAAAACATAAGTTTCATAAGTTTTTAAAAATTAAAACTTATTTTATCATTCTTTAAATTTACAGTAAATAAATATAACTATAACCTTTTCTTCAGATGCGTATTTTTTGTTTTTTTTATTAAATAATCATTTATATAAATCTCCTCCCTCCTCATAATGTTATTTATTTAAAATAAATTATTACTAATTATATAATATAACCCAGACCCTCTGATATTAATAAAATTACAAAATAACTACACTAAAGATAAACTTTTATAATCTATCATAGAATTATTTAAAATAACAAAACAACTAATAAATAAACTTATTTTGTTTAATAAACTTATTTTCTTTTTCTATTCATACGTGCTTTAATATTTAAAATTTCCTCCATTCCATCCTTAGTTAAATGTCTTTTAGTTTTTATAATATCAACTGTTTTTAAGAAATCTATTAAATTTAAAGCTTTAGCACCTTGAAGAGGATAATTTGTAAAAAAAGGAACAATTTTATTTTCTATGTCAGAGAAATTTGAAACAATAAAATTTACTATCGATTTTTCTTTTTTAATTCTCCCACAACCAAAGTATTCTATAAAACTTTTAATTAAATTGATATCTCTTTCATGTTGGGTTATTTGAAAAACTAAATTTGGTGTTAACCTTGAGGTAGTATTATTTTTTTTAATAATACTTATTCAAAAGCTGCCTTCACCTTCGATAAATCCATTGATTCAATGAGGATTTAAATCTTTAGATTCAATATTTTCTCTTAAAACAGGAATAATATTAGGAAAATCTGCTTTAATTGTTTCATTAAGACCATTATTCATCGAAGCTTTAATACTTAAAATTTTTCTTATCCCTTCAAGTGTTAAATGTTCTTTTTTATTTAATAAATCCACAATTAATAAAAATAAATTATAATCAGCCTGTTTCTGAGTTTTAAGAGGATATTCATTGAAATGAGGTAAGATTATGTTATTTAATTTATTAAGTGATCTTACTCTATACATAGTACTATTTAATCCTGAATTAGTTATTGTTCCTACTTCTTTAAAGAATGATTTTATTTTTTCTAATAAAGCTAAATCATTTTTTGCTAAATTTATTTGAAAACTAGGTTGAATAAAATAACCTGTTTTTAATGCTTTATTTTTAACAAAAGTTATAGTGAAACTCGATTCTGCATCAGAAAATCCGGTAACTTGTCAAGGATTTAATGAATTAGAAATGAATTTAGAACTTGTATTAGTAAAATAATTACGTTTTTGAATATCTTTTTTAAATTGCTTACATAAAAATGTACGGACCATATCTTTAAATATATTTTATATATTAAATTTTATCTCATTTTTCTATAAAAAATTTAAATGCTTTAGATAAATAAGAATTTTCAGGAGCTTCATGAGCTTTAAGATCTTTAAGTTCATAAAATTTAGGGATTAAATGGAGTCTTTTATTTTTAGCTGATCTTGAAGGATGACATTTAAAATAATCAATTAATTTTAAAATAATTTCTCGTTTAGAAATGTATCATTTGAATGATTGTGAACTACCTCTATCTATATAAATATTACCACCGTAAATATCAGTTAAAGGTTTTAATAATTCTGATGTTTTTTGAGAAATACTAATAGATAATTGTGTATTCGTTTTATTTATAGTTACTGTCCCATCTGAGTCAAACAAACCAGACAGTCAACCATTATCATAAATTAAATTTTCAGGATAAATTAAATTTATATTATATTTATAACAGATTTTATTTAATTGAATTAATCTATTAGAATTTCTAATTTCTCCATTAACATTATTTATTAAATTTAATAAACCTGATTTGTGATGTAATCTATATCTAAGTGCATTAGCTCCGGCTCTTAATTTTATTGAACCACCATAAACATTTTTAATGATTTGTAAAGCATGTTCATCTCTAATATCCATTGTAATTTCTAAACTTGCATATCCTTTTTTACTTAATAAAAATGAACCATCTCCATCTATTAAACCAGCTAATCATTGATTCCATTTTTTATTAGATTTATTACTATGGATAAATCTTTTTATAATATAGTTATTAAAATTATTATTTATATTTAACAAACGTATGGCCTCTGAGGTTCCTACTAACGTGTATAACGCTTTGGTTACTTGCGAATTGTTTTTATTTAAAAGAAATTTTACATTAGAGGTGCAAAATATGCAACTTACACTTAAAGTATCTAATAAATTTGTTATTAATTTTTCGCTTATAGTTTGTTGCATTAAAAAAATATTTTTAAAGGGCCAAATTTGACCAAAAAATCCAATTCCTTATTGTATTAAAATTTTTCACCTTATAATTATACAACCTGATAAACTATTACCAGCCTTTTCTAAATGGGTACTAAAAGAGGAATCCGACTGTACATTAAGCAGCATTTCAGCCACCTACCGGTGAACCAGTCTGTAGCGATTTCTTATTAAAACCGACGGTCTCATCTTAGGAGATTTTAACCGTATGGATAAATCATAAAATGTAAAATTAATCCCACCAGCATTGCTTTTGTATTTTTTTATTTTTTTTTTTAAGAATTGCAAAATAAATTAACACAAAAACTAGGGTTTTGGTATACCTAATAATATTTTTAGTATTTATCACCTAAGGTCTTATTTAATTTTACATCTGCCTTAGATAATTTTATAGCTTTGACTAAACCAACCCCTTTATTCCTTTTATATAGCTTTCTTATTAATATGTTTAGCTATTTCAATTAACTCTAATCTAGTTTTTTCATTTAAATGATCTTTATTTTCTAATCTAGAATTCAGTAATTTTCATTTTAAATAACTATCAATTTTTTTAGTTTTAAGTTTATATTCATCAAAATAAGTAAATAAACCTTTACAATTTTTTATACCATTAATTCTAATTTCTCAAACATTGCTTACTGAATGAGGTTCTACACTACCTTTTACTAAGGTAGATTCAAAAAGATTTAATATATAATCTAAAACAAGTTTATTAGCTTCTCATTTTTGAGTTAATATATATCTGAATCTAAAGCCAGTGCTTTTAGATAAAAAGGAACAAGTGAAACAACCTTCACCATCTGTAATCCCTGATATTCAAGCATCTTTCAAAGAAGGAACTACGCAAATATCTAAAGGAATTATTGTATCAAGATTTTTTTTAAGAAGTTTTTCATTAAAAAAAGCTAAAAAAGTTAAAAATCTAGCTTTTCTGGTAGGAAAAACCATATTACCATTAAAAAGTAAACATAATAAATACAGATTTTTAAGATCTTGAACAACAAATCTATGGGTATTTTGTTTAACTGATTGTTTTATTACTTTTCCAAAACCCAGATTATTTTTAATATAATTTAAGCTTTGTACGTCAGTAGTTGATTGGTTAACAACAAAAGCTAAATCACCTCTCTTAGCTAAAATAAAAGAACCTTCACCTTCTGAAAAACCAATTAATCATTCAAGAAAATTATTTTCAGGTAATTTATGTTCAGGGTAATATTCACTAAATTTATAATAAAAAGATGCAAAATCAAAAGTGATTCGCGCTTTTTTACTTAAAACTAAAATAGCAGATGAGCAAATATAATCTTTTTTAAAGAATAAATGTTGGTAGCTATTCAACTACATAATTTATAAATAATAATATATTTTATTTTTTAAAGTAATTCATTTTATCATTAAGTGTTTCACAACGTAATAATAAATTAGGTAATTTAGTTTTATTTAAATGTTCTTTAGATAATAAAGATTTATGATTTGATCTTCATTCAGTATAAATATTTGATTTAGTATAAAGAGGAAATCTATCAAAATAATCAAAAATTAAAGTTACAGGGTTTGCACCTAATTTAGAACCTTTAAAAATTATTCGATTATATCCATCAATATTTATTTTTTTGAAGTAGATGTATATAAAGTACCACCTTTAAATAATTCTTTCAAATAAACAAATAACCATTTTTCTCCATTTTGTCCTAATTCGAAAGTAATTGAAATATAATGTTAAATAAACTTACGTCCTAATTCAATAGGTAATCCAAAATGTCCTTCAGCTTCACTAAAACCGGATATTCAACCATCATTTAATGTAGGTAAAGAACTATATTCTAAAACATAAATTTGTTTAAAGAAAATTTTACCTTTAAAAGGTCTATTATTAAACTCTTTTACTATAGAAATAAAATTAAGATATCTATGATTTAAAACTAGATTACCATTTAAAATAAGTAAAATCAAATAAATTTCATATCGAGTTTCTACTCTATAAGATCATTTTTCAGATTTTTTATCAAAATAAATATTACCAAAACCTAAAACTTCTTTAATTTTTTGAAGTGTTGGTTTATGAATAGAGTAAATAATAAAGGAAAAACCTTTAATACTAGTAACTAATGTACCATTTCCTTCAAACAAACATATAAATCATTCCAACCAATTTTGAAAAATATCTTTTTTTGATTCTCCTTTAAAAAATTCAAAATTAAATCCTATTTTTCGATCAATTCCACCTAATTTAGAAGATATTATAATACTATTTAAAGTATTTGTTGCTAAACTTTCAATTATATATTATTTTTAAATTATTTAGTAGAAAAGACTATATCTTATTTCTTAAAAAACTAAGAAAATGATTCTATAGTCGTTGAGTAAGATTTAACTAACTGCTGATTAACTTTTTTTATTATATAATTTTATGATAATTTATTTTTATCAATATATAATTTTAAGTACTTTCAGAATATAAATCATTTCGAAATTAAATTCCACCCAAATTGAGTACAGGATCACCCTTTAATTTTTGTAAAGTTACTTTTAATTTTTTTTTATATTTAATTTATAATTTGTAGATGGATGCATATATTCTAATACAATTGATTTAATTAAATTTATTTGTTCAGCTAGTATAAAAATAACTGGTTTATTTCGCTCTAATCGAATATAACTTTTAATATAAAAATTAGAAAATAAAACAGATATAAGTAATTCTACTTAATAGTATAAGCATTTGTTTGCAAAGTTAAACCAGATTTAAAAGAACCATCGTCCATAATTCATTGAGCTAATCCTAATTTTGTTAATAATTTATCAATTGAATTTGGTATAACTTTTATTTTATTAATATAAAATAAATCATAAAAATAATTAAAAGATTCTAGAGATCTTGTACTAAAATGAAGTGTATTATATATTTTATTTTTTCTTTTATCTAAACGTACACGCAAAATAGCATTAGAACATATTAAAGCAAAATATTTGTAAGTATAATAAAATCTACCTTCATTTTTAAAAGATTGTTCATATCTAAAACATGTTTTTGAAGTAGGACTCTTTCGCTCTAATCAACCATCTCCTAATAAACAACCTATTAATTTTTGATCTTTTAAATTTTTTAAAAATTTAAATTTGATTTTATAAATGGTGTATTAGCTAAATGAAATAAATTTAATGTAGAATAATAATTATCATTTACAAAATATTTTAATAAATATAAATTATTAAAAATTCACTTTATAAACACACATTTAATATGTGTGAATGGAATATATCTTTTTCTTTAACTTAATAAAAAGAATTTTAAATTAAAATATTTAAAATTTTAGTCTTAATTTTTAAAGATTTTTGCATATATTCTCTGAAGATTTTTAAATAAAAACTTGCTTATTATCCTATTATTAACTAATTTATTTTTTTTACTTTATTAATTTAAAGTTTTAAATTATTAATACAATAAATAAAAATTTTACTGTAATTTGAGGATTTTTAAGTCAAATAGCAAATTAAATAATTTAATTTCGTTCACACGTAACGGAGGCTAAACCCTGTAATTTAACCACCTGCTGGGTCATAAAAACTAGTTGAAAAATTTCTATCTGTAATTAACATACTAATTGCCAAATTTGTCTTGGCTCACGAAAATAATAACATGACAAATTTTTATTGTCTCAAGAGTAATAAATTATAAAATTTAAAAATTAAAAATTATAAAAAAAATTAACTCAAGTTGAGCACTCTAATATTTACATATTAGTTGGGACTATATCTTATTCGTTTAATTTGTAAAAATTTTGTAAATGATCTCAAGTAAAAATAGTTCTCTTATCATTCATATTAGATTTAATATCTGATATTTGTTGAACATTTGACATATGTTGATTTAACTTGAAAAAATTAAGAACTTTAAGTCAATCCAATAAATCTAAGTATTTAGTACCAAATAAAGGATAATTTAATAAATAATTTTCTAAAACTATATTTCCTTTTAAACTAGTAGTTCTAACTCTATATTGTGGGTATTTAGTTTCTATTCTAAAACCTTTAACTGTAGTTAACAAAAAACTAGCAATTTCCTCTAAAAAGGTTATATTACTTCTATCGTTTTTATCTTTTTGTTTTTGAGTTAATTCCATTTTGCATTCTAATTTTATATAACGAGAACCTAAGGAAGTTCTAACTGAAAAATGACCATCACTTTCAATCATTCCTGATAATCAAGCATTTGTAATTAAAGGAGTATTATCAATTCCTTTTTTAGTAATATTTAAATTTAAGTTTTTATTATTTAACCAATCAATTAAATTATGTAAAACATACATTTTAGGTGTTCTCATTTTTCCATTAATCAAATTTGTAATGAAGATCAAACCTTCATTAGAATTTATAGTTAAAACATAAGCATTTGAAAATTTAACTCTACTTAAAGATCCTTGACCTATAGTTTTTTGAATTACTAAAGCTAAAGGTAAATCTTTAAGATGAAATACAATTGTAATTGAAGGGTAATTAATTTTACCTTTAAGAGATCTTTCTGTTTTAGGAACATGAATAGAACCATCACCTTCTATTAACCCTGCAAGATAATAAGAAAAATTATAATTATATTTATTATTTTCGTCAATTTTAGTTGCAGTTAAAGAATTTGTATTTATATTTTTAATTGAAATATAGAAACTTTTACAAAAAACTAATTCGGGCGTATAGTCTCTGAAGAATCCTAAAAAACTATAATTTAAAAGGTTTCCTGCTGATTGTTTTATTAAATAAAATAAAAGATCCCAGCAATTGGCCAAATTTAAAGCAGGCACAAATAAGCTAGCACCAGCTAATACAGGTAATGCAAGCAATAATAATATAGCAGTAACAAAAATAGCTCATACAAATAACGGTAATTTATGTAAGCTCATTCCATTTGTTCTCATATTTAATACTGTAGTAATAAAATTAATAGCACCTAATAAAGATGAGATACCAGCTAGGTGTAAACTGAAAATTGCTAAATCAACACTTCCACCTGAGTGAGATTGAATACTTGATAATGGTGGATAAACTGTTCATCCTGTCATTTTTGTAAAAAAACCTTTATTCATCTCATTGCTATTATTCCTAATTACATTAAATAGAATAAAATTTATTTAATGAATCTCAATTAAATTGAGTTCTTAAGGTATTCATGCTATTTTTTATGATTTTTAATTTAGAGGTTCCTTCAATAGATCTATACTCTCTAGATAATCTTATTTTATTAAATTCACACCATGATAAAAAATCTTGATGTTTAGAACTAAACAGAGGATAACTATATAAATAATTTGTAAGAATTTAACAAAGATGTTTTTTTAATTGTTCTAATTTCATAAGATAATTCAACATAATTTTCTTTAATTCTTTTTATTTCAGTAACCTTTTTAAAATCTAAAAATTCTTTTATTTTTACCATTATTAAAAAGTTAGAATTTTTATTTGTCGGTATTTTAGAATTATTACTATATAATCTTTTTTGACTAATTCTCATATAGCTTTTTAATTCTGCTGCAATACCTTTATCATTTATCTTTAAACCACAATAAAAATTACCATCTGCTTCAATAAATCCAGATAATCAAAGATTATTATTTAAATTACTATTATCTAAATCTAGTTTAGTTATATAGTTATAGTCTATTTTAAATTTAGATCTTGAATTTAGTCAATCTATCAACCTATGTAAAGCTTCTATTTTAAGTGTTCTCATTCTTCCATTAAGAAGTACAGCAAATGATTTTTTTAATTACCTACAATTTTACTAATTTGATTCCTATTTCTGAAAAGTTGACCAATTTTTAAATATTTACTAATTGTATTGTGATTACTATTAAGCTCTTTCCCAGCTAAACGTAAAGAGTCGTAATTAAAAATTTCACCTGAAAGTATATCTTTCACTTCAACCTTAATACCTACAACAGGATGTCTTTTTCTATTAGATTGGATACTTATTAATTTTTTCCGTGTTTTTTCGGAACGTTTAATACCTAATATAGCATCCTTAATTTAATTTTTGTTTCTTCTGTATGTTTATATGTTTTACCTAATGCAGCTTCTCTTAGTTTAGCTTTAGTTTCTTCTGAACGATTTTTGGCTATTTCACTCATTTTAGCTAGAGTTTTTTCTGTATGTTTATAACCAAACAGAGAACCTGCTACTTTTAAAATATTATACTCTGGCTTTAAAAGATCAATATAATATTGTTCTCTAGCTATTAAATTTACAGGATCACAATATTCTAATATATCTAATTCAAACTTGGAATAACTGTATTTGAGTAAGGCTCTACATATTAGACTTGATTTTGCAGTTCTAATTATGTATTTTATATTATAATAATTTGTAAATTTTCGATAAAGATCAACACTAGACCCAACATAAATTTTACCTGAATCTTTATTTGCTCAACAATAAACATCTGCATTTCCTTTGTTATCCTTTAGAATAGATTCTTTTTGAGTATCTGCATTACTATAATTAACAGAAGAATACAAAGAATAATAAGAATTAGAGACTTTTTGAATATTTGTCAAATATTCTTCATTTTTATATTAAAAACACCCTGAGACACGAGGGTTTGTAGACAAAAATAAGTAAACAGAAAAACTGTTAACCTAAAATAATCTTTCATATTGAATTGACATCTTGAAATAATAAATTTATATAGTTTGTACCTTAAGGATGTTCGATAGTACCTGCTTTAAATAATTCAATTAATTTATATGCTAAAGATGTATCTTTTTCTACGAAAGTGATTTTTACCTTAGGATATAATAGTTTACCTTTTTGATTTCTAATTGTTTTAGGAACAATTATTGAACCATCACCTTCTATTAAACCTGCTAAATAAGAACCTAAATTATTACTTAAATTAGTTTCATTATTTAAATTGGAATAAAATAGAGTTTGTTTAAAGGAAGATTTTATTAATTTACCTATTCTTGTCTTCAATTAGGATAAAAATTTAAGTTTTATTTTTTTATATTTTCATATAAAAATGGACTATATTTTCATCCTTTGATTTAATTAATTAAAGGAGTATCACGTATAGTCTCTAAAAATCTTATCTTATTTATTTTTAATAGTTTCTGCTGATTGTCCATTATAATATCTCAAAATATTTTATTATATATAATTTTTTAAGCTTTAGGATTTAACAGTATACAGTGATATTCTAAATAGTAATTACTTACTACTCTGGTACAAGAAGAAAGTACCAGCACCATTTTCTACTAATGAACTTACTAGTAATAGTATAAGTGAAGGTGGTAATAATCAAAAGGAAACATTATTTAAACGTGGGAATCAATTTTATGTCACTACTTTAGTATTGACTTGGACTATGTCTTCATCCAATTTTATAATTAAGAAATTATAATAAAAAAAATTTTAAAATTTATTTCATTTTAGTTATCTAGTAAACTAAAAAATTGGAGCTTAGCGTATTAATGTTTAAATTTTAAACATTCCCTATATATTCAATATGCTAGATAATAATAAAAATATAGAAGTCTCTGAGGATCCAAATAACTTATAATTTCATTACTTGTTTCCTGCATATTCTCCCCTTGTATATAAAAATTTTAACAAATAAAAAATCGTTAAAAACAACTGAAAATAAAGTATATTAAAATATAAATTATTTTTATTAAGAGTATTTTATATCTGTTCTTTTTGTTTACTACAAATAATTTGAGGAATTCTATGCTTATGGCTAAGTAATTTTATTTTTTTACAAAAATAAACGGCATTATAAAAAATTTAAATGGTCTCAATTAAAATAAGTTCTTTTATTATTCATATTTTTTTTAGCTGAAAACACAATATTTCGTCCTTGGTCTGTTAAATGAGTTTTATTTTTAATTTGATTAAATGCTTTTTTTCAATCTAAAAAATCTAAATATTTACTACTAAATAATGAATTATTATTCAAATAATCTATCAGAATTTGGGTAGAATTTTGATTTTCAATTTTAATTATATAATATGAATTTTTATAATTTAATCGATTTCGAATAATTAAATTTACATTAAAAAAAAAACAAATTTGATCTAATATTGGTTTAAAACTTTCTTGAGTTTTAGGATAAATCATTCTTTGTTCTAAACTAAATTTACATTGTAATTGTTTTAAAGAATATCTTATATAAAAATGACCATCAGCATCTATAAATCCAGCTAGTCAACTATTATTAAACAATGGTGAATTATCTAAAGATAATTTAGAAATATTCATAGAATGATTTTTATTCATCCAATCAATTAATTTATATAATTGATCTATTTTAGGGGTTCTAAATTTTCCATTTACAAGATTAATTATTTTGTTTAAAACTTTTACTGATGTAAATCTTAATTCTATACTATTAGTTTTTCTTTTTACAATAAAACCTTGTTCTAAATAATTTAAAACTTTTTCAGCTAAATATAAATCTTTTATATTAAAAGTTATACCTAATATAACTTTATTTTTATTATTAATAGAAATATATCCGTCACCCTCAATTAATCCAGCTAAATAATAACCTAATATTAAATCTTTATTTTTAAATTTACTATTTATACTATAATTTTTAAATAAAAGATTTTTTATATTTAGAGAGAAATTTAATTTTTTATATTCCTTTGCCATATCGACAGCACCACATTGTATTGGTAAAATATAGTTCATTTTTTCATAATCTTTCGAAAATGATTGGACTATATCTTCAGGTTAAGATTATAACCGCGTCACGTATAGTCTCTGAGGATCCTACAATAAAAATATTACAAAAGTTTTATATTTATTTTGTTTTATTTATTTTTGGTTTCCTGCGGATTACCTATTAAATTATTCTTCTTAATTTATTAATTACAACTGTACGCTTATTAAATGAATTAATTTAAACAAAATAAATTAAATTAAAGTTTTCAATTGAATATCTAATAAGACTTTAAGGCTTTTTCGCAGATAGTCACGTAATAAGATTAACTTCACAGTTAACCACGGCAACTAATTTATTTTATTTTAGTTAAATAACAATCATTAAGATGATCCCATTTGTAAGTTGTTCTAGTTTTATTAAAATCTTTTCTAATATTTATCGCTTTATCTAAATAAGAAGTAGTTATTGAATTAGATTTTTGTAATTCTAATATATAAAGCCAATCTTTAAAATCTAAATATTTAGAGGAAAGAAGTGGAAAATTATTAAAATATTCTTTCACTTTAAAGTGACTATTTTTATTATGAGCCATTACAGTAAAACTATAATATTGTTTATCATCTTTATTTCTACTTCGACTTAAAACATTTACACCTAAAAATTCACCTATTTTAGACATAATAGAAAAGTAACTAACTTTTTTTCCTTCAGAATCTAATTTGTGATAATTTTGTCTTATTTCTAATCGATAGTATAATTGAACTCTTAAATTATTGTTTGATCTTTTATAAATGTTAATAGAAAAATTTCCATCTGCGTCAGAGAATCCAGATAATCAACCATTACTATTGATTAAAGAATTATCTATAGGTTTAAGTTCAAGAGGATAAATTTTAGAAATAATTAATTTAGTAGAAGGAAGTTTACTGAATTGATTGCTCAAGATATATTCATTAAGTCAAATTATTGTTCGTTGTAATGCTTCTATTTTTGGTGTACGCATATAACCATTAATAAGATTAACAATAGTAAAAACACCTACAATATCTTGAATTTGCCAAAGAATATAACCTCTATTTGATTTTATAAAAATTTGTCCACAATTAGTAATATTTTTTAAATATTGAGCTAAAGATAAATCTGTATTTTTAAATACAATAATAATCATAGGTCTATATTTTTTAGCTTTTGATTTCGTATCGTGTATAGCAAATGTACCATCACCTTCTATTAATCCTGCTAAATAAGAACCTAACTTAGAATTAGATAAAATAATATTTTTAGATGATTCTATTTGTATAGTATTTTTTAAATTACTAACATTTTCTTTTGTATTATTATTTATACAAAAATAAAATAAATTTTTATTTTTATAGTTACCAAAACCTCCAACCAAACCAGGCATACAACTTCTTTAAGTTTACTTAAAGATTTGGACTATATCTTTATCTTAATTTTATATTAAGATATCCTGCGTATAGTCTCTGAGGATCCTACTAATATTTATATTTAAATATAAAATAATTTGGTTTCCTGCTGATTGTCCAATTATCAAAAATGTTACTGCTGTTTTTGCTACGAGGTTCATCTATAATGACGGAGTAGTGCTAGTTCTTGACACTCTAAGAATATTCCAGCAAACAGCTGGATATTAATGTTAAGTTACCTTAACAAATGGCCATGCTTAAATTATATTATTTTTTTATTAATATATTAATCTTTATTTTTAATTAACGTTATTTTTCATTGTCCACGATATAAACCTATTTTTTTACCACTAACATATTCTCGTATAGTACCTCTATCTCCTTTTACACTTTTAGCAAATTCTGAAATACTATTAAATTTTTTATTTAATAAAGAATTTTTTATATTTTCAACATAAATAATTTTACTTGCAGGTTGTTTAATTCTAAATTTATATCGTTGTTCTGTAATTATTTTTTTTAATTCTTCTATTTCTATTAAAGATTCAAAATTAAATTCTAATAATGGTTCTAAAGTAAATAAAAATCTATCTAAATATATATTACCATTATATAAACAATCATTTAAAGTACGATGATCTATATTAATATTATCATAAGCAAATTGTTTACTATCAAAAATAAAAATTAAAGATTTTGTTAAATTGTCGTAAACATAAAAAGCTTGTCCTCTTATTTTACGTAACTTTTCCCTTGCTTCTTCAGACATTGGTAAATGAAAACCAGATCTAGGTATTGTTTCTATTTTTAATATTTTATTATTAGAATATTTATTAATATAATATTCTTCTAAAGTTAATATTTCTTTTATAGTTGCTGAATCTTTCATGATATATAATATTAAATTAACATTTTTAAAACCATATTTTTTAAAATATCTTAATACGTATCTATCAGCTTTAGCTAAAATAGAGGGCATAAAATAAGAACAAACACGACTATATAAATTAATACTACTACCTATATAATATAAATTTTCATTTAAAATTTCAAATATATAAATTCCTTTTTTATTTTTTGAAGCATCTAATATTTGTTTTCTATTATCAAAAGGATTTTTTATTACTATTTTAACTGAATTATCATTATTAATTGGTATAGTTGAATAAAAACGAAAATTATTAAAAATTTTTTTTATAATATAATTTTCTTTAATATTTTTTTTTATATCAAAACTAAGACTAATAAAATTATTTGTTAATTTATTAATTCTAAAAAAATATAATAATAATATAAAGCAAAAAAATTTGACCATGAAAAAAATCATTATGAAGGCATGGGCTGTTATGATTACGTTAAATAATTGGTGATCTCCTTGTAAAAATTGAACACCTGGAGCTGCTAACTCAAGTCTGATAATAACAGAGAAAGCGGTTCCAATCATACCAGCAAAAATAGCAAAAATAAGATAAAGAGTAGGGGTCAGCAAACTAAGTCGTAAAACTGCCCTCAGAACCGTACGTGACAGTTTCCCATCATACGGCTCGCCGCAAAATTAGTTTTAAGAAGATTTTTATGTGAGTTCAATACAGGTTTAATACAAGTTATTGGTCTTATCCTTATTCTAAGGGGGGTTAATTGATGTTAAAATTTTTCGATTTTAGTTATTTAAGGGTTTTTCTAAATCTTGCTATTCTTGTAATCTCGTAGTGCAATAGTTTACCTGCGTGGTATAACTTATGGTGATATTGACATAGTGGTATCTGTTTTCGTAGGAATGCTCCTCTTCATTCACCAAAAGACATGCCTTTGTTTTCCTTGATTTTAACTCTCATTTCTTTCACAGATCTTATATGGTGCATTTGTATCTCAGTGGATGTACCACATATTGCACAGGATTGGAATAAATTTGATTTTGTCAGGCGTCCGAATCATGTTTCTCGTATTAGGTTTTCAGGTTTTTTAATTTCTGTGTTGTTATATTTGTGAATAGCTGGTAATTTTCTTGGTATTTTTAATTCATAGTCTGTGGATTTATCTCTCAAGGTTGGACCGAATTTTGTGAAGGCTTTTCTTATGGTTCTGCATTTAAATTTTCGTGCTAGTGTTAGGGCGCAGGATTGTGTTAGTATTCATATGATGTTTCTTAGTTCGTTTCGGTTTGATGCAAAGGAGAAGTAAGACAGTAATCCATTTATCTTATGATTAAAGAATTGTAGTATAGTTGAGTGATCCAAATTTACTATTCCGGTGAATCCTTTTGCGAGAAGTTTACCTTCGTGATTTCTTCGTGCGAGGTTTCCTTCTATAAGTTTTTCTATTAAGTCAGCAGTAGGTAATTGTATTCTCATTCTTGGGTTTATTCTAGTTGATATTCTCTTTCCTAATATGGTCGTTCTTTTCATCAGAAAATCTGAAGTTTTTCTAACATTTTGGATTTTGGCCCCTAAGAATTTGAAACTTTTCGTAGTTTGTGTGATGGTTGTCTTTTGTTCATTTAGTATTAAGCCACAGTTTTCTTTTAGGAATTCTGTTAGTTTTTCCTTTATGTTTTGACAGTCTTTTAGGGTACCAGCTAATAGAAATACAAAGTCATCAGCATATCTGACATATAGACTTCTTCTAAAAGTTGGATCATTCGTTATATATCTTGGATATTTTCGCATATTTATCAGAGCTAATTTTCGTTCTTGTAATGAATATTTTTTGTTTCTAAGGTCTCTGAATTTAATTCATTTGTCATATTCTGGATTTGACTTTCTTCTTACTCCTCTTGTATTTTCAGGAATAATTATGTTGTTTATATAGAGGTCTAGTTCATGCAGGACAATATTTGCTAGGATTGGGGATATTACACTCCCTTGTGGAGTACCGATAGATGTTCTAATAATTTTGTTTGTCTTAGGTTCTGTGTATCCAGCTGTTAGTGCCCTTTCAATATACATAATTAATTTTTCACATTTTATTCTTTTCCTGATCAGATCTATTATTATCTGATGAGGAATCGTATCAAAACATTTAGAAATGTCACCTTGTATTACTCACGCAAAGTGATTGCCTTGTTTATATAGTGTTTCCAGCGCGCTATGTGTAGATTTATTCGGTCTAAATCCATGGGAGCATGGCAAGAATAATGGTTCTCAGATAGTTTCCAGAATAATTTGGATAGCCTTTTGGACAATTTTCTCACGGGGAGATCCTATACCTAGGGGTCTAAATTTACCTTTTTCCGCTTTAGGAATCATAACTCTTCTGCTTGGGGTGAAGTATAGTTTTCCGGAGAGTATATCTTTTGCTGTGTTCTCGAATCATTTAAGATTCAGTCCATCAAGTGTGAATTTATCAGTTCCTGGTGTCATATTACCTGGTTTGTCTTTTATTAACATGTAGCAGTATAGCAAGAATTCAGGTTCGGCTATAATTCTTATTAGACCATTGTATTTATTGTCGTTAGTTATGTAATCTTTCAATCTTTCTGAGACCACCATACGAAGGTTCAGGTTTGAAATTCTCTGGTACTTTGAGATCGTGGTCTTTTTAGATTGGCTAAATTTGCTGTTCTCCTTCATTGTTTGTTTACTATGAGAACTCCGTCGTGGCTTATTATTTCTAGAGGCCATTCGATCCGAAGGTTCCTTGTTTGAGGGTTCTCTTGGTTTAGGTTCTTGTGCATCTGTTAATTTATCTGTTTTTAATTTAGATATTTCGCTCTCTTCGTTAGAGTGACTATTGGTTTGTTGTCTAGCATTGAAATAGGAACTACTTTCAACACATTTGGAATACAGAAATCTAGCTCCAATTATTCAGATGAATTTGGAGTATAGGTCTTCCATGGATTCACCAATTCATAACCGAGAACTACCGATGGTTATAAGCCCGAATCATGGCCGTCGATACATGTCAAGTTTCTTAACGTAACCTTGCCAAGCCGCTCTAACAAATGAGTTCACCTTTCACAGATTAAGTGCTCATTTGCGTTTATCGTCTGCTTCACCATATCAATCCTTATTAGGTAATTGGTAGGCAACGATTTGAGCTAAGTATTCTTTAATTTGTGAGACAACTATACTTAAATCATTTTTGATTCTTCCTCAAAGTTTGGCTCACTTCGCGCACGTTCCTATTTCTTTTGCATTAGTAGAATAAAGTCATTGCATAAAAAAAAAAGGAAGCCAATTTAAATTTAGAGTAAAATAAGAAAAAAAATAAAAAAAACTAAAGATAAAATATCATTTATTTATTCTAATTTAGCTCTATTTTTCTAATTATTATTTTTTCAATTTTTATTTTTTTTCTTCTAAATTTTTAATTTAATATATTTAACTTAATAAAATATTATAATTAAAGTTAAATTTATTTATTTTTGATTTTAACCTAAAAATTAGTATTAAATTTATGTAAAAATATATGTTATACCTGATTAAAAATAGCTTTTAAAAAATTAAAATTTAATTTTAATTTTAACTAATTAAATATTTAATATTAATATTAAATATTATTCTTAAAAGTTAGATTTTTAATTTAAACTATAAAGTTTTATTATACGGAATAGAGGTGAGTCGAACACCTAAGGGTAACCCCGTACAATTAGCAATCGTCTTAACTTACCAATGAAAACTATTCCTAATACAAAGATAAGATTAAAATAAAATAGTTCTTATCAGAATCGAACTGACAATTACTACTTGAAGGGTAGTTGTACTAACCATTTATACCAAAGAACCTTTATAAGCATAAAAAATACTATTCTTTTATAAAAATTTAAAATTTAGTTTAAAATATAAAACATTAAAATAAAAATAAAAAAAAAAAGATAAAAGTACAAAACTTTAAATTAATAGAAACATTTTTGTTTTAATTTGAATTAAATAAAATAATTCAATTAAAAAAAATTATTTTTTTTTACAAAAATAAACAGAGATTGATATGAAAGTAAATATAAATTTTAATAAACATAAAAATTAAAATTTAATGAAATCTATTAAAAAAATTAATTGAAAATAATGTTAAAGAGAAAGTAATTAAAAATATTATAATAAAAGTAAAATTATTAAAATAATGAAAAAAATTTAATTAATTAATTCAAATAAATTGTAAATAAAGAGATCTTAATCATAAAAATATAATTAATATTAATAAATTTAATTGATAATTTTTAAAATATTTCAAATTATTAAATAAATTTAGATTAGTTACTATAAAATTTATATTTTGTATTTTTTTTTTATATTCGTGATATTTATTTAGATGTTTATTATACTAAAAATTTTATTAATTTATTTAATATAAAAAAATTTATAATTTTATTTACAAATTAAATTTACTACAAAATTAGATAAAATATTTATTTAAATTTAAATTACAAAAATTTAAAAATCTAAAAATTACAAAATACAAAAAATTTAAACTCAAACTTAAAAAAAAACTATAAGAAAAAGTTATTTATTACTTTTTTCACTTAGTTTATTAATTTACAAATCTAAATTTTAGAATTAAAGGATTCGAAGCTCTGTCTTAATATTTAAATAAAATATTAATAATTTTAGTTAAATTTTTATTATTAAATTTAAATTTTTTATTTTTATATTAATATTATTTAACAAACTAAAATAAAGCATACAGTTGAAGTATTTTTTTTAAGCTAAAGTAGAATGTAGTAAAATTTATTTTTAAATTATTAATAAAATTTTCATTTTTTTTTATATATATTTATTTTATTCTTAAATTTACTACTTTTTATTTTTTTATTAAAATTAAACTTGAAAAATAAACTAAAATTTTTTAATTTAGATAAAAAAATAATGAATATAAACACCTATTTGATTTAACTTTACATTTTTTGTATTAATAATTAACAAAATTAAACATATCTTAAATTTAATTTAACAAAATTTTTAAATTATATTGTTATTAAAATTTTTATTTTAATAAAAAAAAAACAAATTAAGGAGTAGTGGATTCGAACCACTCTAAATAAAGTGTAAATTTATCGCTAAACCACTCAGCTAACCCCTTCTTTTATATTAAATATTGAATTTTTTAAATTTTTAATAGGTGATTAAATTATTAATTTTATTTATTCTAAACAAAAAAACTAAAAAATGAGTTATATTATAAATATTTAATGAAAATTATAATAATTTTCTTAATTTTATTTTATTAGTTGCATTCATTATTTGTTCTTTTAATTTACACTTCTTTCTTTTTTATGTTTATTGAATGTACTAATATCTTTAGGTTTAGTATAACAAAAATATTTAAATAGGTAATAAAGAAATTAAAAATTTTATTTGAATATTCTTTTGATTAAACATTAATATAGCATTTTTATATTAATTACTTTTAAATGTTTTGATTTACACCTATGCAAAAGACCAATTAAAATATCTTTAAGTTCACTTGAAAAAATCTTTTGTTAATTTTATAATTTAGTTAATCTAAAAGGTTTATTAATATAAAAAAAAACAGGTTTATAAGATAAATTAATAAAATATAAAATTATTTTTTTTATTGAATGTATCAAAATAAACTAGATTCCAAATAAGGAATAATTATTGACATAAAGATTAATAATTCGGAGTATAATAATATAATTATTGACATAAAAATTAATAATTCGGAGTATAATAATATAATAGAAAATATTTTAATTAACGTATTACTACAAAAATTTTTATTATATTGGGCAATTGCCACTATTAATTAAAAACTATTTATGTATATCATTTCGGAAAAAAATATATTGAAACATAAATAAAATTTAATTTTATTTTTTTTATAGTAGTAACCTAATCGTTTTTAAAATGAAAAGGGGGTTAATTTGGATTTTATTATCCTACAGCTCGTTCCCGAACGGTAACCTTGCTATGACTTTTGAGATGTTACTTAAATGAATTAACTAAGGCTAATTATAAATATAAATATAAATATAAATATAAATATAAATATAAATATATTTTGTTTACGAATAATTTTGACTTAGTTTCCTCCTACCTAAGCTCCTTCCCAGCGACAGACAGTTAGTTCATCACGAATTTTTTGCTTCACCGTTGCGCCTAGTGATCAACGATTACTCGAAATTCCTTCTTCATGTCACCGAATTTCAGACGACAATTCGACAATAATTTTATAATTGTAACTTTTTTTAATGATTAGCTCTTTTTTACTTTTCCTTTAAAATTTTAAATTATTATTACTTAATTTAAAAATTAAATCAAAAAGTTTATTTTTTGAATTATTATTGATTAAAAATATTATTAATTAAAAATATTATTAATTAGTAACATATAGTTTTCAATTAGTTAAAAAAATAATATAAAACAATAAATATATTTATATAAATATATAATTTAAGGAAAATATTTAGCATCACTTTGTAAAAGTTTTTTGTGGCACGTCTATAGCCCAGTTCATTAGGGCCATAACGACTTGTCTTAGCCCCAAATGGTCTTTTAAAAACCACTAATTATTAAGATTAAATTAATAACAGGGATTTCGTCCGTTTGTGAAGTTAATCTAATTTCTCACGGCACGGACTGACGACAGCCATGCAACACCTGTAATCGAGGAAAAAAAAGTTTTTTTTTTGAGAAAATTTCTCTTGTATTTTTTTTTTTTAAAAAAACCACTCCTCCTTATCTTTTTTAATAAAATTAAATAAATCTAATTTAATTCAAAAAGATAGAAGTTTTATGCAAGAACTGGTAAGATTTTACGCGCGTTATCGTATTAAATAACATGCCCCACCTTCGTTTGCTTCGAGACCGACTAATTTTTTTGATTTCAACTTTGCAGTCGTACTCGCAAGGCGGAATGGTTATCGTGTTAACATAAAAACTAATTATTTTGTAAATTAGAAATCACCATTCATCGTTTACAGTAGAGGGATACTTCATAGCGATCAAATTTATCATGCAATTAAAATATTAATTATGTTTTCTTCCTTTATTTATTCCAGATTTTATTTTACGTATCATTTCTAATCCTTCAATTGTTAAATGTTTTTTTTCTTTCATTAAATTTGCAACTTTACAAAAATCAAGAAAATCTAATTGTTTTATACCTAATAATGAATATTTAGAAAAAAATGGTATAATTATATTATTTATATCTGAAAATTTATAAACTGTTAAAGAAAATACTGAATCTTTATTATTTTTTTCAAGTTTTCCTGTTCTTAAATATTTAATTAATAATTCCATTAAATGAAGATCTCTTGAATGTTGTGATACTCTAAATCTTAATTGTACAATATATTTAGTATTTGTTGTTTTAGATTTAAGAATTCTTACATCAAAGTTTCCTTCGCCAGATGTAAAACCAGTTAATCAATTAGGATCTGGAATATTTGTAGTATTAATAATTGGTCTTTCCACTGGATTAATATTATTAAAATTAGTTTTTAAAATTTCAGATAAACCTAAATTTAAAGAGGCTTTTATATTGATTATTTTAGTTAGTCCTTCAATAGAAAGATGTTCTTTATTTTTAATTAGTTCAACTATTTGTTTAAACAAAATAAAATCTGCAGCCTTTTGAGTTAACAACGGATAATTTATAAAATGTGGTATTATAATGTTAATTAGATCTTTAATATTATGTACTGCATATCTTACAGAGTTTTTAGTTTGATTATTACTTATTGAACCACAACCACAAAAATATTTTTGTAATTGAAGTAATAAAGGTAAATCTCTCTTATGTAGTTCAATTTGAAATAAAGCTTGAACACTTCATCCTAATTTATATTTATTATTTTTATAAATGGTAATCATAAATGAACATTCAGCATCACTAAAACCTGTAACAATTCACGGATTTAAATTATATATAGAATTAATAGTAGAAAAATAATTAATTCTTAATTGTTTAGAAGGGAATTTGAGTTGATAATTTCTTTCGAAACCCATTAGAGCACACCTTAAATGCATTAATTTTAGCTGTGGGTTAATAATGCATCAATTACCGTCTGCTCGTTGCTCTTTTACAGCAGAAACTGCTGACTTAGATCCGCGATATTCCATTTCATTTTTATTCATCAGTCAGCTTATTACTATACCTGAATAATTAGTTCAGCCACTTATATACTTTCGAATATAGCTTAGTACTGACAGCTTTAGGATGTCCCCGGAGTTTGGTAATTTTACCCACATTAGCGTTTTCCCATAACGCATAGCGGGTATCTAATCCTTTTTTCTATCCTCACCTTCGTTTCTCAGCGTCAATCTTTAGTGGAAGAAAGTTTTCACCATTAGCACTCTACTTAGTATCTCTATAAGTCACTACTACTCTAAGCATTATTTTAATCGACCTCCATTAGATTCTAGCTTTAAATCATCTTATAATAAAAAAAAAATAACTAGAATTTTAAATAATTCTAAAAAAAAAAATAAAAAACTTATATTTTTTTTGGCTATTTTAAAGATAAGATTTTAAAGCCGCCTACAAACCCTTTACGCCTGTTTAGGACGACTAACGTTAGCGTCTCTGGCCTTACCGAGTCTTCTGGCACTAGCTTTGGACAACACTAATAGTAAGGTAATATCATTATTTTCCCTTACTTTATCACAGATCACACCTTTAGGTTTGTCCATGATTTCAGTTAGCTAATTCACTCTTGCGAGCATTGACTAATATTCTCGACTGCTGGTAGTTAAAAACTACTTGGGGCATTTCATTCCCAATGTGACCATCTGTTCTATCAAACATGGCTATTGATCATCGGCTTGTTAGGCTTTTACCCTTCCAACTACCTAAACAACATAAATAGAATCATATAACGGAAAATTTCCTTTTTATTTTAAAATAGCTATTTTTATTTTTTACATTACTTTTTATGATTATCTTTCAATAACCAAAAGTACCCAACCAACTCTTTTATCCAAAGATTTAACTAATGGTAAAAGTAAAGTTATATAAACAGTTGTTCTATTTAACGTAAACTATAAATAAATGAGCTGTAAAAATCACCTATTTATGGTGACTATATGGTATCTTATTTATTTTCCTCACCTCTACACCTTATTTCTTCCAATTTAAAAAAATTTAGAAATAAAAGATTTGCATGTCTTAAAACTACTGAAAAACGTTCAATCGGAACCAAAATTAAATTCTTTCTATCATTTAGACAAAATATTTTGTCGTATTTTATTTGCTTAAGCAATATTTATTATCTCTTATAGTAATTACTTTTAAGTTTATTTTAAAATTTATTTTTATATTTTTTAAAAATAATTAAGTTTTACTTAAATACAATTTTAATTAATAAATATACTTTACTTAATTACTATATTAAATTGAAATTTAACAATTATAATTATTTTTATAATTATTTTTAATAACTATTTTTATAATTATTTTTATAAATATTAAAATTACCTTTTTAATTACATGCTTTATTTTTTTTAAATTTATTTTTTTTTTTATTAAAAAATTTTTAAAAAAGGGGGTTAATTTAGTTTTTATTTTTATAATTTTTATAATTTTTATAATTTTTATGTGTTTTATAAAAAAAAGAGGGAAAAAAGAGGGAAAAAAGAGGGTTAAATGTTATTTAATTTTTTTTAATAATAAATATGATACAAATTAAATAAAATTTATTTTTAAGAAAAAATATGGTACAAATTAAAGAAAATTAAAAAAAGTGAAGATAATACAACAATTATAAAATTTAAATTGAGATAATATCACTGAAATTTTCTTCTTAATTGTATGAAAGCTGCTATTCTTGGAAATTTGGTTTCCAATTTAAAGTATCTAATTAAGAAATCACCATAAAGTACTGCTGCAATTGAAAATATAGAATTGAAAATAATAACACAAACCCACATATTTAAGATTATAACTATTTGATCTAAAGTTAATGTAGATAAAAATGCTCTATAATTTTCTATTAATACATTAATTTGATTTAAAAAATCATTTCCTGTATTATCAGAATTTATTATATCAATTATTTTTTGTAAAGTAGAATTAGCTTTTTCTAAAGAATTAATTTCAAAATCTTTATTTCTTTTAAATTCATTTAAAAGAAATTCACGTTCTTGAGTACCAGTATTAGGATCATCTAATTTTTTTATAAATTCTTTTATGATTTTACTATAATGATTTACTGTATTTAATTGATCTGTAGCATCAGCAGTTAAACTAGCAATTTTAGTTTTTTGTGAAACATTAGCAATTATTATGTCTTGTTTAGTATTAAGTTCATTTGTTAATCTTTCTGTTTCACTAGAAATTAGATAAATTCTATTTTTATATGTTTCTTTATTCATAAGGAAAGAATCAATTGAAAGACCTATAGCTACAAAAGGTAAAATGTTTCTAGTTTTGTTAATAAGTGCTCTAAACATATTTAGATATGTTTTTTATTGTATTAAATTACAAAAGATAAAATATCATTTATTAATTCTAATTTAGCTCTATTTAAACAACTTTAATAGTTGTTATTTATTTGAAGTTGTATACATATTTTTAGTACATATGTACATTCATTCTCTTTTAATAATTAATATAATTATAAAATACTTTATATTAATTATTAAATTTAAAATATATAAATTTAGTATAATTTTATCATTAATTACTTATTTATTAAAATATTATTTTATAATAAACTCATTTCATATATAAATTTTAGAAAACTTTTTAATAGAACTTAAATATTAAAATAATGTTCCATAATGCTAAACTAAAATTTAAACATATAATTCAAGATTTAATTAAAATTATAAAAATTTATTAATTTTTTAATTAAATTTATTAATATAATAGTATATTTTACCATTCGAATTTGATATTTTTCAATTTATTCTTTTTAATTGTTATAATTAAATTCAATTGAAAAATACTATTTTTAAAATTATTTTTTTTTTAAAATTATACTAGAATACTTAAACAGAATTAAAGTAATAACTATATATTATTAATTTTTATTTTCATTTAAAAATGAGTAAATTTTAATTTTATTGTTAAAATTTTACAGTTAAAATAAATAATTTACAGAAACATAATTAAATACTATTAATATATTTAACAAGTTTAAATATAAAATCTAATAATATAGATAAATTCAAGGGGGGTTAAATAAAATTATTTAGTTAAAATTAATAAGCAGTTATATCAAAAGTTACAATAATACTTGGTATTAATATAATAAAAGCTACGGCTACAGGAAGCAGATTTAGTCAACAAAGATTTATAAGTTGATCATATCGAAGTCGTGGTAAAGTTGCTCTGAACAATACAAATAAAAAACAAAAAAAACTTGTTTTTACGCCCAATATTATACTCTGAATATTTAAAACAGAATTATTTATAAATAATTCAGGAAGATGATATCCACCTAAGAATAATATTCCAGAAATACAACTAAATAAAACAATCGAAGAATATTCTCCACTAATTTAATAAATTAATTTATTTTTTTTGTTTAATTGGTTTAGATTAATTTTTATTTCACAAGTTCCAGAAAAATTAGCTTCAGATAAAAAAAAATAATAAATGTTTTTATCTGAATAAAAAAAAATAAAAATAAGTTTGTCAAACCATTTCCATTTAATTTTTTTATTATAAAAGGTTTTGTATTAATAAGTATATGCTCTATAGTTCGAATATACAATTCACTTGTAAAATCTTTAATTCTTTTTAAAATATCTTTATTTAAATTTTTGCAAAAAAAAAAAAGACTTAGTATTATTAACATATAAATGAATAATTTTGGACTTAAATTTATATATTTTGCAGCATCATATTATGAAGTAGCAGAATAAATAACTTTACCTTTTGAATTAAAAATATCTACAGGAATAGTACCTTTATTTTTATTTAGTGAAAAATTAATTCAATCAATATCTCATTTTGTATATTAATGGTAAACAGTTGTATCATATTTACCATATAAACCATTTATTTATGGTTTAATTTGAGTAATAAGATCTTTTTCTAAAATTATTATAAGATAAAATGTAAAGGTAAATAAAATATCATATTATTTTTGAGTAAGTATAATTTTTAGTGTTTTCATTTCTATAAATTTTTACTAAATTAGTAACAAAATGTAAAATAGATAAATTAAATGTACTTTGATTTTTAGATTCTAATTTTTGAAGTGATCTAGGATTCACACCTCTAAATTGCTTAAAGTGTTGTATAATTCTATCTATAAAGGAAGCAACAGAACCTATATATTTATACCTTGTAAAATTTCGAATAAATAAATATGTTTCACCATATAAATTTGGTTGAAAATATGGATTTATACTTAATTAATTATCACTTTTATTAAGATAAATTTTATCTTTTAATTTTTAATTTTTTACCTTTTAAATTATATTTTTTTTTGAGATATTTTTCAGTATAAAAGATAAAATTTCTTTTTTATATTTTCTTGATTTGATATTTGATCAATCATTTTAAAATTATTTCACGTGAATTATAAATATGTCTTTTTTTAGGAATAGAACCTAATTAATACTTTATATTTATTAGATTCTACAATAGCTAAAATTATTTCACCTTTAAATTTAAAATTTTTAGGGTTTGTAGATATTTTTATATTATTTAAATAAGTCAACATATTACTTTTTAAAATTTTTAAATTTTATGTTTAATTTAAAATTAAAATTTAATACTATATCTAAAATTGAAAATTTTATAATAATACAATTAATTAAATTTTTTATTAATTTATTATATTCAAATATAAATTAATTAAATTAATTAATAATGATAATTAGACTTTAAATTATAACTTAAATAGTAAAAAAAAATTTTTTTTTATTTTCAATTAATTAATTTATTAACTAAGACTATATTATTATTTTATCTAATAAATTTTAAATTTAATGAAAAATTAATAATTACTTATAATAAAATATTTGATGTTTTAGTCGTTGAAGTAATTTTTATAATACTTGCTGATTATTCAAATTACTAATAATTATAACTAATATTAGTATATATAGTAAAATATTAAAATTTCCAGCATAAATACAAATTATCTTTTATTTTATATTTAGACAACCCCAAAGAAAGAGGAAGAAAAAAACAAAAATTGTAGCACCATGTTCAGTAAAAAAACCAGCTACTAATTCTGATTCCATCAAAAATTAATTAAATTACTTTATATTAGTTATTTATTTTACGTATATAATAATTATTTAATAATAGTTTTCCTGTTTTTAATTATCTACTATTAGTAGATTTATGAAGATTAAGATATTTACCTAATTATACTTGGTTTATAAATTTATTTTTTAATTTGTTTTTATTATTAAATAAACCTAAAGGAATTTTACTTTTAGCTAAAGATATATTTTTAATAGATTCAGTTTTATGTTTTATGTTTTTTATTAAAAATAAGATTCAATTTTCCTGGTTAACTTATTAATTTAAAGCAAAAATATCATGAGTTTTACCATATATTGGTTGATTTTTTTTAATCTTAATCTCATTTTAATTATAGTTTCTAAAGTATGTTTATAGCCTAACGAAGAAGTAGCTTCTTTTTTTTAAATTATAAAGATCTTCAAAAATAAAACTTTTAATTTCTTCTATTACAATCTTTCTTAATATTACAGCAGGATCATTATGTCACAAAATAAAAATATTAATTCTGTATTTTAAAATACTTCTTTGTAATCTACTATTAGAATTTTTACTTTTTATATTAACTATAAATTGTTAATATAAATTTAAACTAGAACCTATATTGTTGTCTTTTTTTATTAGTAGTATGTTTATATTCCTATAAAAATCACCTTTTTTTATATAGATTTTTTTATAATTATTAGGTTTAGATAAATAACTATAAATCTTTATAGTTTAAAAACAGCACTATTATAAATAATTTCACTATTAATAAACATAAATATATTATTAAACAAATATTGTAAAATAAATAATAATAAAATTAATAATATATAAATAAAAATTTTTTTTAATTCTTTAATTTTTCAAATAAATTAGGATTATATTATATTAAATACATATTTAATGTTGCGTTTAATCTCTTAGGATAATATAATTATATTATAATTATATTAGTTTTCCTAGTGATTGTCCATTATTTCATCTTTAATATTATCACTTATTAAATATTCAGATAAAAATATTTATTTTTAATTTAAGTCTAAGTAATTAAAGCTTTAGGATTTTTCAGAATATAGCTAATTTAACTTTATAGAGGCCAAATCATTATAGTAGTTTAGCCTCTTGTAAGTCAAATGGAGTACGACTTGTTTCAGCTAATATAGATATAAAATAAAATATAAAAACAGGTAATAATGGAATAATAAATCAAATAGATTGTTGATGTTCTATTATTGAATTAAAGTTAAGTGAACCTGTTAATATTATAATTAATAAAATAGCAGAACTTAAAATTAACTCATAAGATATCATAGCAGCGGAGGATCTAATAGAACCTAAAAAAGCATATTTTGAATTTGCGGCTCAACCACTTAAAAGTATACCATAAACTCCATTTTTTAATTTAAAATTCTTAATTTTATTTAAAATTAAATTTAAAAAATTTCAATGTTCAATAATAAAAAGAAATGTAATAAAAATAACATAAACATATTTTTTTTTATATAAATAAAAATTTTGATAAGATACAAATTAACTTTAAAGTAAAATAACTCTCTTAAAATAAAATTTATCTTTATTTATTATTAAAGGTTTTTCTGTTTCTAATCTATACCGGATGATGTGTTTACTTAAATTAAAAAAATTTCCTGTTTCTTCTAAGTTTTCAAAAGAATAAAGTAATATACCTTTTTCATTAAAAACTTCAATTCCAACATTACCTCTCCCTTTTCAATAAATATTTTCAGATTTAATAAAAATTTTACCATTAGGATGTAACTCAAAATTACTTGGTTTGTTTAATAAAATTTTAACTTTTTTATCTAATAAATTATCTTTTAAATATTTTTCTTTATTTAAATTTTTATCATTAGTACTTAATCTATTATTATTCATAGTATTTGCTATTTTAATAATTAAATCTGAACCTTCTTTACTTAAATGTCAACCTCTTGCTTTTAATTCTATTATTTGTTTTCAATTTATATAATCTAATTCTTTTTTACTAAGAAATTTCATTTGATCAAAAAAGGGGGTTAATATAGTTTTAATGTAATTAAAATCTGAAATAGCTAAGGTTAATAGAAGCTTTGTTTTATTATTTAAAATTTTGATTTTTTTTAATATTTGAACTTGATTACTTTTTTTACTTCTTTTTTTATAATTACCTGGAAGTTCTAATAAGAAGGTTTTAATTGATTCTAAAACTTTTTCTTCAGTTATAACTTGAGTAATATTAAACTTTAAAGGAAAACTTTTTAAAGAAGAAATACTAAATGATCCATCACCTTCTATAAAACCAAGAAACCAATAAGGTGTTATTTTTATTTGATGATCTTTTGGTAATTCAAAATTATTTCTTTGAGTATTCATTGAATTTTTAATCTCTCTTATTGTATTAAATATTTTTAATTTATCAGTTAAAGCTAAATTAGGGTTTCTTTTATAATATAAAAAGAATGCTTCTTTGAATGCAATATAATTTAAATATTTAGTAGTATTCAAAGATTTAATTTTAAAAATTTCTAAGAGTTTCATTATTTCATTTGCTCTTAAAACAGTTCAATTAGCATATCTTTCAGTAGTTGAAATTTTACCTATTTTAAGTCTTTGTTGAATAAATTGAAGTAAATTAAGATCATCTATATGCAATTTAATACTAAATCTAAAAGTAAATTTATTTTCTGAGTCTGAAATATAGAAATTAGATTCAGCGTCACTAAAGCCTGAAAACCAATGAGAAAATTCTTCATCAGTTAAATATTTTATACTATCTTTTTTAATTGTTTGTAAAGAATCAGTATTAGTAGTTAAATGTTTTTTTATTACAAAGTTAATTTTTTTTAATTCTTTTATATTCATAAAATTAATTTTTTTAATTAAGAAAAAGAAGAAAAAATACCAAAAGCTACTAAAATACTTGGAAATAAAATTATAAAAGCTACAACAACAGGAAGCAAATTTAACCAACAAAGATTTATTAGTTGATCATATCGAAGTCGAGGCAGAGTTGCTCTGAATAATACAAATAAAAAACAAATTATTGAAGTTTTTATACCTAAAATAAGAGATTGAATATTTAAAACAGAATCATTAATAAATATTTCATGAAAACCAAAACCTCCTAAAAATAAAATAGAAGTAAGACAAGAGAATAAAACTATTGATGAATACTCAGCTAAAAAGAAAAAAACGAAAGGAGCACTAGAATGTTCAGTAAAGAATCCTGCCACAAGCTCGGATTCTGCCTCCTGTAAATCAAAAGGAGTTCTAGAAGTTTCAGCTAATATAGAAATAAAGTAAGCTATAAAAATAGGCAATAAAGGAATAATAAACCATACAGTTTGTTGAATTTCAATAATTGTATTAAAATTTAAACTTCCTGTAAGAAAAATTATAATAAGAATACAAGAACTTAAAATTAATTCATAACTTATCATAGCGGCGGTTGAACGGATAGAGCCTAAAAAAGCATATTTTGAATTTGCGGATCAACCAGCAAATAAAATTCCGTATACTCCTAATGAAGATAAAGCTAAGGTATATAATATACCAATTGAATAATCAAAAATAGTTAAACCTTGACCAAAAGGCACAATGCCTCAACCTAACAAACTAAAAACTAAAGTTGAAACAGGAGCTAAAAAAAATAAAACTTTATTAGATTGAGAAGGAATAATTGTTTCCTTAAGAATTAATTTTAATGCATCAGAAACAACCAATTATAAAACTAAAAATTTAAAATTTATTTTATATTTTTTTTTTTAATGAAAGGTAAATTTTATATAATATAGAAGGAATTATAAAAGGTTCAACTATTACTATTAGTTTGGACTTTTCTTTAGAAGGAATTTAAATTCGTGCTACTTTTATGCCAGAAGGTTTAGTTTTTTTATGAATTCTACAATTTATATTATATTTTATTATTAATACATTTATTAAACATACTACTTCAGATAAACTATCTGTACATAAAATTGAACCGCTTGGTGCTGTTTCACTATCACCAGAAATCCAAAAAGCTAATGAAATTGGTTCAAGTAAATTATAAATATTTTCTGGAATAATCTTTTTAAAATTTTATCTAAGAACTGTTTTGCTAATTTAGTTATTGCTGGTAATCTTATTGTTCAAAAAAAAAATTTTTTGAATAATTAAATTTTCCTTTTCTTAAATTTCTATTTAAAACAAGTACAGTTAAAACAATTGGTGCTAATATTTCAAAAGTTTTAAAAAGAAATAAAAAATTTTTTGGATATGATTGTTTTAACATAATAAGATAATTAGCAGTAGTACTACGATTATGTTGGATATAAGCATCAGATAATATCAAACCAACTAGAACAGATTCTAATTAAAAAAAATTTAATTCTAATAAATTACGAATTATTTTATTAATCCAAATTTCATGTTGCCCTATTGAAAAACCTAAATTTTTATGTGAATAAACTACTAAAGCAGTACAATTTTTTTTCTTCAATAAGAAAATTTTCTATGAATCAAAATATAATTTATTTTATTAACTCTATTTATTATAACTAAAGTATAAAATAATTTTTTTAAATAAGAAATAGGACAGAAAAGATACCAAAAAGCAAATTAAAATAAATTTTAATAGAAATATGAAATTTTAAATAAAATTTTAATTAAAGTTTTTTAGTTTTAATAATTAGTAGAATATAACATCTTATTATAAAATAAAAATAAGTGAAACGTTTAATCGTTGAGAATTAAATCTAAATTTTGTAATTTTAAAACAAAATTTCATTCTTATCTACGTGTAACTAATTTATATAATTATTTTACTTATTTATTAGATTAAGTTTAAATATAAATTAAATAGCTTTCTCGTATATAGTTTCATTATTCAATTTTTAATACTAATAAATTATATATTAAAAAAGGCCACTTTCACGAAAATGGTTGTAAAATACCAAAGTAACCTACAGTATCCATGGCTATTAAATTTTTCATATAATTAAAATATTAAAATTTTCTACTTCTATTCATTTCAGATTTTATTTTTATAATTAAATCTAAACCTTCTTTTTTAAGATGTAAACCTTCATTCATTAATTCAGCAATTTTACATTAAATCTAAATAATCTAATTATTTTATATCTGGTATAGGATTTTCATTAAAGAAAGGAATTATTTTATTATTTATATCTAAAAATTTAGATATTGTTAAACAAATTTCTGGTTTTCTAGTATCTTTTTCTATTTTTCCTGAACCTAAATATTTAATTAATAATCCAATTAATTGTAAATCTCTTTTATGTTGATAAATTCTAAATCTTAATCGTGAACGATATCCGATTTTATTATTTGACTTATGAATATTAACATCGAAATTTCCTTCACCTGTTACAAAACCCACTACTCTATTGGCATCTGGAATAATTTTAGTTAAAATTATTGGTCTTTCAACAGGAGTAATATTTATAAATTCAGATTTTATTTTATCAGATATACCTAAATTCATTGATGCTTTTATATTTTTATTTTATAAAGTTCTACAAAAGAATGATGATTTTTATTTATCATAAATTCTATTACTTGTTTAAATAAAATATAATCACCTCCTTTTTGAGTTAATAAAAATTATTTTCAAAATGAGGTAAAATTATATTTATTAAATCACTTAATTTACTAATATAATAAATTACCATATTTTTAGTTTTACTTTATTGAACCAATACCACCAAAGTATTTTTGCAGTTCTAAAAATAAAGATAAATCATGTATATGTAGACTAATTTGAAATCTAGATTCACAACGTCATTCAATTTTATATTTTTTATTTTTATTAAATGACAAATAAATGAACCTTCACCATCTATTTAACCGGTTACAAATCAAGGATTCAGTTTAAGGTTAGAATTTAAAGTAGAAAATTTTCTAATATTTAATTATTTAGAAAGGATTTTAATTCGATAGTTCTTTTCAGAACCCATTAGAGTACATCTTAAATAAATTAGTATTAATTTAATCCATCAAGTACCGTATACTCGTTGCTCTTTTACAGACTTATTAATAAAGTCTGATTTAGATCCGCGATTTTCCATTTGCTTTTCATTTATCTTATGACTTGTTACCATACCTGAGTAATTACTTCATCCACTTATAACTTTTCAATTATAGCTTGGTATCACAAGCTTTAGGGTGTCCCCGGACTTTGATACTTTAACCCTTCACAGCGTGTTCCCAATACGCATGGCAGGACCTACTCTTCGTTGATGTGCTGCAAGTTGTTTTCTTTCTAATATAGTCATAAAAGCGATTGCCATTAAAACAGGAACAATTATAGACAGAACATCAATAAAACTGAAAAATAGTTTTTGACTAAAAAATGGAAAAAGATTCAAATTAATCATTATATATGTTTGTGTTTAAGTTTAAAAATTTTTCATTTATATTTAATTTATTAATAAGTTAAATTAAAATAAAAACACTCTTTATAGTCTAGTAAAAAAACTAGTTTTGAAAATAAAAAAAAAATAATAAAAAATTAAAATTTATACTGAATTAAAAAAGTAATAAATAATTAAAATATATACTGAATAAAAAAAGATTAAAAATAACTAAAATAAAAATTAAATTTTTAATAATAAAAATTTAACTAAAATTTATAAAGAATATCTTTTTTATCTTTATATTAACTTTAGTCTAACTTTCTAATTTTAATTTACAATTAAAAATAACTTTTCAGACTTATTATTAAACATGGAAATGAAAGTTTAAATATCAATTTACATTAACCAAAAAAAAAGTTAGTTTTCATTTTGTAAAATTAAAGAAAAAATCATCACATTTGTAATTTTTTTATTCAAACATAAAAAATCATTTTTATATTAATACTAAATATATTTTATTTTTTAAAAATAGTACTAAATAACATAAAACAGGACTTTAATTTAGTATTAAATAGCATTATTGCAATAAAATTTATAAAAAATAAATTTTAATTTATTTTAAATTACACAATTTTAAAAAATTAAATAAGAGCATATTTCATTAATTTTTTTATTTTTATAAAAACATAAGAAACAGCCAGTTTTTAGTCTTTTTTTATCTTTAAACTTTAATAATTTAATTTTATAATTCTCTTTTGGATTTGAACCAAAATAAACTTTTCAGAAAAAAGTTGTTCTGCCATTAAACTAAGAGAATTTAAATCTTTTTTTTCAAAAACTATTTTATTTGTTATATTTATTTTTTATATTTATTTTTTTTTTACTATTCTTATAAATATTAATTTTTTACATTTACATTAAATAATCAAAAAATTATAAAAATTAATCTTTTACCTTAAATATATAAAATATTTTAACAAACCAAAATATATTTCATCAAATTAATTTGTTTTTAATATAACAAAAATAAATACAAAATCAACTGACTTTTTATTAAAATTTATAAAATATATCAAATATTTTTTAACATTTTTTTTATTTGATTTAAATAGAGTAGTTTCTATTTTACTTTTGATTCGAATCAAAAGTAATAATTATTATGGTAGGCGCGACTCGAACACGCTATATTTTCTCCCACCCAAAGGGAGCGACTAACCAGTTTATCATCTACCATTTATTTTTTTTCTATTCTTTTAAAACTAAAAAAAAAAAATAATGAATTTATTTTTTTTTTAGAAAGATAAAAATTACTTGCTTAGAGTAAAGATTATTCAAAATATTTACAAAAATTTAAACAGTTTATTACACATTGTAGACTAAGAATTTATCGAGAGTTTTACTGAAAGGTTAAGAGGCTTCTTGGATGTTAATTCAAAAAATTAAAATTACCTACATAAAATAAAAAAAAAATAAACTTTTTAATTTTTAATTTAAATTTACTTTTTTTCACTAGAATGATCAAGAGAAACTATTTTTATGTTAAAATAGTTTGTAATTGAATACAATTTCAATTATAATTTTAACTCTAGATTCAATTAATTTCAGAAGGTAAGTTACAGTATTAAATTAAATTGCCAAATTAAGAAACATTTTTTATTTTCATCTTTTTATTCTTCTAACCATTTATTTTATTAAAATGGAGAGAAGATTATTACCTTTACAATAACTCTAAAAGAGAAACAATAAAAAATTTTTAAAGACAAAAAACTTAACTTAAAATTTCTAAAATTAAAACCTATACTTCTTATGAACAGGAAACTAATAATAATTTAAAATTAAAAAATATTTATTACTAGGTATTATCTAGGTTGAAATTTTATTTAGATTAAACTTTATTTAGACACAAATTTGAAATTAAAACTTATTAAATCTGAGTAACCTATTTTTTTTTGCAATAGTAATTTTACTACAATATTTAATTTATTTGACATCAAAACCCTTCTAATTTAAAAATAAAAAAATTGCAGTTATAAAATTGCAATATAAAAATTACAAAAAAAAAGAAAAAAATGTTAAAATTTCTTACTATTTTAAAATTTTCCATTTTGAATATACTTATAAATTTTTTCTTTTTTTTTTTCATTGAAATTTTAACATCTAAAATGAAAAAAAAGAAAAATATTATCAAATTTGGAAATGATCATATTACTTTAATTGAAAATTTATTTTTTTTCCGCAAAGGTAAATTATTATTCACCTTTCTTTACAATAGATTGAATAATAACTAATAAAAAAAGGTTAATAGTAAAATAAGTTAAGTTTGGAATAACAAACACTAATAAATGCTCAAATCAAAATTATTAGAATAAACAAAACTTTAATAAATATTTTAATTTTAGCTTTTAAATATAATTAATATTATTAGAAAAATTTTTTATTATTTTAAAACTAATAAAATAAAAATTTATCTGCTTTTTTTACCTAAAATAGAAATTTAATTAAGTATATTAAAATTTCAACTACTTAATTAGTCGATTTTATATTCAAATTAAATTTTTAAATTTAATTTAACTTTCCTATTTTATTGCTTTCCTTTTAAAATAATAGAAATAATTTACTTTATACTTTATAATTTTTTTTTATTTAAAATAAAAAAAAAAAATAAAAATAAAGAATCAACATCTAAAAGTCCTATAACAAATTAAAAATTTAAATTCTATAAAAAATTTGGAGTTTAAAACGTAAAATTTTATTACTTTTAAATGTAGATGTATGTATTAAAGCTTTAATTTAAAAAGCCATCTTTTTTTTAAAAGGGGGGGTTAAATGTTTTTAATAATTATTTTTCATGAGAAATGAAGATAGGAGCTACTAAAGCTAATAGTAATATAACACTAGTAATAATTAATCAAATTGCACCATAAGTATACAATCCTTGACCAATTGCTTCTATTTGTAAAAAACTTGTAAAAGTTGTATCAGCATTTACAGGACTATAAGTAATATAAACTGAATTTAAAGAAGAAAAATCAGAACTTAAAAATAGTTCATTTAAATTTGTTAAAATTTTTAATAAAGCAGAAATTCCAGAAACATTATTAAATGTGAATGGTATAATTGAAAAGATTTCGTAAATAAATAAAGTTCCAATTGCAAAAGCTAAAGGTATATTTTTAGTATAGGTTTTTCCTGTTTCTAATATATCACTTAATCTAATATTGATCATCATAATTATAAAAAGAAATAAAACGGCAATAGCACCTACGTAAACAATTATATAAGATATCAAGGCAATCAAATTTATCATGTAACAAAATTATTAATCAAACTTTCTTCCTATTTTCATTTTTTGATTTTATTGAACGAATTTTATATAAGCCATCCTGTTTTAGATGTTTTCCTTATTTCATTTATTTCGCAACTGTGTATCAATCTTGAAAATCTAAATGTTTCATTCCAACAATAGGATGTTTTTGAAAATAGATGGATTATCTTTTCAATTAAATCTTTAAATCTAACAAATGTTAATACAACGGCAATACCTCTAGAATCTTTATAAATTTTCCCAGATCCTAAAAAATTTTTTAAAACTTCCTTTAGTTTTAAATTTCTTTCGTGTTGTACAATACTAAAATTTAAACGTACTTGGAAGCCTATTTTATTTTTATATTTTTGACTTGTTACATGAAAACAACCCTCACCGCACACAAATCCTGCAAGCCAATTAAGATATTAATTGGTTGTAGTTTTAATGATCGGTCTTTCCACAGGAGTAAGATAAATAAAATTAGAATTTAGAAGATCAGATAATCCTAGGTTCATTGAAGCTCTTATTTTAATTATTAAAATAAAACCTTCTATAGTAAGATGTTCTTTATTTACTCATAATTTCTATTACTTGTAAAAAAAAAATTGAAAATCTGCTCCTTTTTGACTAAGTAAAGGATACTTTTCGAAATGTATTAAAATTATATTCTTTAAATTTTTGATATTATCAATCGAATAAGTAACACTTTTTCGATTTTTACTTAAATGCATATTTCCGACACCACCAAAAAATGATTTTAATTTTAGAAGTAAAGATAGCTCACGTTCGTGTAATTTTATTTTGAAAAGAAGGTTGTACTGACCATCTTAATTTCATTTTTTTATTTTGTTTGATACTTATTATAAATGAATCTTCACCATCAATTAGACCAGTAATAAATCAAGGATTCAACTTAGACTGTGAAGTTTTAAAAACTTCGAAAGAAAAATTTCTTTTACTTAATTTTAATTGTGTAGAAAGGATTTTGATTGGATAGTTTCTTTCGAAACCCTTTAGAGTATACCTTATATAGAGTAGTTTATTCTATAAACTACCGTCTACTCGTTGCTCTTTTACAGAAAAACTTTCACATATTACTGTTTTAGATCCGCGATAATCCATTTCACTTTCGATCATCTTAAAGTTTTTTACCGTACATAAGTAATTACTTCAGGCTCTTATAGTCTTTCGACTATAATCGGTACCATAAGCTTTAGGGTGTCTCCGGAGTTTGATAGTTTTAGGCACACAGATGATTTCCTACATCAAAAAAGCACCTATAAATCCTATACCTGATAAAATTAAATAAATAGCAGCATTTACAAAAGTAAGTATTAAAAAAACTATACAAATTACAGGATTTTTAGATGTAATAATTAAAACCGCAGATAGAAGTGTAGCAAAAGCTAAAATATTCATAAGAAGATTTTTCATAATTAGTATTTTTATTAATAATTTAAAGCTTGCATTTTTAATGCTCGATTAATTAATTATTTAAAACAAAACCTAAAAAAAAATAACTTATTGTATAAAAAAAACTTTTATATTAAAATAGCATTTAATTTTATAGTTTTTGTATTTTCTAATATAAGCTTTAAATAGAAATAATTACAACAGATAAAAAATTTTGTAATTATAATTTTAAAATTTTAAATAAAATAATTAAAAATAATCGATAAAAAGCTGTAAACAAGAGACAATTAAATATCAAGTAGGTTTAACCATAAAAAATTTTACCTTTAAAACTTAAGGATGTTTTCAAAAATCTAAATCAAAAAAAAATAAATTTTAATTTATTTTATCTTGTCCTTTTTTTTTATTGATTCTAAATCAAATTGCTTTGAACAAATTTAAATTTTCACGTAATCTTTATAAAATTTTCCGCTTTTTGTTACACCTCTAATTATAAAAATATGTAAATTTAAGTTTTTATTTAAAACAGTAAATTTTTATTTTAAATTAAAATATAATATATTAATTTACAAAGAAAGGGAAGGAAAGGGGTTTAAATAGTTTTTTTTTTCTAATTTAAAAACAAAAAAATTTTATATTTTTTTTTTTAGATTATCATTACTTTTTTATAGATAAATAATATTAAGTTAAAAAAAAAGGAATAATATTTATTTATTAAAAAATAAAACCTAAATAGTGTTTATAACTATTAAATTAAATAAAAAGACTAAAATATTTTTAAAAAAATTTATTATTTATTATTATTTAAAGTAAAAAAAAAAGACAAAATACACAATTAATTTTATTTTTTTTTTATATTTAAACTATTAATATTAATATTAATATTAATAGTTTAAATTTTTTATTTTATTATAAATTAAGTAGTTAATAAATTTAATATTTTAAATTAAAACTAAAAAAAATTATACTTTTTTTTTATTAATGACAAAAATACTATTTTTTAAATTATAATTTTATTTTTTGAAAAGGAGGTAAATGTATACAAACAATTAAACTTAAAATATTAACACAAATTACTATTAAATACTTAATAAAAACTATTAATTTTAATAGTGGTGTTTTTTTTATTTAAATAAAAAAATAAAAAAAATACTGGTTAAAATTGCTAATAAAAATACGGGACAAAGTGAAAAAGTAAATCAATTATTTAATTATTAATAATAAAGAACTGACTTAAAAAACATTATTCTACTTTTTATTATTTTATTTTTTTTATTCCTTTTATAAGTTTTTCGATGATAATAGTCTTATTTTTATTTACTAACAAAATAAGGTGATAAATAAAATTTATTTATAAATTTTATTTACTTAAAAAATAAGGTGAAAAATAAATTTATTTATAAAAATAAATAAAAATAAATAGACAGAAAAAAATAAAATACCGAAGCAAAAGTAATGATCGGTTTGAATCTTTGGGTAATGTATTTACCAATAAAAAAAAAACGATATGAAAGGTAAATAAAAATATATATAATATGTTTTTGATGTTTTTATTTGAAAAATTATAATAAATTATTAAATTTATTTATAAATTTTAAATTTACTTTATTATTCGCAAAATCTTTAATTACTCACATCTATTCTATAAAAAAGAAAAAAATTTTTTTGTTCTTATATTTTAGTTTTTTTTTATAAATTATAAAATTTTAAATTATAAATTTTTTATTTTACTTTTAAAGGTTCAATATTATAAATAATTTACTTAAATAAAAAAAAAATTATAAATAATTTATTTACTAATAAACAAACTATTTACTAATATACAAAGATTTTAAAATTGTAACTTAAACTAATTAATATTAAGAAAAAAAATTAATAATAAATTTTAATTAAAAGATAAATAAATATTTATTTTAATAATGTTTATTAATCAAATTAAAATATTAATTAAGAACCTTTATTTTTTTTTATAAAAAAAAAGGGGGGTAAATTAGTTTTTGTTTAAATAAAAGTTTAAGTTTTTAATAGGCTGATTATTTTAATTTAATTTTTAATATGTTTTTTTATTTGATAATACTAAAAAAAGTGAAAAAAAATATATAATAACTAGTCTAATATCGCTTAAATAATAAATTTCTAATAATATATTTGAAAATACTAAGAATAATAAAGTTATAAAACTTAAGGAAATATATAGTGAATAAGTTGTAATAATTCCTGTATCCAATTTAGCAATATTTTTACCAGTATTTAAGAAATAAGTAGCTAACCCATAAGGTCCTATTAATTCTATTACACCTCTATCAAATACTTTTGATATTGTATATCCTAGCTGTAAACCTAAACTTATGATATAATTATTATAAATTACGTCAAATAGATATTTTCCATTAAGGAATGTATAAAATTTTCTTCCTAATGCAGTTTCAGTAATATCAATTGAGATATTTGGTATAAAATTATAAATAAAGAAAGCAGAAGATGCTCCAATTATAGTAAATATTAAAGGAAGTAATTTAAAAATAAGACTCATTGAGAATTCAGCTTCAATGATAGATACATTGTTAGGGTGTATAAAAATAGAGTTTCCAAGGAAATCAGTACCGACTCCTGTATAAAAATCAGAAACCAAGTAACCGAAACATATACTGAATAAAGACAATAGAAATAAAGGAATAATTACAGATAAGCTAACTTCATGTGAATTTAGATAACTTACTTTAGGCCCATTAGGAATTGTAAAAAAAACAAGACTTAAAAGCCTAAATGAGTAGAATGCTGTAAGACCTGCAGTTATTGAACCAAGAATGAATGCAAAAGATCCACTAAAGCTATATCTAGCAAAGGCTAATTCAATTATTAGGTCTTTTGAGTAGAAAGCTGTAAGAAATGGTATAGCTATTAAAGATAAAGTACCTACTAACATTACTGAGTAAGTAAAAGGTAAAAATTTAATTAAACCACCCATTCGTCTTACATCCTGTTGATCAGCAAAACTATGAATAACAGCACCAGCACCAAGGAATAACAATGCTTTAAAAAAAGCATGATTTACTGTATGCATTAGTGCTACATTATATTGCGATAATCCAATTGCCATTACCATATAACCTAGCTGAGAAATAGTACTGAAAGCTATTATTCTTTTTAAATCATTTTGTACTAAACCGCAAGTTGCTGCAAAAAAAGCCGTAGTAGAACCTACTAAAGTTATAATTAATAATGCTGTAGGGCTAAATTCTAGTAATGGTGAAGATCTAAGTAATAAATAAATGCCAGCAGTTACAAGTGTAGCCGCATGGATTAAAGCACTAACTGGTGTTGGCTATAAAACAGAAAATTTATTTTTCTGTTTAGACTATTTCATATTATTATTAAAAAAAATATAATTTTCACATATAGTCATTAAGAATTTATAATTATATATTTTTTATTTTCTGTTAATTATTCTTCATTATATTTTAAAATTTTTACTTTTAATAAAATTATTTTTTACTTGTATTTAAAATAATTGAATATTTCAACATATATTGAATTTTAAGGAGAGCCCAACTATTAAATTTTATTTTTTTAACACTCTTATTAAGAAATAATTTTCAAATTAACCTAATTTATTTATATATTAAATCTTTATGTTAAAAGGATTCCTAATTCTCGAACTAAAGGCATACTAGTTTTAGAAAATCTAATACGATATGTATTTTTATCTTTATTACGTATTTTTAGAGTAGTTTTAATACCTAAATTACTTAACAAAAATTGAAGTAATAAACAATCAGACTTAGTGAAAGATTTTGTACATAATAATATAGTTTTAGTTCTACCATAAGAATTAAAATATCCATCAACCGTTATTCAATATGCTAAACAAATAGGTGAAAACATTTTACCTATTTTAATTGGTTTTTTTTTTTGATTTGTTTATTTTATTTATTTTATATAATATAGGGGGTGATAATATGTGGTTCAACTAAAGTGATTAATCGAGAAATATTTCCTGAGTTTTTTTACTTAATCTAATTCTTCAACACTTTTCTTTATTTTATTCTTTGGTTTTACCTGCAATTAAATTAAATTTATAATGTAAAGTTTAGATTAATAAATCTACTTTTACTGAAGAAAAATTATCAGTACATAAATATAAAGTCCCTTCAGATCAATAACTATCAACCATTATTCAATGAGCTAAATCTAAAGGTTTAAGTAATTCTCCAATGTTTATTGGTACAATTTTAATAAATTTATTATTATTATTATTTAAAACATATCATTGTTTAAGGATTTAAATTATAGAAGCTAAAGATCTAGAAGCAAAATGATATTGAGTCACCGGTTTATCTGTTTTAGGTTTAGGCTAAGGATGTGGTGGAGTATTAGTACAAATTTTACTATAAATATGTAACCATAAATATGTAACATACTCTTTACTTTTAAAAGTCATAGTAAATTGTGCATTTGTATTAAGTTTAGGTAAACCATCAGATCCTTTTTTATTAAACCGTAAATGATCATCAGCTAATAAATCTCCAACAATTGCATTTTTTTAGCTCTAAAGATAATGGCACAAAGGTATTTTTTTTTTAATTATGAATCTACCTTTAGATTCTCTTTTAGAACTTATAGGTAAATTACTCAAACAAAAAACTCTAAATTAGAATAATTGCTATTTTCTATGAAATAAATAAAAATTTTATATTTAAAATTTATTTAAATAAAATAAATTAAATAATAAAATAAAATAAATAAAAAGATTAAATTAAGTATTTTTTTTTTATTAATTTGTTGTTAACCGAACCCTCCATCGAACCTGGTAATCAACTGTGTAGAGGAATTTGACTAGATTTAGCCATAGCACCGGTAAGCAATAATAAAGCAATAATTGTAATAACAGTTTCATTCATAAAAGGTGATATAGTGAAAACTGTAGCATAATTTAAAGAACCAAATAATGCAAACATTGCAAAAAATCCTATATTCAATCCCATATCACCTAATCTATTCATTGTTAAAGCTAGTATTGCTGCTTTATTTGCTTGTATTCTAGTGAATCAAAAATTAATTAATAAATAAGAAACAATTCCAATCAAATCTTATAAATAAAAAAAATTTTTTAATAGAAAATTTTATTAAAATATTAAAAATAGCTTTATTTTTTTATTTACCTGTACTATGATAACCAATAAGGAATTATATCTAGCCTTGGTACTTAAAATTTAAAATAATATAAATATTATTTTAAAATATAAGGAAATTTTGACTATGCATTAAGCACCATTACAGGTACCCATTATTGTTCTACCCGATCGCGATTTAAAAATGAAACCGACGATCTTTAAATTAAAGCTAATTTATTTGATCGTTTTCAATAATGTCGCAAAAATAGTAAATAAATATAATTTAAATAATAAAAATTTGAATATTTTATTATTGCAGATGCAGTTATAATCATTTATCTTTATTTTTTCATTTTAATTACATAAAGATTATTTGAACTATTTTTACTATGATGTTAAAAATTAAAAATCTCCTAATTTATAATATAAAGAAGGAAGCATATATGGTTTAACTAATTTAGAAAAAATAGGCATAGATTTTTTATTAATATAAAGAGTATTTCCTTTATTCTTACCTCCAGATTGTATAGTAACAGTAAGATTATATTTTTTATTTAATATTTTACAAAGGAAATCGAGTTCTTTAATTGTAAAACAATTTGTAGCTATTTTAACTCCCTTACCTAATTTAGAGCCATCATCCATAAATCAAATAGCTATTGCTAATGGTGTTAAATACTCTTCAATATTAAAAGGTATAATTTTTATAAAATTTTGTTTAGTTATATCATATTTATAAAACATTTCATGAATTCAATTAAAACTACTAAATGTATAACTATTAATACGATAATGAAAAAATATTTCTCCTTTTTTTTTTATTCTTTTATGAAGTTTAGGTTTATTAGTATTACAATAACCTCTAGTTGATAAATATGAATGAAATCACATCAAATATTCTACATTTTTATTTGATTGTTCAAATATAAATCTTGTACCTACACCCTTTTTTCTTTTTTCTAAATGTGAATCACCCAAAGTAGCGCCTATTATTATTTCAATAATATCAAAATTATGAGGACCTATTCGTTTATATGATGCCAATTTTTTATTTAAATTATTAGTTAAAAAAGTTCTACTTTTATCTTTAAAATAATATTTTTTATTTTTATTTTTCAATTTATATTCTTTTTTAAAGCATAATAAAAATATTATATTATTTAAAACATTATCATTATAGCATCATTTAAGACACTGAAATATACCTTCTCAACCAACAAACATTACAAAATAATTAGAACCTGAAACTAAAAATAACATAAAAAAAGTAAATAAAGATAAATAGGAAAAAAATCGTTGATTGTGCTTAAAGAATCAAATTTAACCATGCAATTTATATTATTCTATAGATCTTCCTTTGTTCATTTTTTCTTTAATAGCTCGAATTAAAGATAAACCCTCAATTGTCAAATGTTGACCCTCATTCATTAGTTTTACAACCTTACACCAGTCTAAATAATCTAGTTGTTTAACACCTAATATTGGATATTTATCAAAAAAAGGTAAAATAATATTGACAATATCTGAAAAATTAAAAATTTCTAAGACTATTGCAGATTTTTCAGAATATTTATATATATTACCAGTGTTAAAATATTTATTTATAACTTGCATAAGAAATTTGTCTCGAATATGTTGTACTAATCTAAACTTTAATTGAACTCTGTATCCTATTTTATTTGTTCCTTTAAATATTTTAATGGAAAAATTACCTTCCCCTGAAGCGAAACCTGAAATCCAGTTAGGATCAGGTAAATTTTCTATTTTTATAATAGGCCTTTCAACAGGAGTAAAAAATTTAAATTCAGATCTTAATTTTTCAGAAAGACCTAAATTAATAGATGCTTTTAAATTGACAACTTGCTGTAAACCTTCAATATTTAAATGAGTTTTATTATTTAAAAGTTCTACAACTTGTTTAAATAATATAAAGTCTGCTCCTTTTTGAGTTAATAAAGTATATTTTTTCAAATGATTAACCAATATTAATAATTCTTTATTAGAACTAATAATATAATTATTAAATTTGTTTGATTTATAAATATTACCAATACCTCCAAAAAATTCTTTAATTTGCAATAATAATAATAAATCCTGTTCATGAAGACCAAGTTGAAATTTACATTCAATTCTTCAACCTAGTTTACGTCTAGAATCTTTTACAACTAAAACAGTGAATGAACCCTCGGCATCTATTAAACCACTGACAAATCAAGGATTCAAATTAGAGCTATTAGAAATATTACAAAAAGATCTAAAATTAAATTGTTTAGATAACATTTATTGAAAAATTAACAGCGTAAACTGTCATTTAGAGTATACCTTAAAAATTTTAATTTTAAAATTTTAAAATTTTAACTACCGTCTACTCGTTGCTCTTTTACAGTAATAATTTAATATAAAAAAAAAAATACTGATTTAGATCCGCGATATTCTATTTCATTTTCACTCATACAATAGCTTGTTACCTTACCCAGGTAATTAATCTGGCCATTATTATTTTTCAACTTTAATTTGGTACTATAGTCTTTAAGAGGTCCCCGGAGTTTGATAGTTAATCCCCACTAAACAAAGAGAGGATCTTCAGACATATAATTTGTAGAAAAAATATGAATTAAAGTAGAAATATATAGAACAGGTATAAACCAATTATTTTTACACGCAATATACGTGATGCTTTATTTTACAATAAAGTTAAGACAATGTTATAATCTTGAATCTTATAATTCGATTAAAAGATTTTGGACGCTAATAGTCGTTGAACGATTCTATTTTTTATTATTAATAAAAAAGACTTCGCTGCATATAGTCTTATTTTATTAAATAAGATGTCTATGAAATTCTCCCAATTATCATTAGATTTTCTCAAATCTAAGCGACATAAAAATCACTAGGATTCATATTAATTAAATATAATAAACATTATAATGTTTTATTACAACCAGAACTAATTTACTTTATAATAAAAATGTCTACACATGTAAGGTTTAAAAAGTTCTCTTACTTTAAGTGTTTCAAAACGATAAATATAAATACGAGGTTTACCATTAGAATAGTTAATAGAACTTTGAATGTTCCATTTAATTAATAGTACATTCTTTAACCTTACAACATCAATAATAGTAAAGTTATCAGTACAAAGAACTAGTCCAGTTTTTGAACTTCGACTACCATCGCACATAATCTAATGAGCTAATGCAACTTCAGTAAGTAAATCATAGATATCTATTGGAACAATTTTTACACCATATACAATAAATTTATCATAAAGAATTTTGAATACTACATAAGTTCGAGTTTTCAATACTAAACTAAAAAAGATTTTTCCTCTTAACCGATGGTAAGTTAAAAAAGGAAAAGATTGGCAGTAGGAAAACAAAATTAATCAAACAAATCATAAATATGGAAAATTTACAATAGATTGTCCAAAGGTAATACGAGCTGTTTAGTATTAGGTCCTCATTTAGAAATATTAGCATCACCTAGTAATAAACCAATAATTACACCAAGATGAAATGAAGGTAGTCCCAAATAATATCTAATAAAAGAACTAGCTTGATATCCTAAATTACTTCCCCTTGAATATTGAGAATTTCAAATAACTAAAGCTGTACAAGTAGTAGGTAAAAATTTATATTTAGGTTTGAAAATGTTAACCCAAGTTTTGTTTTCAACTCAAACAGGTATAAGATATAATTCTTGTAAATCTAGTGATTTTTTATACATCGAAACAGTTAATTGATCAAATAAAAATTCTCATGAAATATACATAAATTCAGAATCAATTCAACTTCCTAAATTTATAAAAACAGGGCTTCCGCATATTCCTACTTCATAAAAAGCAATAGTCGCTAATATTGAAGATAAAAAAAGACATGTACATGTAATAAGATGTGCACCTGTAAAACCTATTTTTCTACCTAAGAAACCTGAAATAAAAGAACCTAAAAAAGGTAAAATTAAAATTGAAAGATACATTATGATTTAATTAAAATATTTCCTCTTAATCTGTAGTAAGCTACTAGAATACTTAAACCTATAACAGACTCAGCACCTGCTATAGAAATTATATATATGCTAAAGGTTTGTCCTATATTATCATCAAATCTAAATGAACTTGTTAAAACTAGTAAAGTAACAGCAAGAAGCATTATTTCTATTGCAATACAAACACATAATAACAATATAATATATAAAAATTTATTAAAATATTCTTCTTTGATTCATTCCATTAGCAATTTTTTAATTTGATTTTTTCCTTCTGGTATTAAATGTTTTTTTTGTTTTATTTTTTCAATACCTTTACAAAAATCTATGAAATCTAAATATTTAGCACCATATAAACAATGTTTATTTAATTTTTTAAATTAAAATACAAATATGAGACAACTTAGCTATAGTTATTTCTTTTACATTTTTTTTTTTGATTTAGATAAAATACCAAAACCTAAAAATTTGACTATAGCATTCAAAAGTAGTAAACTTTTTGTGTGTTGACCTATGCTAATTATACCTCTAATATCACGAGTTAAAGAAAAGAAAAAAGAACCATCAGTATTTATAAAACCAGCCAATCAATAATAATTTAAATTAGATAAAATAGGGTTATAATTAGGAAGTGTTATAGCTTTCGCATTTTGGAAAACTATCTTTAAGACTTTTTGTTAATCCATTAGGAAAAGCTGCTTTAATATTAACTAATTGAATTAAACCTTCTTTAGTTAAATGAGCTTTACTTTTAAAAATATTAATAACTTTAGATCACATAATAAAATTAACTAATCTATATGTCATTAAAGAATAAGATAAAAAATGTTTTTGAACAAGAATACAATTTTTTTAAACCTTGTACTCTATATTCATACATTTTATTTATATTATCTGTTTTAATAGACCCAATACCATTAAAAAATATATCTAATTTTAACATTAAATTATAATTAACTGGATTAATTGCTGCTACTATTGAATATCCAGGCTTTAATTCAAATCCTTTTTTTAATTTATTATTTTTAACTAAACTAAATCAGAATGAACTATCTCCATCGCTAAAATCTGTAACATATCAAGGATTAATATTTTCTTTTTTTTCTTCTTTAAGTTTGCAATTAGTTTGAATTTCTTTATTTCTTTTAATAATTATAGAAATATAATTTAATAAAGGAATAAAATCAATAAAAAAATTAATAAATTGAAAAGATAAAGGTAAATATGTATTAATAATAAAAATAATAAATAATATTTTTATACTACATATTAAAAAAAATAAACTAAAATATAAATTTTAATTATAGTTAAAATATTTTTACATTAAAAATTTAAAATAGAGTATCATTTTTAAATAATATTTTATAAAAAAAAATATGTATTATTTTAATTAGATAATTTTTATTTATTGTTAAAATATGTTGGACTATTTCTTTACCTTAAATTTTAATAAAGTATTTAATGTATAGTCTCTGAGGTATTTTAACCTGCGAATTAATTAATTTTAAAGTAAAATTTTCATAATATTGAAACTTTGTTTAATTATTTTTAAAATTTATTTTAATTTTTAAAAAATTTACTAATAATAAATATAATTTTTAGATTAATATTATTCTATATATTTATAAAATTGTTTTCGCTTTTATTTAAATGCAAGTAATATAAAATATATTACTGGACTATTAATTTGATAATCATTAGGATAATATTTTTTCTATTTAAAATAAAACCTAGGATACCTATTAAGAATAAAAATAAAGATAAATTCATTTTTAAGTATTTTTAAAAATTCCTTTGGGAAAATTCAATAAAGTAAATTTAATTATAAATATATAGATATAAAATTTATTTTATCATAAAATTATAAACCTGTACCACCTCAAACATAAATAGCAACAAATAAAAATAACTATATAACATCAACAAAATGTCAATAGTATATTGCAGCTTCAAAACCTTCAGATTACTTTTATGTTATAAGTGAAAGCTTTAATATAAAAATTTGTTCTATTAAAGCTAAAAGTAAAAAAAATAGTTACTATAATTAATTTTTTATTTTTTATTTATTGTCTTTTTGATTTAATTATTTCTTTCCACTTTGTTTTTATCTCTGAATAAACTTCCATTTTTAAAACAATTTCTTAATTGTGCTACAGCTGTTTCAATTGCAATTCCCTCTATACCAGATAAATTTCTGCCAGCTTCTCTTATTGATATAAATAAATTAATCTTTTTAGTAACAATATTTGTTAATTTTATCAGTATAGTTCTAGGATGATTTATTACTGCTTTAAAACTTTTTTCATCTTTACTTTTTAATACGTCTATTGGTTCATAAGGCGCTTTTACTTTTTGTTTAATTATTCTTTCAAACTTATATTTATCAAATAATAAATTACCACTCTTTAAAATGTTTCTTCTTATTTTATCACGAATCATATAAAAACTAATTCCTTTTATTAAAGATAATTGTTTTGCTGCCTCTATTATTGAATTATAAATCTTAGTCTCATTAGTTAAAACATTTTTAACTTTTAATTGAATACTCTTGTAGTGATTTTTTTTTTTCAATATTGATAGATGAATGCTTAAAACCAATTGAAGAAAATGATTTTTTAAATTATTAGATTCTGGATTAAGTAAATTAAAATAATTTTGTTCTCTTTCTGCAATTTCACTTGGTTTACAATACTCTAAGTTATACAATGAAAAGTTAGAGTAGCCATTTTTAAGTAAAGCACTATAAATAATCGAAAATAAATACCGTTTATATAAAAGTTTTAAACTAAAGTAATTATTGATTCTTCTAGTTAAATTTTTACTTGAACCAATGTAAATTTTTCCATTTTTTTTAGATAAATATCAGCTTTTTTTCTATTACTTTTATCGTTATAAATTTTTTGTTTACAAATTTCAGTATTATTATATTCTTTGATAGGAATTATATTAGTTCCAAATTTTGTGGTTTTAAATATTTCTATTTCTTTATTTGATTTATTTAATTTAAATTTATCAGATTCAGTAGAAGAAAAATTTTTAGTTAAAACAAAAGTAAAAATGCAGGCATTTTTTTGAACAATTTATTAAAAAATAATTTTCAATCAAAGTATTAAATTATGCAATTAATATTAAACATATAATAAATTGTTCAAAAAAATAACATAAAAGAATTAAATTATAAGTGTCAAATTTTATAGGTCAAATAGTAAAACTAAAACTATATTAAAATGAATTAAATAACAAAGAAATATTAAAATTAAAATAAAAAAATAAAATATAGAAACAAATTACAAACCAGGACCACCTCATATGTAAATAGCAACAAATAAAAATAACCAAACTACATCAACGAAGTGCCAGTAATAAATAGCGTTTTCAAATCCAACGTGATGTGTATTAGTTAAATGGTAATTAATAATTCTAAAGAAGCCTACTGTAATAAAAATTGTACCAACAATAACGTGTAAACCATGAAGCAATTTAAACTAAGTTAAATCAAATATATTTTTAGTTATATTTATAAATTTTAATAAGTAAAAAAAAGTAATATTTTTGAATTTAAATTTTACATTTATTATATAATGTTTTATTTATAAAACAATTTAAATTTTAAATTTAAAATTTTTTTATTTCAGAATAAATTATATTTTAAATTGAATATAAAAATAAAAATTTTAAATTGATTTAAATAGTAAATCGGAATTTATATTTAACTAAATTATAGTTATATTACGTAAAATCTCTGAGGAAAATATGACTTTTCCTGCGTATTTTTAAACTTTTTTTTTTATAAATATAATAATAAATTATAAATTATTAAAGTAAATTGTTATTAAAACTTTACGCAAATAGTAATAATATCTCAAAAATAGAGAGGCCTTTACTATCATTCATAACTTAAAAAAAAAAATAATTTATCTAAGAAAAATTAATGATGTACTATTTTGTTATTATAATAATTTTTAATAATTATTTCAATAATTCACATTATTGTTCAGACTATTTCTTTAACCTTATTAGTATTTTTAAGGTTATAGGGATTTCGTGTCAGGATTATTGTAAATAAAATACTCACCTATTAGTCGTTGAACGCACTTATATTTCTTTTATTTCGTTATTAATATAAGCTTCGCTGCAAATAATCTAAAAAATTTTTTAATTTTAAGATTTCCTTGCAATTTACCCTATTTGCAATCAATTAACTTTAAAAAACATTAAAAATAAAAAAATTTTTTTTTGGTAAAATATAAAAAATAAATAATTATAAAATTTATTTTAATTTACATTAAATTAAAATTATTTTTACAAATTTAGAATAAAAATGTGGAGTTAGGGGAACATATTAATTAATTAAAAAAAAAATAAAATTTATAGGCAGGCAAAATTAAATTACCTGTTCCCTTAAAATTAAAATAAATAAATTTAAAATTTAAAATTAAATTTTTATATTTAACTTAATTTTTAGCCTAAGATATTTTCTTTTTTAAAATTTCGTTTTAAAAATTAGGTTTTAAAAATTTTAAAAACCTAATTTTTTACTTTTTATAAAGAACATTTAATTAAGCTACAAAACTATAAAAATTAGGATAAAGCAAAGCTGAAATCTAAAAATTTTTATTTTCTTTGTATATAATCAGTTACATAATAATCTAAATTATTTAATAATTCACTGATACTAATCATATTAAGTAATAAAATCATTATTAAAACAAAAGAATTTACTATAAACATAATTAATATAAATCTATTATTATAATCAATACTTTTATTAAATCTTTTCTTAAATCAATCTTTTATTTTTTTAGGTAAATATTTTTCAACTAAAGAAGAAATAAATTCTAAATTATTTTTTAATATATAATTATTAAATATTAAGATAAGTAAACTAATAGTTAAAAATAATATAAAAAAATTTAAAGTAAAAATAGAAGTTAAAAAAAATTCTAAATTACTTTCTTCAAAAATAAGATGATCTTTATCGATTTTATCAATTGCCTCAGTAGGAGAAAAAATAAATGAATTACTATCATCATCAGGACTAGGAATAAAATCTACTTTTGTATTAGCATGTTTTGATTCTTTAATTGTACTTTCAATATCAATTCTTTTTAAAATTCTTTCACCAACACCTATTCCAACTTTCGTTGAAGCAGCAGTTACAAGTGAGGTACTACCAACTGCAAAACCTCGTTGTACTGGAGGCAATCCTGCAGTAGCTTTTATCATGGCAGCAGTAGCTGAACCTGTCGCCGCTCCAACGCCTAAATTAGGTATAAATTTTTCTAACGCTGATTTACCTAAATCATTTATAGTTTTACCAGTATTATCGACAATGTCTTTTCGTATTTTGAAAGAATAATATTCATTATTATTATCTTTTTCTGTTTTAACTTCAACTACTTCTTTTTTATCATTGCTATTATTATTAGTATTAGCTTCATCTAAAATATTATTATTTTTATTGTTATTATTTATAGCTTCATCATCCCCATCACAATATATTGTTGTATAAAGAAAATTAATTTTAAAAAACAAACTAAAATTAATAAGTATTATTTGAATTAGTAAAAATATAAAAATTGAAATTATAAAATTTTGAATAAATCTTATAAAAAAATTATCAGAACGTTTTTTAATATCAAAAATAAAATGTGTTATTAAAAAAAAGATTATAAAACTAAAAAAAATTAATATTATATCAAAAATGTCATTATCATAAAAAAATTTATAAATAATTAATCCTAAAAAAATTACAGAAATAACATTTAAAAAATTAATATTTCGATAAAAAATATTAATAATTCTTAAAATTCAATTATAAAATCTTTTCATTTTATTATTTTTATTTGATAAATTAGAATTTTTTATTTTATAATGAAAATTTTTATTTAAGTTAAAAGATTTTTTATTTTTATTTAATAAATTAAAAGTTTTATTTTTTTTAGTTAAAATTGTACTATATTTATAATAATTTAAGAAAATTTTACTCTTTTTAGGTGAATTAAAGTTAATTGAAAGGGGCAACATATACCCATGCAGACCAGTTGCACAAAAAAATGCAGATCCAAAAACACTATCAGCTATAGTAATAGATGATTGAGCGTATTCAAAAGCTTGTAAACCAGTAAAAATTATAGCTAAAACAATAGTAAGTAAGGTACCAAAAATAGCTGCATTTCTTTTAGAAGCTAATAAACCATGATGCGAATAAGTAATTGTTGCCAAATCTCCAGTTATATAACTTATAATTTTTCTGAATTATAAAACCCTTGTACTTTATATAAATTTATTTTTTCAATTTATACTTAAAAAAAAGTATTTTTAAAAATTTAAATTTTTATTTAAACAAAAATGTTTAACATTGAAAATATTATATAAAGCCTTTGTAAATAAAAATAATAAATATTATTAAAAATTTTTATTATTTATAATTTAGAGATTCCGACTGTACATTAAATTCCTTTATTAGAAATCCATCAGTGAACCAGTCTGTAGCAATTTTTAATTTTAATTAAATAAAAACTGACGGTCTTAGAATTAGATACTTCTTTTAAGCGTTTTCACTAATGTCGCCAAAATTAGTAAATAATAATTTTATTCACTAAACTAAAAATTAAATTTTACAATTTACAATATAAATATTTATATTTGTAAAAAAAAAATTTTTAATTTTTAGGACTATATAATTATTTATTTTAAAAATTAACTTCAAAATTTTTAATTTAAATTTATTTTATATTGCATACTAGGATGAATATAAGGTTTAACAATTTTAATTAAATTATTAAGATTAGATTTAGGAATATATATATTATATTGATTTACTACTGATACTTTATGAATAGATGAATCAAGAGAGTATTTATTTTTTAATATTAAAGATAAATATTGAATTTCTTTGAGTGTAAACAAATTAGTACAAAATTTTAATCCTTTATTTTTAAATTTCGTTCCATCATCCATTATTCATATAGCTAAAGCCATTGGACTTAAATATTGTTCAATAATTTTAGGAATTATTTTTCGTCCTAAAGGTTTAGGGTAAAACTCATCATGTATTCAATTAAAAGAGCTATAAGTAAAAGTTCTAAATCTAAAAATATAACGTAAGTCACCGTTTAATCCAGATCTAGTTTGAATAATTGGGATTTCTTGTTTACAATAACCTAAAATACTTATAATTTTATGTAATCATATTAAATATTCACCATGTATTTTTTCTTGGTAAAAAGCAAAACGTGAACCATTGCCATCTCTTTCCATAGTACCATCTCCCAATAAAGATCCTATTAAAATTGAAATTATATCTAAATTATGAGGACCTATTCGTTTAACAGATAAAACTCTAGGAGAAGAAAAAGGTAAAATACTGCTTATTAAAATAAAATCAAATAAATTATATTTCAGGCAATCACCAGATGACAACAATAATAAAGTATTAAGTAAAGGAATGGCGAAAGGATTTATTACATCCACACCTATTGGTGGCCATTGAGAACCAAGTTCAATTGCAGGTGAAAGAGCACTCGTTTTTATTTATTTGTTTCTTTATATAAATTATACAAAAAGCAAATAAATATTTAGATTTTAATTTTATGCTTTTTTATGTTAATACTATTTTCTACTTCTATTCATTTTACCTTTTATTTTTTTTATTTCATCTAATCCTTCTCTAGTTAAATGAGCTTTATTTTCCATTAACAGAGCCGCTTTTTTAAAATCTTCATAATTTTTAGATTTTATACTATGTAATTTAAATTCTTCAAATATTGGAATTATTTTACTGCGAACATCTGTAAATTTTTCAACTATAAACTTCCCATAACCAGATTTAGAAATATATCTACCACAATTTAATGTTGATATTAAATTTTTTAAAAATTCTTGATCTTTACTATGTTGAGTTAAAATAAATCTTAATCAAACAGTTTCCCCTAATTTAGATTCTGGTGATTTTTTTAAAGCTATAAAGAAACATCCTTCAGCATCCGTGAAACCAGCTAACCAGTTTAAATCTTGAATTTTTCTATCTTTGATTTCTGGTTTTAAAGCAGGTTCTAAATCTGGAAAAGCTAAACTTAATTTTTCAGATAAAATTCCTCTATTTAGTGTAGCTTTAATTGAAACTATTCTATTTAAACCTTCTAAAGTAAGATGTTTTTCCTGTTTCATTAAATTTAGAACTTTTTTAAAAAGTAAATAATCGAAAAGTTTTCGAGTTAATAAAGGGTAGTTATCAAAATGATTAATAATAATATTTAAATCTTCTAGGCCAGATATTCTAAATTGGACAGATTCTGCACCCAATTTTGTGATATTTCCTACTCCAAAGAATAATTTAATTTGTTCTAATAAGGCAAGGTCTTTTTTATGAACACCAATTTGGAATGTAGATTTTATTCTATAATTTGTTTTATGTTTAGAGTTTGAATAAATCCCTACAAAAAAACACCCTTCTCCATCAGTAAACCCTGTAACATAATTAGGATTTAATCATAAAGTTGAATAATTAGATGATGTAGATTTACTAGAAAAAAATGATCTTTGAGTATTATTTGAATAAATATTAGTATTAACAATTCTTATAGAATGCATAAAAACCAAGTTTCCTTGGCACTTAGGGCACACCTTACAATATTTAGAAAATATTGAGAAACCGTCTGCTCGTTGCTCTTTTACAGTTATAAAACTAACTGATTTAGAACCGCGATTGCCCATTCCTTGAACTAAGCCAAGAATTTCTAATGATATTACTATACCCTCAGGCATTAATGAGGCCACTATTATTTTTTCAATTAATAGTTTAGTTATTAGAGCTTTAGGGTGTCCCCGGTGTTTGGTTTCTATTCACAAATTTATTTTCTATGAAAAAATCCTCAAAATACTGAAAAAAAAGCAAAAGCCTCACTAACAATAAATAGAACAATACCATAAATAAGTCCAACAACTACTTCTTTTGTATGATCACCAAGTAAAGTAGCCTCAGTCACGACATCTCTAAGCCATAATGCCATACCAAAAGTTGTAATAATAAAACCTAAAGTTAAAATATAACCACCTAAATAATAACCATGCATAAATAATACAGCACCTGTTGTCATAGTTAAAAGTGAAAAACTAACTAAAATCATGACTATCAAAAATTTTCATGCAATTAATTATCCGTAAACTTTCTATCTCTATTCATTCCAGATTTAATTTCACGAATTTGATCTAATCCTTCTAGTGTAAGATGTTTTTTTTCAACCATTAGTTTTACAACTTTGCAAAAATCAAGAAAGTCTAAATGTTTTACTCCATAAAGAGGATTTTGTTCAAAAAAAGGAATAATTATTTTTTTTATTACTGTAAATTTATATATTGTTAAAGTAACAAAAGGTTCTCTAGAATTTTTATATAATTTTCCAGCGGATAAATATTTAGTTAATAATTCCATTAATTTTATTTCTCTTTCATGTTGGCCAATTCTAAACATTAATTGTACATGATATCCTAATTTGTTTGATTTTGATTCAGCAATTCAAACTTGAAAATTTCCTTCACCAGTTGTGAAGCCAGAAAGTCAATTAGGATTTGGAATATTATTAGTATAAATAATTTGTCTTTCCACAGGAGTAATTAGACTAAATTCTTTTTTAACTTTATTTTTGAGACCAAAATTCATTGAAGCTTTAATGTTAATAATTTTATAAAGACCATCAAGAGTAAGATGACCATTATTATTCATTATTTCTATTATTTGTTTAAACAAAATAAAATCAGCTCCTTTTTGAGTTAGTAAATTATACTTTTCAAAATGAGGAATGATGGTAGTTTTTAATTCTTTAATTCCAGCGACAGAATATTTTACAGCATTTTTTTGTCTACTTAAAGAGCCAATACCTCTAAAATAATTTTGCAATTGTAATAATAAAGATTCATCACGAGAATGAAGAGTTATAGAAAAAATAGATTGAACTTGTCATCCTAATTTATATTCATTATTTCTAAATATTGTTGTATAAAATGATCCTTCTCCATCTATCAAACCAGAAATAAACCAAGGATTCAATTTAGTAAGAGAGTTGATATAAGATAATTTTCTTTTATTTAAATTTAAATTTAATTGCTTAGAAAAGATTTTGATTTGATAACTGTTTTCACAGCCCATTAGAGTACACCTTAAATGAATTGGTCTAATTCATCGATTACCGTCTACTCGTTGCTCTTTTACAGACTTATTAATAAAGCCTGATTTAGATCCGCGATTGCCCATTTCATTTTCAATTATCTTATAGTTTGTTACCTTAACTAAATTTGAATGAAAAAGCCATAGTTGGCTATTTAAATTTTTAATTAAATTGTAATAGTTTGGTACTATAAGCTTTAGGGTTTTTCTGGAGTTTGATAATTTTACCCACATTAATAGTTTATTAATAAACGCAGCAGGTCAAGGAGAAGGGGTTACAAGATGAAAAGGAAAAAACTGAAATTGATTTACAATTAAATTTTTCATTTATATATATTAATTAAATTTTAAAAATAGATACCAAAGTATAGAACTTTATAACTATTAATTTTTATTAGATATTAGTAAAGTTCAAAATATAAACGTATATACGCTTAAGTTTGGTTGCTTAAAAAGAAGTATTTTAAAATTATTATTACTTCTCTTTTAAATAAGAAAATTTATAATATAATAGATGTAACACAAAAAATAAAATTTAAAAAATATTTAAGAAAAATCATAATAAAAAATTTTTTGTTTTTTTTTTCTAAATTTAAATTAAAAAAAAATTTTTATTTTTTATTATTATTAATATTATTACTATTTTTTTTAAATTTATTTTTTTATTTAAATTATTTAAATTTTCTTTTTTTTTTTATACTTTTAATTTAAATATTTAATATAATTAAATTATATATTATATAATATATAATATATAATTTATAATATGAATTAATAAGGGGGGTTAAATGTTGTTTTATTTTATTTATTCTACAAAAGAATCTAAGAAAGCTAAATAGTTAGGAACAGAAACAGAATCAACAGCTATTGGCATGAATCCATGCCAAACACCACAAATTTCTGAACATTGACCATAGAAAGTACCAATTCTTTCTGCAATAAAGGATGCTTGATTTAAACGACCCGGAGTAGCATCTATTTTTATACCTAAAGAAGGTACAGCAAAACTATGTAAAACATCACTAGCAGTAACTATAATTCTAACATGACAATTTACAGGTACTGTAATTCTATTATCAGTTTCTAATAATCTGAATTGTCCTAATTCCAGATCAGAATCTGGAATTAAATAAGCATCAAAATTAATAGAGTCTTCATTTTCAATTTTATAATCAGAGTATTCTACGTTTCAATACCATTGATTACCTATAATCTTTATTGTTATTGTAGGAGAAATTACTTCATCCATTAAATAAAGTAATCTAAATGAAGGAAAGGCAATAGCTATTAGAACTAAAGCCGGTATAATTGTTCAAACTGTTTCTAAAATTGTCAACTAATATAATCAAATCTATTTAAATAAATTTTAATTATATATAGTTGGACTATTTCTTTAAAATTAATAATTATAAAAATTATATTATTAATGAAATTACTAATTTAGTCTCTAAAGTAAAATTATAATTTTACTTGTTGATTTAGAATTTAAAATTTTCAAATTTTTTACTTTTAATAAAGTATTTTAAATTTTAATTTGTTTCCAACATATAAAGTAACTGGAAATTTTCAAATTTGTATTGTAATTGTAAAAAATAGTTATTTTGATTATTCTTTATGAATATATCTATTACTTCCAATTAAATTATAGTATTGATCAACATTAATAACATTAATATCATTAGTTAGTTCACTTAATTGGTAAAATCTTAATGTTTTTTTAAATAATACGGGTGATTTGTTTTCAAATCTAGCAAGATATCGACTTAAATCACTAGTTCTTTTTCAATCACCTCATAAATATTCAGACAGATCAGCTTTCGAATCAAATTTTACATAAGTATTATATCTAGAATCAAATATAACTAAAGAAACCTTAGCACCTTTTATATCTAGAATCAAATATAACTAAAGAAACCTTTGCATCTTTTATTAAATTTTTTTTTTTTTTTTCGAAATTTATTAATTTTTGTAATAAAATCAGGTCGTTGTACAAAATAAAATGACCCTTCACTTGTTTTAATTAATTTTTCTATTTTAATATAACGCTTAATATATGCAGAATCAAACTTATTATCAATTATTTGTGCTGTATGACTTGCTGATTTAAATATATTAAAAATAGTTACTTTTTCACTTTTTATTGCAATTAAACCATCAGGTAAAAAATTTAAATTTATATCTGTAATTGGGTTAGTATTAATAGTATAACCTTTTAATTTTTTATATTCATAAGTAGATCCAGCTTATAAAAAAGTAACTTTTGTTTTTAATGTAAAACTATAAGTAAGAACTTTAGAATTATTTAATCTTTCTATCATAGTATTATAACGTGTAATTCCTAAATATGTATTTAATGGTCGATATTTATTATCTGTTTTATTACTTCCTCTGTACCAGTTTTATGTACTATTATATTGGGTTTATTAATTTTAAACAATGAAAGGTCTTTAGGTGCTCAATTTAAATTGAATTTTACATCTTCCTGATTAAGTGAAGGTTTAATTGCAGTTATGAATGCCTGCTCTTGAACTCTAATTATTCATCGTTCAAAAAAAAAAGTAAAATTTCATATTCATTTATATTACTTTTATAATTAGTGAAGGTTCCATTACTAGTGAACCCATTATAATTTTATCTTAAACACCTATTTTCAAAATAAATTCTTCCAATAAACTATATTTTTTAAGTACGCTTGCAGTTTCATAAATTCGTTTTTTTTTGTCTTAAAGAATCTATATGACCAACATTTCTGTTAGAACCTGCAATTCGAGAGCCAATATAACAATCCTTACTATCATTAGTATTTATAGGTAATAGTATATAAACTAAATTATTCTTGATTGTATTTAATGTCAAACCTACAGTAAATTTAATAGCTTCTTTTACTATAAAAGTAAAGGGTTTTTATTAAATAACACGTTTTCCTTTAATTTAGGATAAGGTTGTGTTGAAATTAATTCATTAACTCTAAAATTAAAAAATTAAAAAATTATACAAAGGACTGTTAATTTCTTTCAAATAAGTCAACATATTTGGCATAACTAATCGAGACTTATTAATAGTTTTAATCTCAATTCAAGGTAAACATATATTTTGACTTTCTGGAATATTATTTTTTTTTATTATTATTTTTACGTGATTTTGTGAACAAGTACTATAATTCTTTTTAATTTGAAAAAACCATTGGCCTTAAAACCATGATTCATGTATTTATATACAAAAGGTGCTTTTGTATGATTAAAATAAATAATCAAAGAGAATAAAACCCAGAAAACAGCAATACAAATTACAATTAAATAAAAAAAAATTGTATTATGTAATTCTATAATTCCGGATAAACCTGGAGCAGCCTAAAATTTAATTATATATTTATTATGTATTAATTTACTATTTTAAAAAATATATAAAGGTATTTTTTAGTAGATTATTAAACTTTTTATATATCTAATAAGTAAATATTAAATATAAAAAAAATAAAAAAATATATATTTAAACTTGGACTATATCTTTATTTTATGTTTAAAATACTACACTACACTTTTTTTTCAGTTATGAATATGAAAATTTTATTATTAAATTAAATAGAGGGTTAAATACTATTTTATAATAAATTTACATTTTTATTTTGTACATCAAATGATGTATCATAAAAGGAGCTATTATTTTACTTAATTTTTATTAATTCTTTAGAATTTATAGCAATTCTATGTTTCACACCTGTAGGTGTTCTTTTAATATGAATTTTACTATTAATATTATAATGTATTATCAAAACATTCATAAGAGTTACAAATTCTTTAATTGAAAAAGAATCAGTACATAATCTCAAACCATAATCTCTACCTTCACCATCACCCATAACTCAATGGGCTAATGCAATAGGAGTTAATAATTCATAAATATTGTAAGGATAATTTTATTACCTTTAATATCTATAAATTTGTAAACAGAGTTTATGAATAAAAGGTAATCTTATAGTAATTATAGATAGAGAAACATTTTTTAAACCTCTTCTATTTTGAATTCGTAAATAAGGTAAAGAACTGAAAATAAATGAAAGTGAAAATAAACAAACATAAAATAATGAAAATGTTCTGTAAAAGATTGAACAAAACCTATACGCATTAATCTATTAGTTTTAGATTTATTTATTCCAGCATCAGAAATAAGTAAGCCAACTAAAATACTTTCATAAGAATATGGTAATACTATAATTTCATGTGTTTTTTAGTAAGTTTTTTTCTTCCTAATGAAGAATCTAAATTAGAACCTCATATTACTAAAGATGTACATTATAAATTTAAAAAATAAGGTGTAGTATTTACAAAAAATTCGTACGTGTAGTCTCTGAGAGAATTAAAATAACAAATTGTTAATGTTTTTATCTCTTCTGATAATCAAAATCAATTAAATATTTCTAAATTTTTTAATTTTAAAATATAAAAAAATAGAATAAAAGATAATAAAGATATTCCAGAATATAGTACGATATAGTTTAAATAAACTTGATAGCACTGCGAATTTGCACTATCTTGAAAACCTAATTGCCAAGGTTGAGGAGCATCATTAAAAATAGTTTTAAAAAAAGAAAAATTTAGTAACATTTTAATTATATTAATTTATTCAGTCTTAGTTTACTAACTACTCTTCAAAATAAAATTTAAAATTAAATTGAAGATTTAATAACAATCTATTAACAAATAGATTTCAATACTTTGTGAAATTTTTATTATTTCACAACTCTAACGTTCATTAAAATAAAATATTTTAGCTTTTAAAAAATATAATTTTTAGCAAAAATTATATAATAATAAAATTAACAAAATAAAAATATAAAAATTATATTTATTTAACATATATATTACGTTAAATAGCATCCTAAGATTTAACTTAAAAAATTCTTTTATTTACTATAAAAAAATAAATTTTATAGTAAATAAAATCTAAGGAGTAAAGGATTCGAACCTTAATTAAATTTATTAATATTAATATTAATATTAATATTTATATAAATATTTATATTATATTTATATTAATATTTTTATTTTTGCTTTTCCTTTAGCCAACTCCCTTTTAAAATTAAACAAAATTTAAATTTAATAATTTTTTATTTTTATTTTGTTATATTATAATCGAGCCCTTCCAGATTCGAACTGGAACATCTCTAATTGACAATTAGATACTCTATCCTATTAAGCTAAGAACCCTTAATAAAAATTTAAACGCATTTATTTTTATATTTATTTTTAATCAAGAGCGAGGTGATTCGAACACCTATCGGTGATTTTGGAGATCATTATACTAGCCAATTATACTACACTCTTTTTTTTTTCTCTTTTTTATTATTATTATAAAATATTTTTTTTTCTCTCTTTATTATTATTATAAAATATTTAGTTAAACAATAAAAAATGAGGTTAATTTAACTAAATATAAATATTTAGTTAAACAATAATAAAAGTAGGTTAATTTTTAATTTAGTTTATTTTTTCTACAAAATAAATCTAAAAGACAGTTAACTAAATAGTAAAGGATAAAATAAGCTGCAAAATACTAATACAATTAACTAAGATATCTTCAATAATTTAAATTAATATCTTAAAAAGGTAATAAATTCGACTAAATATTTGTAAATTAAAAAATTAAAACTTAAAGAAGGATTATTTAATTGTAATTAAAAATAAAAAATCAAATATTAAATATAAATTTTTTATAGACAAGTTACAAATAGGCATAAAATTTTTATTTTAATTAAAATAAACAAAACCTTTGAATAAAAAAGATAAAAAAATTAAAAAATTCAAATTAAAAATTTTTAATTACTAATTTCATTCTCTTTGTTAGTTAATTTATACATCATTAAAACATGAAAAATATGGATAAAGTAAACTTATAAAATTAGACAGAGAATTTTTTTTATATAAAATTTATAAAATTTATTACCTTTTTTTTTGTACTTTACATTTTAAATTAAATATATCATTTAATATTTTAATATTTTAATTAAAAATAAATTTTCATTTTTTGAATAAGATTGAGTGTTTAAATTAAATTAAATTCACTAGCAGTTTTTAGATTTTTGTCGTGTGATCAATAGATCAAACCTTTAGCTTTTAACTAATATTCAACTTAATAAATATAAAAAAAAAAATTTTTTTTTTATTATAAAGAAAAAATAATAAATAAAAAAACATTAAAACAAATTAAAGTTAATATTGCAAATTTTACTTGAGTGTACAAATTACCAGTTTTATGATTTGGTTTTCATTTTGATATTTTAGGTACAGAATTAGAATTTTTTTTTAAATTAAATATAAAGAAGCTAAAGGTATTTTATATGTAAATTTCTTATTCAAACATTAATCTTATTTTTCCATTTTTATCTTTTTTTTTCCCTTTTTTTTTTTATGTAAGTCTTGGAGAAAAGGTCTTACTATTTCTAAAATATCTTTTAAATTAAAATATTAGCTTGTTATGAATTAGACATAGTTTTTTCTTAAACTAATAGAAGAAGTTTAAATAAAATAGTTTGTATAATAGAAAGATTATTATAAATACTTTTATTTATAGTTATAAACAATTTTGATGTAAAAAATTTAAATTTTAAACCGGTTTCCAAAGAAGGAAAAATTATTATATATACTGCTAATAACCTGGAGTATAATAAAATAATAGAAGATATTATAATATTTATATTATTATAAATATTTTTTATAGGTAGTAGGAAAAACTCCACTATTAAATTAAGTAAAATTATAAAAATCATAAACTTAAACATTAAAATTTGTAGTACATTCTTATAAATATTTATAGTTGGAAGAAAATAAAATTCTTTGATAAAATATAAAATTTTTTCATTCTTTTAATTTGAATTTTTTTTTTTCAATAGTGATTTTTGAGATTATGCTCTTTTAATCAATTTTAATTTAATTTGTTTTTAAATAATTTAACTCTTTTAAAAAAAAAAATAAAAATAAAGTACAAACTCAAATTAATTTAGTTTTTTAGATTAATTAATTTGCTACATATAAAAGGAAATTTTTTTTTAATTTTTTTTATTTTAAGATTATCATTACTTTTATAGTTAATAATTAATAAAAATTTAAAGTTTTTACAAAATAAAAGAAAAAAATAATTTAAATTAATTTAAGTTTATTCAATATAATAAATACTAATTTATTATATTCTTATATAATATAATTAAAACTAATTTTAATTATATTCTTATACAATATTTTATTTAGAAGGATTAAGCTTTTAATATTATTTGTAAATTAAAAATTTAAAAATAAAAAAGTAAATATAATTTAAATAAATTTAGAACCTAAGTAAAATTTTTATGTAAATAATAATTCCTCTTCTTTTTTTTTTAGTATTAAAATTTATTACTTTAGTTAAAAAATCAAAAGTAATAAAAAAAAATTAGTTTGCTTAAATTTATAATAAAAATTAAAGTAAAAAAAAAATAATTAAAGTAAAAAAAATTCTAAGTAAAATTAAAAACTTTTAATTCTAAAATTTTATTGAAAATTTTATAATATTTTTAAAATTATAAAAATTAGTTAACTAATTAAGCAAATAAAATAAAAATATGCTAAACAATTTTAATAAAACTATGAATAAAATCTAAAATATTTTAATTTTTTATTTAATTAAATAAAAAAAATTAAAATTTTTCACACTGTAGAATTTTTATATAAATTAATTTTAATAATATTTACAAAATAAATTAAAGCAGTAGTAAAATTTTTTAATTGACTTTAATTTAAATTTTAAATTTTTAAAAAACATAAAAATAATTTAAAAGGGGGTTAATTTATTTTTTATTTTTTATTTTTTTTTTTGAATAAGAATAATTATTGCTTAATTGTAGCTATATCAGCTAAAGTATTCTCAATTAAACCTATAACAGGTACAATTATTAAGAACCAAACAAAGTAAAAAGCAGTAGCTAATTGACCAATTGTAACATAAGGTTCAACAGGGTGTTGACTACCAATCCACATTAATATTAAGAAATCTACTACAAAAAATCAAAAAGCAAGTTTCATAGCAGGTCTAAATTGATGAGATCTAATTCGAGAAAGATCTGTTAAAGGAAGAATTAACAAAATAAGTAAAGAACCAAACATTGCTAAAACTCCTAGTAATTTATTAGGAATTGAACGTAAAATAGCATAGAAAGGTAACAGATATCATTCAGGCACTCAAATTTGTTAAATATAATAATAAATTAAAGCTCTTAATACACCAAAATAACTCCCAATTGCAATCAATTAAATATTTTAATTAGCTTTTTTTTTTTATGAAAAAGTAAAGCTAACTACTTATTACAAAAAACTTCAAAGTAATAATATAAGCAATCTCTGTAGAATTATTCCAATATTAAAGAAGAATTTTATATTTAAAAGTATATACAAGTTAAAACATACAAGCATTTTAATTATTATTATTTATAAAAGCATTTAACTTTTATTTTCCATTATTTCTTAAAGTATAAAGATTTTAATTATACAATTTTAATTATAAATGGTTCAGACTATGTCATCTATCCTTTGAAGAATCAAAGCAAATAGTAAGGCTTTCGTGGAAAGATTATTGTTAGCAAAATACTCACTTTCTAGTCGTTGAACGTCTACCTTATTTATCATAAATGACCCTAAAAATTAACTAATAATTTCTAAGTTGCAATAAGATATTTCGCTGCAAGTTGTCCAATTAAAAATTGGAGATTCTTGACAATTAACCTTATTTTTATTTATTAATATTTTTCAATTAAAATCGACATTTTTAAATATTATTTTTAAATTAAATTATTAGAGTTTAATCAAACTTTTAATCTATTATCTCTATAATTTAAAGCTTGTTCTAAAGCTTTTTTATTTAGTTAAAAAAGTTTTAAAGAAAAAATATTTAGCTTTAGGTTTAACTTTAATAGGTATTGACACTAATCAAGAAGTATTTTTAGATATTGATATGAAAGTTAAATCAATATTATTTAGTTCTCTAGCTTCATTTGTAGGTTTCAAATCTAAAGAGGTAAATAAATTTTTATTATTTATTTTATTTTCAAAAAAAATAATAAATTTTTTTATATCTATTAGAATAATTACTCTTAGTCATAATTGAATATTTATATATAATATTTAAAAAAACATAGCAAATTGTCCTTCTTTTCAATGTTTAATTTGGGGTTTTAAAATACTAGTTTTAATTAATAAGTTAAATTGATTATGTTTTCAAAAATAGAAAAAAATTTTATTTTTTTTCACATCACATATTTTTTATTTTTTTAATACTATTTGTTTCTTCTATATATCACTCTATAATTTTACTGTTTTTCTAGTTAAATAATAAGATTTAATATTTAAACTGGAACAAAATTGAATAATATTATTTATAAACTGCAAATTGTTAATCGTATATTTTTGATATATCTTTAACTTTAAAACATATCAAGGCAATATATCATCTTTTCTTAAACTTACATTGAAGTAACCATCTCTAAAATATAAGCCATTTAAAAATCAAAAAATTTAATTTATGAACATTTATTAATGAAATATTTTTTATATTTTGAATATAATTAACTGTTGATTTTTCCATTAGATAAAGATTTAATTTAAAAAATGCATATTTATCTTTTTAAGTTATATTTTTTAGAGTTATTTACTAAATTATAAGTTTATCTTATAATTTAAAATTTAAGATATCTATTATTAATTTATGATTTTTTTCTTTACTTTTTTCCAATTTACTTATTGATATTTGAAAAGTGTTTTGTTTTTGGATAGATTCAAATATTTTTAATTTTTTTTTATAATTCTAATAATTGATATAATTTTTCTAAGTAAATCAATCCTAAATATTTATCACTTTGTAAATTAGAAAAATAAGGTATAAATTTATTAATAATAAATTTAAAATCTCTAGATTGTAATCTTATTTGAAAATTATTATTACTTGTAAAGTAACATCCAACGTGACCATCGACTTGAAAATACCTTAGACTATCTGATTAAACTTATCTACTTCTAATTTAGATAAAATATTTATATCTTTTGAAGGTTGATTATTAATATTTAAGTCTTCTGATTTATTTAGTTTTGACAATATTTCTTCTTTAGTAATATTATCTGTATTAAACTCTATAAATTTTTCTTTAAAAATATATTTAAATGGTAAAGCTATCGAACTTGGTGTTACCATAGGATCTGCAGGAATATAATTAGATTCATGACCAAGCATATTTGGATAATAGAAAACAATTATAGACAATAAAAGTAAAAATAGAAAAATAGTTACAAGATCTTTGAAAATAAAGTAAGGGTGCATTGAAAATCTATCTCCATTTGAATTTACACCATTTGGATTATTAGCAAAAAAAAATACAATAATAAAAATTTAAATTTTAATTTGTATTTATCGACTGTACATTAAGCAAAAATTTAAAATATTAAATATTTAAAATAATTTACCCACTAGTGATCCAGTCTGTAGCGAATTTTTCTTTTTTCACAAAAAAGGTATTCCGACGGTCTAAATAAAAACTTTAACCGTTTTCACTAGCATTGCCTAATAATTATTGAGAATTTTTTTTATTAATTATTTGAAGACAACTATCATTGTCTTAAAAATTTTTAATTAAAATTTTAGTTTAAATAAAAATTTTACGACTATTTAAAAAATATTAATTTTTTATACCTAATTTATATAACATAGACTCATGAAAAAAGGAGGAAGTTAAATTTCTAACTAAATCAATAGATTCTTTTTTAATATATAGTTGATATTGATTAGATTTAGTAAAATGATGTATAGAACAATTTATTTTAAATTTTTTATATAAAACACTTTTTAAAATTTCTATTTCATTAAATTTAAAATTGTTTGTAGCTATTCTTAAGCTAGAATAGTGTCAAGTTCCATCATCTTGTATTCAAATAGCAAGAGCTAATGGTGTTAATAATTCATAAAGATATTTTTCACTAGGAATAACTTTTTTCTTATTTTTATAAAAAATTTTATATAGTCATAAAAAACTAGTAAAACTATAAGTGTTAAAACAATATGATTCAAATATTTTATTATTTAAATTTTTTTTTACTAAATAAGGTAAAATATTATTAGTATAGCCTAAATCTAATATTTTTTTATATAAAAAAAATAAATAATCTTTATGAATTATACTTTGTTTAAATCTGAATCTTACACCACCATTTGAAAGTCTTTCTCCGTTACAATCGCCTAATAAAGATCCAAATAAAATTGAAAGTATCTCATTATTATGAGGTCCTATTCTATTTTTTGCTTTGAATCTAGGCAAAATAAAAGCTAATTTATTTTTTATTGTTGAATAATATTTGTTTATAATATAATTAATATTTAAATTTAATGTAGGACCTTTATATCCATGTTCATGAAGCTTTTATTTAATATTTAATTTATAATTAATTTTTAAAAAACAAGGTATAAAATAAGGTAAAACTAAAGATTTTAAAAGAGCAATTTTTTTACTTGGAATATAAATAGTATATTGTGACTTCAACTCATCAGTAACATTAATTAAAGAATTAAGATTAAATTTAGTATTAATAGCTTTGATTAATAATATAACTTCTTCTTTAGAAAAATTATTAGTGTGCAATTTTAAACCATATCTTATTCAAGAACCATCTCCCATTATTCAATAAGCAAGATTTACAGGAGTTAATAAATCTTCAAATATTGAAGGTATAATTTTTATTCTATTATTATTAAATAATGAGTATAAATCATAAAAATAAGGTAAATTTCTAGTTGCAAAATAGATACTATGTATAATTTTACCTGTCTCTTTAATTAAAGAGGAACTTTTTTTAGGTGGCGAGGCACAAAAATCTTTAAATAAATCATAAAGATGATAGATAAATTCAGCTTGAGCGACACTTTGTAAGAATCGAACACTAGCATTAGCTTTACTATTTATACTTATATTAGATTTTTTCATATGTGCGTCACCAAGAATGTTACCTATTAATATTACTCTTAAATAACCTTCAAGTTTATATTTATCTTTTTCCTCATTAGTTAATCGTTTAGTTATAATTTTAACAATAGTTCGTTTAATTACCGAAGCAAAAACTATAATGTCTGAAATATACACTATTTAATAATTATAATAAATTATGTTAAAAAAAAACTATGTAAAATTTATAAAATTAAATTTTAAATAGTGGAATTTATCTTCATTTAATTTATTTTTTAATTTTAATATAATTTGTTTAAATTATTAATTAAAAGTTAAAATTAATTAAGTGGTTTAAATTTAATAATTAAAAGCAACTAATTAATTTAATTTTTCGAAAAATCGTATTAAAGAAATATTTTTAATAAAAAAATGTAACACATAAATTCTCTGAAGGATTATTTAAATCCTTGCTGTTTAACTTTTATAATAAATATTACAGCATATAGTGTTATTTTTAATGACCCTTCATTAAGAGCCATTAAATGTGCTACTACTAAAGCAGCTAAAACAACATTTTTTTAATATATATTAAAAAATATCAGTAAAATTTAAATTTTTATATCTATTTGAATTTTTTAAATAATTTAATCAATCAATATATTGTATTTTTTATATCCTATTAATGATTCATTATTAGAAAAAACGAAAATTTTTTTAAGTCTATGATAGAAGACATTTTTATTATTGTAATCTTATCTTTTTTAATTAAATAATTTTTTCTATTTGAATTAAATAAACTATTTATGGCAGAATTAAATGGAAAATTATTTTTTTTGACTTTTACTAAATAAAGCTTCTTTATTTTTTGAAATTAAAATGAGCCCTCTGCCATTGTGAATCCAATAAATCAATTTTTAAAATACGAAAGATTATAAATTACATCAGGATCAGTTAAATTATATGGATTATATCTAAGAATAAAGCTAGGTAAAAATTTTCCTAATTTTATATTATTTTCTATGGTATATAACAATTTATTGTATTGATTATTTCTATTTTTAGTTATAAATCAAATATTATATTTTAATAGTAATGGAACAATAATATAAAATAGTTCAAATTGATAAATTATAAATCGAGATAAAGTATTGCTTGTTTTAATTATTGAACCAAATCCTAATTTAGATTGAAAATATTTAAAAGTTTCCATATCTCTATTATTAAAATCAATACAAAGATTTGATTCAATATATATCCTGATTTTCGTATTCTATTATTAATATTACCATCGCCATCAATAAATCCAACTAATACACTAATAAAAGCCACATCCAAAGTTGGTATATTTATTGTTCTTTTTTGACAGGACTAGTTTTTGTTTCATTTAGTTTATTATATCAATAATTAAAATCTTTATTAATTTCTATATTTTGTGTATTTAATTTAGAATAAATAAATAAAATTAATAAATAAAAATAAGTTAAATATTTAATTGATTGATTAAAATAATAAATAAAAGATTTAATAATAATTTCCATTTTTTAATAACATATTTTTAACATTATTTTTTCAATAATGATAAGACTATTTTATATAATAATTAAGAAAATTTAAAAATAAATTAATATTTTATCGTTTAATCGTTGAGTTTATAGAAAAATATAAACTGCTTATTACCTTAGAGATATTTATACATTAGGAGTTAATTAAATATCAATATTAAATTTTAATTTTTTTACTTTTATTTATATTAAGTTAACCTAGTAAATTATAATTTAAATAAAATTATAATAAATAAGGTAAAATTTAAAAAACTAAAGGTTCAAGCATATAGATAAATTTTTATACCACTTATTTTACAAATGGTAATAAAAAATGTAAAGAAAAGAATCTATTAAGTGTAGCATTTGACACAGAGCTAATTGTTGATAATTCCATTTTTACAAAATAAAAACTCTTATTATTCACAATACATAATATTAAATATTATATATTAGTTCGGACTATATCTTGATCTATTATATTATCTCCTAATTAATATAGTTTAATAAAAAAACTAATAATTATAATAGGTTAAATAAATTATTAATATTGATTAGGTATATTAATAACTTTAGAATATCTAGGTATTTTTTTTATTTTTTTCAAGAATAAAATATATTGTAATTTTTTATTACCTAATAATCTTGTAGGATTATTTTTTAAATATTTTATTACATTCTCAATATCTCTAACATTAGTTGTTTTAATTTTAAAACAGTTAGTTTTATCTTTATATATACTTGTTGATATATTTAAATACATTTTTATAGCTTGAATTATTTCAAATGAATTAGTTTGAGCAATATCAAAACTAGCTACATATGAATTATTATCATTAATTTTAGATTTATAAATACTAAAACAACCTTCCGCTTCTATAAATCCTATTAATCAATCAGAAAAATAATGAGTTTTTAAAATATTATCAATTGAATTTAAAGGTTCTTTAGGACGCGTATATTTAGGTAAGTCTTCAGAAAATATAATGTTATTTAATAATGCACTTTTAAATCTTAAATAATCATATTGTTTATTAGTTAACATAAGAAATTTATCAAAAATAGGAATAATAATTTCTTTTAAATGCTTTTTATTTCTAATATTATATATAGCAGAACTAATTTCATTATTATTTATATTTTTTCTAACTCTAATTTTAATTTTACCAATTCCTAAAACATCTTTAATTTTATATAATAATTGAATATTTTTAATATTCATTTCTAAACCTACTTCATATGTTAAATATTTACCTTTTTTAGTAATAGAAATTCATCCATCACCTTCTATTAACCCTATTAAGTAGGCATATGATAGACCTCTTACGTTTAATTTATACTTATCTCCTGTAGTATAAATCCTTTTAAATATTATTATAATTTTTTTTATATTTAAAAGAAGTCTCTGAGTAAATTCTAAATACAAATAATTTTTTATATTTAGAATAACTGCTGATTGTTCCCTAGTTATTATAATTTTCACTTTATTATATTTATTTCAAATTATTATAATATTTTTAATATAGTTATTATATAATTGTATAATAAAGTATATAATTTCTATTATATTTAAGTATAAAATTATAAATATAAAAACGAATTTTTCAGCATCAAATAAGATTTTTAATATTATATCACTATAATATGGACCCTCTATTTTGAATCCACCTCAAATTACAGTTGTATTATCGATAGAAATTTAAAACTATCTGCATTGTTTCACAACAATGCTTAGACTATGTCTTCATCCAACATAAAAAAGTAATATTATATAGAATAAAATTGGATGCAGGGTTCTCTTGTCAAGTTTATTATTGGTATTACTCACTTGTTAGTCGTTGAACGTTATTGATTTATTAATTAGTATTATAAAAAAAAATAATTTACTAAAAAAATACCAAATCAATCTCCGCTGCAAATTGTTTTAAAAATTTTTACTATTTTAAAATTTAATGCAATTCTCCCTGTTTACCTCTAACATATTACTATTTTAAGGAGCTTAAATTTAAAAATTTTTTTCATTTTTTACTATTGTATAATTAAAATTTTATTTTAAAATAAAATTTTAATTAGGAAATATAAGTTTGTTATATCGTTTACTATTTTTTAAATATGTAATCCATATTTGATATCGAATATTTTGATAACCTAATAAAGGATGATATCCTGAGAAAGAGAAAAAATTAATTACTTGTTGTATATCAGATTTAGAAGAAACACTAAATAAATTATACAAATTATTATCTAAACCAATTTTACGATTAGTACTAAAAATTATTTTAAATGCTTCAAATAATAATTTATGTTCACATTGTCGTAATTGAAAACAAGCATCTTTATTAGATTTTATTAAAAAAGATCCTTCAGCTATAGTAAAACCTACAATTCAATTATTAAAAAATGGTAAAGAAGTATATTTAATAGCAGTATCAGGTAATGGGTGCATGTTAGGTATATTAGAAGGAATTTCAATAAAAAATTTTAACTCTTTTGTCAAAATATACATTGCTTTATTAAATTGTTCTCGTCGTGTATCTGTTAAAAAGAAAAGTTTATGATGTATTAATAAAGGAAATAATACTTCTTGAATATCAGTTCGATTAATAATTAATTTACAAATTTCTAATTTAGAATAAACTGTAATTTGACCTAAACTTAAAACAGAATAAATATATTCTAAAATAGATAGATCACGAATATTAAATGCAATAGTAAGATTAATTTTTATATAACCTTTAGTAGTTTTATTAATTAAAATATATCCATCTCCATCAATTAAACCTACCAACATTGCTAAAAAAGAATAAGGAATAAAAAGAAATTCATCTTTATTTAATCTTTTTTTTCGTCCTTTTTTTAAAGCATGAACATTAATTTTTCCTATAGTAGGTAATTTAATTTTTAAATTTTTTAACTCTACTAAGTCTTTTCCAAACACAGGTATTGCAGATAAAAGATTTGTAATAACCGTTGCCAAGTTTTAAATAAATGTATTGTAGTTTATATTTAACTAAGTTTCCTTTTTTCTTGTTTTCAATACATTATCACGTATTTTACTTTGATATTTTTATACAGTGTTAGCCAACAGGCTTATTATAAAATTTAGAAAAAATAAAATTATAATTAAAATTTTATATTATAATATAATATATATTATTTCACAAATTAAAACTTAAAAAATTATCACCATTTCCGTAAAACCATATGACATTTAAAAAAAAAATGTTAAAACTTCGACTGTACATTAAGCATATATATTCAATTAAATATACCTATCTATGAACCAGTCTGTAGCGATCAACCTTTAAAGCATTTTTATTTAAAGTAAACCGACGGTCTTAATATAAAACAATATTTTTGACCTGTTTTCATAGATATTGCCAAATAAACATTTTTTTTTATATTATTATTCTATTACTTACTATTATTATATTTTGATTTAAAATATAAAATTTAAAAATAAAGAATATATTGTTTTTATCTTAAATTATTATATGATAAATAATAATTGAGGTATTATAAAGAATAAAGTAAATATTAAATATTATAAAGAAATGTAATTTATAAAATTTAATAATGTTTAAAGACTATACTTTTTTTTTAAATTATTTTATATTTCATTGAAGGATGTATGTAAGGTAAAACTATTTTACGTAATAAAGGCATAGATTCTTTTCAAATATAAACATGATATTGATTAAGTTTGCCTGCTGATTGTACACTAGCTTTAAGATTAAATTTATCAAAAAGTATTTTAACTAATAATATACAATTTGAATAAGAAAATGAATTAGTTGAAAGTTTAAGACCTGAACCTACTTTACTACCATCATCCATGATTCAAATAGCCAATGATATTGGAGTTAAAAAATCACCAATAATAGAAGGAACGATTTTTATTCCATTTAAATATCATATATCATGGATTCAATTTAGACTAGAATAAGTTCAAGTTCTAAATCTAATTATTTTTCTAACAATACCTTTTTTATCTAGACGTGTTTGAATTTTAGGTATATTAAAACTACAATAACCTAAAATAAATAATAAACCATGTAATCATAGTAAATATGATACATGAGAACCTTCTTGATAAAAAGTTATTCGTGTCCCATTTCCTTGTTTTCGTCTTTCAGCATGAGCATCACCTAATAAACTACCAAATATAATAGATAAAAAATCTATATTGTGAGGACCTATTCGTTTAATAGCTTTTATTTTAATTAATTTATTTGAATTATTAGTTAATTTAATTAAATTCGCAATACTAGATAATATTAAATCATCAGTTGATATTTGACCTAGACATTCTGTCAAATTTATAAAAATAAAATTATATATTAAAAAAAAAGCATTTGAGGCTAATTTAAATAAACCTCATAAACTCATTTGACCATAAGGAAGAACGTACAAACTTACTTCTTAAATAATAAAAATAATAATATTTTTATTATATCAAAAAGTAGAATAACTTTGAATTCGTATATTCTATTAATCTAAATTATATAGTTTAAAAAGTTTCGCCTGTGCATTAAGCAGCATTTCAGCTACCCATTAGTGACCCAGTCTGTCGCGATTATCTAGATAACCTACGATCTTTAATTTAATAAAAAAAAAACTATTTGATCGTATTCACTAACATTGCCAAAGAAATCTAAATATTTCTTTAAAAATCCTGTCGGATTTTTCCACTTTATTTCTATTTTTTTCTAGAAATTGTATAGAAAATTTACTCATGGGACTATAATTTAAAATTCAAATATTAAAATATATTATTTTTCTTTCACTTTTACAATTCAACGTCTTTTTAATATTTTTTTTTCAGTATTTAGTGATCTTCTAATTGTTTTATCGCTACATCCTATAGATTTTGCTGCTTCAGTAATACTAGAATACTCGCCAAAAACAGTAAAATTTAAATTATATAAAATTATAGGTTTAGATCTTTTTTTCAAATTTAATAAAGCTTCATCAGAAAAATTTCGTTTTTCTCTTTTTAAAGCTTTTTCTCTAATTTTTTCTTTTGTTTCATTTGACAAATTTTTCCCTTTATTCAAATTACCTATTTGTAAACGACATTCTAAACTATAATTAGTTTTCATTTTTATTCGATCTATTTCAGTATGTTTATACCCAAAACTAGAACCGGCTTCAGTTAAAATATTATAATTTGGTAATAAAGTTTTTAAATAAAAATCTTCTCTATCTATTAATTTTTTATTATTTTCTTTATTAACTATTTCATGAAATAATTCTAATATTAAAAATGCAAAATTATTAATATTATACTTTCTTACAGCATGTTTAAGTATTTTACTACCTCTAAAATATAATAAGTGATTAGAAAATCTTGCATAAAATCTATTTGTAGATGCTGATCCTATATAAAAATCTAAAGTTATTTTATTTAAAATTAAATAAATACCACTAAGTCCTTTAGTATCTTTTAAAATATTATTTCTTGTTTCGTTTAATTGCAAATCTTCATAAGAAAAAATAGGTTTTAATTTATTTTTAATTAAAAATTCAAATAATTTATTAGAATTTTTATTAATATTAGACAAAGCTATATTAGAATTATATCTTTTTTGAATAAAATTAAATTGATTTTTTGAAAATATACTATTTTTATTATTATAATATTTGAATTTAGATCATTTAGGGCTACAAATATAACCCAGAAAAGCTATAGCCATCATAAGTACCAATATTATTACTCCTATAGACCAAATTAAGGTTCTTGGTGAATTATAGCTTCCATAATAAAGAGCACGACCTAGATGAAAGTAAACAAAGATGAAAAAAAATGAAGCAGTATTAGCGTGTAAATATCTAAGAATTCACAAGGCTGTCAATTTTATCTTGCAATTAAAAATTAAAAAAAAATAAGATAAACTTTCTTCCTTGATTCATGCGTTTTTTAATTTGTCTAATTAAATTTAAACCTTCATTTGTTAAATGTTTACCTGCATATTTTAATTTCGCAACTTCACATCAATCTTGATAATCTATTTTTTTTTACCTTTGATTTGGTATTCATTAAAAAAAGGAATAATTATTTTGTTTATGTCTTCGAATTTATTTATTGTTAAATTGACAGCTTGGAGCTTAGAATTTATGTATATTTTTCCAGTTTCTAAAAATTTTATTAATATTTCCATTAATTTTTTGTCTCTTTCATGTTGAGAAATGGTAAATCCTAATTGTACTTGATGACCAATTTTATTTGTTTTTGAGGTTTTAATTTGAACAAAAAAACAACCTTCGCCACTTACAAAACCTGCGAGTCAATTAGGATCAGGAATATTTGTAGTATTAATGATAGGTCTTTCAACTGGAAAAAAATTAGTAAAATTTGATTTAAGTAGATCAGATAATCCTCAATTCATTGAGGCTCTAATATTAACAATATTTTGAAGTCCAACGATTTTAAGATGTTCTTTACTATTCATAACTTCAACTACTTTTTTTAATAAAAACAAATCTGCTCCTTTTTGAGTGAGTAAAGGATACTTTTCAAAATGAGGAAAAATTACATTTATTAGATCACTTAATTTTGTTACACGATAAATAAAACTATTATTTGTTTTATTTTTAATTATTCGCCCAACCCCACCAAAAAATTCTTGTAAAATTTTTAGTAAAGATAGATCTTGTTGATTTAATTCAATTTGAAAAGAAGATTGTACAGCCCAACCTAAACTATAATTTTTACTTTTATAAATTGTAACAGTGAATGAACCTTCACCATCTATTAAACCAGTTACAAATCAAGGATTAAATTTAGGCTGTGAAGTAACAGAACCTTCGGAAGTATAATTTCTATAATTTATTTTATTTAAATTTAATTGTGTAGAAAGGTTTTTGAGTTGATAATTTCTTTCGAAATCCTTTAGAGTATACCTTATATAGAATGGTCTATTCCATAAACTATCGTCTACTCGTTGCGCTTTTACAAAATTCATTATAAACTTTGATTTAGATCCACGATTACCCATTAAATTTTCATCAATCTTCTGAGTTTTTACCAAACTAGAATTATAAGTTAAAAAACAAATAGCTTTTAATTTATAGTTTTGTATCAGAAGCTTTAGGGTATCCCCGGAGTTTGATAGTTTTAGGCACACAGATGATTTCCTATTTCATCAAGCACCATTATTTACATTTCGCATAATATGTTCAACACTTGTAAATGCAAAATCTATATTTGGTTGGTAATGCATTGCAAGAAAGGAACCAGTTAAAATTTGTATTACAAGACAAAAGCCAAGTAAAGATCCAAAATTTCATAAATATGAAATATTAGCTGGTTCTGGTGAATCTACTAGATATGAATTAACTAATCTAAGTAAAACGTGTTTTTTTAATAATCTCATTTATTTTTAAAAAATTTAATTTTTCTTAATAAAAAAAAATTTTTTTTTATTTAATATTAAGGCTATAAAATTAAAATATTTAGATCTAAATTAAAAATTAAATCTAAAAATTAATTGCTCATAATATATTAATTTAAAATTGGTTTTATAAATTTACCTTGATAAAAAAAATCAAAATTTAAAAAAGTTATTTAAATATTAAATATAAAATATTTTATAAAATAAGTATTAGCTTTATATTAATAAAATAAACACTAAATATATTTTATATAAATTTTAATTTTTAATTTACACTTTTTTTAAAATAAAATAAATTAAATTTTGTTTATTAAAACATAATATTCTTTTTATTCTGAATAACAAATATTTTTAAACAATTTATTTTATAAGCCCAAGAAGATTTGAACTTCTACGTTTTTCTCATCAAGAAATTATTCTAACCATTAAATTATAGGCTTTAATTGATTTAGACTTGACTTATTTTATATTTTATTAATATCATTATATTAATAAAAATAATATTTATTTTTAACTTTAAAAAGGAACTAAAAAATTACAAAACATAAAGGATAAAATAATAGAGTTAAGAAGGAATTGAACCTTAATATAAAGACTTTGCAGATCTACTACAGAACCATCTGTAAACTTAACTCTCCCTATTATTTTATTTCATGAACTTTTTTTTATATTTATTATCTAACCTAAATACTACAAATTTATTCTTATTGAAACTTAAACAAATTAAAATTTTTTAATAAATTAAAAATAAAAGAAAGAAAGAAAGAAAGAAAGAAAAAAAAAATAAATTTTTCTTGTATTTAATAAGCTTAAAAAAAAATATATGGAAATTACTAATATTCTTATATTAATTATTGTATTTTACTTTACTTTACTTTATTTTTTTTTTTATAAAACTTGCATTACAATTTCTTTTTTTATTTTGTTTTATATAATAAATTAAGATAACCTTAATATCTCATTTTTTAAGTAGTTAAAAATAAAGTTTTATTTTTAATTATTTATTGCCTAATAATTAAAATTAAGCAGAGATAACTCTTTATTACTTTAAGAGTCTTAATAATAAAATTAAATTATATGCCTCAACTAATACCATTTTATTTTTTAAATCAAATAACTTTTGCTTTTGCTATTTTAATTGCACTAATTTTTATTTTTTCTAAATATATTTTACCTTCATCTACGTATTTACAAGTAATAAGAATGTATATAACTAAATTAAGTAAAAAAAATTAACTTAATTAAACCACTCCCCCCCCCCTTTTTTCTACTTGATTAGAAATTAAAATAAAAAAAAATTCAACTCATCAAATAAATTAAGAGAAGAACAGAAAATGAGGTAGTCTGTAAGATAAATAAAAAAAAAGTAAAAAATGTGAGAGGAGTTGTAGATAAGAATTAATTTGATAACTTATAAAAAAAAAAGTTGAAAGTTATTTAATAAAAAAAAGTAAAAAAAATAAAAAAAAAATTAATTAAGTTAAAAAAAGGGTAGAAATAAATATTGAAAAAGAAAAAAAGAAATAATTCAGTTTTTATAAATTAAAGGAAAAATTCAACTCAACAAATTAAAATAAGAAAAAAAAAACTTAGATTAAAAATTTTAAAGAATTAGTAATAAAAAAATAAACTTAAAAAGTTTATAATATAAAAATCGAACGCAGTTTTTAATTTTTATAAATAAAAAAAAACTTAGAAAGTTTAAATTTAAATGATAAATATTCTCAGTTTTTAAATTAAAAAAATTGAGAAAAATAAAATAAATAATTTTTTTATAATTTAAAAGAAAATTATAAAAATAAATTTACCTATTATAATGTAAATAATATAAAATTTTTTAATTAATTATATAAATTTATATCGAATTTGAAAAAAAAAAAATAATTGTGCTACTTTTAAATATGTTTATTATTATTTTTAATTGGTAAAATTTTTAATATTTTTAATTAGTTTAATGCTTTCTAAAAATAAAATATACTTAATAAATAATAATATTTTTGAATTTAATTTTTTGAAGTTTATAATCTTTGAGTATATTTTTATTATCCAAACTTTAAAAGATTGATTAAATATAAAATTTTAAATAAATATTTTTGTTTAAGTGAAGATAATTTATTTAAAAATAATGAAGAGTTAATTAAATTATTTACAATTTTACAAGAAGGAGAAGAAGATTTGAACTCATACAAAATTCTCATCAAGAGATTATTCTAACCATTAAACTATAGGTTAAAAACATATACTTATATAAAAAAAAATTTTTTTTTTTCAGTTATTAAATTGCAAGGGAGTTAAATTTATTTTTGTTTAAATAAATTTTTAAATTACAATATCAAAAATATTATTAAAATTAAATCATAATAGAAAAAAAAAGGTAACAAGAGCAATAGTTAATAAACTATAGTTAAAATAGTTTTTATGTTAATATTTAATAAAAAAATGTTAGTAAATTAATTAATTACTAAAATTTTTATAATTACTAATAATAAAGGTTAGAAATAAAATAGTTTAAAATATACTAGTTTAAAATATACTAGTTTAAAATAAAACTAGTTTGAATTTAAGAGCTAATTCATTCTTTTATAATTCCTCTTATTACTTTATAAAAAAATGAAAAATACTAAAAAGTTGCAATTTCTATTTGGTAGATTGTTTGGTGATTTATTTCTAGATTTAAAAATAAGTGTTTTTAAATTAGTAGTTTAATATTAAAAGATTATAAAACATATCCTAATATAAATGAAATTCTAGAAAAATATAATTTAGATTTTAATAAAGTTAATACTACTCATGATAAATTAGAACAAATTATAATTTTAATAAAAATGTTGAAAGATATCCAGAATATAATATTAATGATTTAGAATTAAATATAAAAAGAAATTGAAAAGAAGATTTATGAAATTTAATTAATTAAATTTAGAATACGTTCAAGTATATTTTTTTTTAGTTTTAGGTTTATGTTTTAAAGAAAATAAAATTAATTTTACAAATTTTAGTTCCCATATTTTAATTATAAATAAAATAAACTAATAGAAAGTTTAATTGTTTATATTGAAGGTAAAATTGAAAGTAGTGTTATTAAAATAGAATTATTTAACCTTTATAATGAAGAAACATAAACTTTAGATTGTTTAATTTAATTTAAATATAGAGAAATAATTGCAATCAAAAGAAATTTTTATTTAGTTTCTAAAGTTAAACAATCAGAAAAAATTAAAAGTAAAAAAAAATAGATTTTAAGAAATCAAAAAATTTAATTAAAAGTTATAAAAATAAAAAAATACTTAAATATTTAAATGTTATTCCTTTGAGTTCATAAATTAGTAAATTTTATTAAATTAAAAATGCTAATTTTAAATTTTCTAGTTTTATTATAGGTAAATTATATTAATTTAATGAAAAAAAAATTTTTTGATTTCTATTTGATAATTTTAATAATAATTATAAATAAATTGTTAATAAAAATTGTGTTGAATATTTTAAATTAAAAGATACAATAGTAAATAATCATCATTATGATTTTAAAATAAATTTTAATTATAATATGTTATATATTAAAAACAATACAATTAAATTTATGGTAACTATTATTAACTTAAAAAAAAAAGTTTTGAAACACAAAAACTGATTATATTTCTTTTGTTATTGAATGTTACTTAGAAATAGATAAAGATAAAAATCATAGATATAAAATTACAGTTGAAATCTTTGAATTTATACCTTATTCATGTAAAAGGTAAAAATAAAAAGATATGAAATATTATACTTTAAATGAATTTAATTCTTGAAAATAAAAAGTAGAAACTTTTTTAATTGAAATAGATAATAAATTCAAAAAATAAAAAATTTAATATTTATAATTATAATTTATCTAATTTTGTTAGTATTTATTTAACTTAAAATTCAACATAAAAAAAATATATAAAGATAGTTTCTTTTCAAAAACGGAAAAAGTATTTATATTAATATTAATAAAAAAATAGAATAATTTAAATAAATAGTAGAATTTAAAGAAATTAAAGAAATAGCTAAAGAATAATAAGAAAATAGAAGACTTTAAAGAAATAGATAATAATAAAATTAAAAAATAATAAAAAAAATTTAAAATTTTCTTTTAAATTTTATATTAAATTAAATATTTAATTTTATATTCTTCTATCTATAAAGTGTTATTTTTAAAACTAGTAGAAATCTAGTAGGAAAGGTACTATTATATCCCTTTTTTAATATTTTAACTTTTACGAGTAAAGAGATTCGAACTCTTACAATTAAAAATCATGAATTCCTAAGATTCACCTGTATTCCAATTCCAGCATACTCGTTAAATCTAAAGCAAAGGAGAAGTTAAATTGTAATATTTTTTTTTTTATTTATTTTGTACTTTACTTATTCTATATATTATTTTAAATATTTTTTGCTTTGCAAATTTTGATTGAAAAGCATGTAAGAATTGAGCAGCAGCTTTGATAAAAGATAAAGTATATTTTTCAATTATTTTTTTTAGATTTTCAACAGTTACTGAAATTGATTTTTAGTTTTAGCGTTGTCATTTTTGGTAAGATTTAAGCTAATGTTTCTTAGCTGGTTTTTTTTTGGTAAATAACATTGAAGTATTTAAGCTACTTTAATATATTATATGCTAAATTTTATATTTTTTTATTATATTTCTTAAAAGTAAGTAATCTGCAAGGCAAAAAATATAAATATATTTAGAGTTAAATTATATTAAGCCATATAGGAAATAGCAGTCCGAAAAAAAAATAAATTTGGATACTTATATTTTTTTTAGTGATACTATAAGTTTTTAATAAAGATTTTTTTTAAAGGTTTTTTAAAGAGAGGAAATGATGACAATTTTAAAAAGTAGCTGCTTTTCTAATAAAAAAAAATATTTAGTACATTTGTTTTTATATTTTACAATTGAACTGCAAAAGAATAAGCTTTTTTTTAAGTTGTAATTGCTATTGTAGGAGTAATTCCTTTTTTAAAATTACTCATTTGTTTTTTAGTTTCTCGTTTTAACAATTTAAAGATAATTATTTTATCTGTCAAGCAGAGAATATTTATAACAAAAATTTTAATAAAAATAAAAATTAAAAATTACTAAACCATATTTTATATTGAATTATAAAGTAATGAGTTTATTTTTATAATTATTAATATGGTTAATATTTGTATATTTACCTTATATTTTGACTAGATCATATGAACTAACTATATTTTTTTTTAGTTCATTAGTAATTAAATATATGCCAGATTTAATTTTATTACGTATTAGAATATCGGATCTATATTTAACAGCATTGTTTTATTTTAACTGATTGTAGTATTTTATTAATTAATAAAAATGGAACTAAAGACAAATATTCTGCATTTAGTAAATAATTATAATTAAAAAATAAATATAAAAAAAAATTTTTTTTTGTGGAAAATTTCTAATAAATATAAAAAAAATTAAAACTAAACAAAATTGAACATAAACCTATAATTACCAACAATAATCCAAAAATTTTAACTAATTATAACTTTTATAATAAAAATTTAAATTTTGATAGTTTTTAAAGTTAAAAGTGTTAAAACTTCAATAACTTCAATATATAATTAATTTATCAAATAAAAAATTTGCCTTTTTTTTAGAATATTAAATTCTATTAAGTAAAATTATTTAATAGTAATCATCTAAATTATTATTAAATTAAAATATAAAATATTTTAGTTATTAAGATATAATACAATATAATATAATATAATATAATATAAAATTATATTATTTTTAAGCTTATAAAAAATAATTTATATATTAACTTTTAACAGATAAAATTTAAATATTAAAAAAAAAAACTAAAAAGGTTAATTCTCATATAGATACCTAATTTATGGTATACTAAATTTAAATTTTTAAAATTTTAAATTATTAATATTTTTAATAAATAAAAAAAAAAATTTTTTTTTTACAACAATAAACATCTAGTCTGTAAAATAATTAGTAATGCTAAACTTAAGCTTTACAGCTTATCATTCGCATCCTATCTAGAAATGATCTTTTTCTTAATTAAACAGATTAAACTTTTTATAAAAGCATTTTTCTAAATTTATATTTGAATTATTTTTATAAAAAGTAATCCGAGATAGTATCTAGGGGTTAGTTTCTTGCTTTATATTCAATCAGCATTTATCTAAAATGTTTGTGGCTACCCAACTATGCGTTACTTTATTTCCTTATCACAGCTACTTTTGCCTTCACTGATAATATTTAAGTACTTAAACTATTTTCCTTTACTTTGGCCTTCGAGGTTCATAGTTTCTATTTCGACAATTGGTACACTAGAGAAACACAGCCTATTGGTCCTTTCGTACTAGAAGGTCTTCCCCTTTTTACTATTTTTTCCTTTAGAAGATAGGGACCATACTGACTCACGTCGTATTAACAATTTTGTTATCGTAATGATTATTATACACTACTTCAATAACTCACGTTATTGTTCAGACTATGTCATCCTTATTGAATTATATTTTAAAAATATAATTTTTTAATATTGGATGTTCGTGTCAGGATTACTATTAGTGATATTCTCCTATTAGTCGTTGGACCTTCATAAAATTTTCTAATTTAAAATTAGCTCACTTATTTATGCTTGGCTGCAAATTAACTCCATAGAGTTTTTCTTGCAATTTATCCAGTTTTCATTTTTAATACTTAATTAAAAAATGGGGCTCGAGATCATAATTATTATTTAAATTTTTTTATTACCATTAATTATACTAATAAAAAAATAAAAATAGGTTTATTAATTTAATAATTATTTTTTAATTAATACCTATTCGATATAACATAGTAAAATGAAAATGTTGAGAAACAATTTTTCTTAATAAATCTAATTGTTTAGCCCCAATAGTTAAAATTCATTGATCTTTTCGATCGTGTAAAACACCAACATAAATACCAAATTTAGTAATAATAGCATTTGCTAATATTTGAACTTCTTCTTTTTTATAACTATTTGTATAAATACGTACTCTGTTTCTACTTTTATCAAAATTACCGTCTGTCATTATCAAATAAGATAATGCAATAGGATCTAAAAACTCAAGAATATTTTCAGGTACTATTTTTACATATTTATGAAGATCGGAGTTATATTTATAAAACATATCATGATATTGATTAAATAAAGGTAAAGACACTGTTTTTAATCTATAATTTTGATAAATTTTATCTTTTACTTTAATTTCTACAGCTTTAATAGGATTACTCATAAAATCTTTAAATAAAACTCCTAAGTTTTCAGCAAAATCTTTATATTTTTGTCCAAAACTCATTTCAAAACGAGCATTTCCTTTAAGAGAAGTACGATAAATACCGCCATCTCCTAAAATAATACCAATTAATACAGAATTAAGATCTTTAGGTAATGAATTTACATTTTTAAGATTATTTTTATTAGATTTATTAACATAAAATAATGCTAATGTTTTATTCATCTTTATTTGATTTTTATTTTTCCTTTGGGAACATTTAATAATATATGTCATTTTAAGTGAACCCAACTCACGTAACCTTTTAATCGGCGAACAGCCGAACCCTTCCAAGCTTCTTCCCCCGGAGGATAGGTTGAGTCGACATCGAGGTGTCAAACAGCCGTGACAATGTGTACTCTCTCCGGCTATTAACCTGTTATCCCTAGCGTAACTTTTGTCGATTGATCCCCGTCTATTCCATAATATAGCGAAGGGTCACTATGCCCTACTTACGTATCTGTTCGACTTCTAGGTCTTACAGTTAAGCATGCTTATGCCATTACACCTATTTTACCTTTCATGGTTAATTGATTTCCATTCAATTACTAACATACCTTAATTCGTTTCTTACTAAACTTTATATTCTATTAAAAAAAAAATTTTTAAACAAGTTTAAAAAAAATTTTTAAACAAGTTTTTAATTAAATCTACAATAGTTAGTATTATAAATACTACTTTTAAAAGTAATAAAATAATTATATTTAAATATATGTAATTTATTTTTAAATGAAGAATTTAGATAATAATTTTAAGATTTTCTAAATTAAATATATTTTATAAAAATTATGATATTAAAAGTTAGATATAAATTTTTGGATACACTTTGCTACTCTATTAAAGGCGACCGCCCCAGTCAAACTGCCAATTAGTAAACTATTCCTCTAATTTTAATTTAATTAAAAGGTAAATATTGACCCAATCTTAATCCTAAGGTTTTCCACTATCGTCTATCGACATCCCTACTCACTATTAATTAAAATTGTTCTAGATCAACATGATAACTAACTACAGTAGAAGCTGCATAGGGTCTGTTGAGGCTTATTAATAATTTACAATATTAAATCCTCTAAGAACTGTACGTGCGACTTTCATCGCATACAGCTCAAGCATTAAGTTTATATGTTTATTTTTTTATTGGTTAACCATAAATCATCAAATTTCAAAGATAATATTAAATGAAAACGATAAATTAACAAAAAAAAAATTTTTTTTTATTCTATATGGTCAGAATCACGTTTAGAATTCATATTAGATAGAATTTTTTTCATCAAAGCTAAACCTTCTTCAGTTTTATGAGCACCATCTATTTTTAATTTTACAATTTTTTTCCAATCTAAATAATCTAAATGTTTTCTAGTTAACATTGGATATTGATCTACGAAATCTATAATTATTTTAGTATCTCTAAGAATATATCTATTAATAGAACGTGACTTTAAACATTCAGATAAATTAAAAAAGTCATATTTAGGTTTAATGTAGCCTGCATTAAAAAATTGTTTAATAGATAATAAAACTGCTACATCATGACTATTTTGGGCTATTTCAACTGAAGAATCACAACCCTGATAAATTTTATTTCTACTTTTTTTTTCAGCTATATAATTATAAAACATCCCTTCACCATTTAAAAAAGCTTGTACTCAATAAGGTGATAACTCCAAAAAATGATTATTATTAATATTCATTAATAAAGATCTTATACAAAAATTATATTTATCTTCGAATGATCTTTTCGTATTCATATTTGATCAGATATTTAAAATTTTTTGCATACCTGTTTTAGTTAAATGTTCTTTCATACTCATAATTAATGCTATTTTTTTTCAATCTTTATAATTAATAAATTTAGAAGTTAAACAAGGATATTTATCAAAATGAGGTAAAATTACATTTAATATATCAGTTAATGCAGAAATTTGGAATTTTTTTGTATTTGTTTTTCGATTGTCTATAACTACATTACCACAGCTAAAAAATTCTTTAATTTCATGTAAAATTCCTTCAGAATGATTTTTTTGTGTTACTTTAAATTCTAATTTTATATTAAAACCAATTAAACCTTTATCTGTTTTAGAAATATTTAAAAAAAACCCGCCTTCAGCATCAACAAGTCCTGTAACCTGTCAAGGTTTTAATTTTTCATTTTTTCTTGGTTTAGTAAAATCTATATTTAAATTATTTATTTTGTTGTTTTTCATATTTTTTATATATTAATTTTTATTTTCTTTAAAAAAAATTTATTACAAGCTGCAAAAATAATTGGTGCAGGTTAGCTACTAATTGATTTAAGGGGAGCTAGTATTAGTTTCAGATTTAAATCTTCTAAGTTATCATAATTTTTTATTGCTACAGTAAAGATTAACTGAAAAATTTAATTTAAGATTCAAGCTAAACGAAAAAATTAACCGAAAAATTAACCGAAAAATTTTAATTAAGATTTAAGCTAAACCAATAATAGAACTAATATTTATTTAAAGATTCTATACTTTATTCGTTGAGATTAAAGTTAAAAGGGACTTAAATTAATAAACACTTAACACTAATTCAAAGTTAGCATTCTTTCAAATAGTTATAAAATAACTTATCCTTATCGTTACAATAAGGCTTTAGCTTTTTTGAATTTCCTTTACCCACTAATAGTTATTTTCCTTCACAGGAAAACCTTCAAAATTTAATTAATCTTGATTATTATTGGGCTTACCTAGTTTTTACAATAACACTTTAATAATATCCTTAGGACTCCACTATACGTAAATTAATTTTAGATCCATTAAGAAAAACTCGGGAACGTTTTTCTACATCAAATTTACGCTTCTATTATTCGTGAATTCACATTACATTGTCCTTAGATATTTAGCTCTTTATAATAAATATTTAATTTAAAGTTTTCCCAAAATATTAAATAAATATTATAAAACAGGCTTTATGCTTTAAAATTACTTTTAATTGCAAACTATTTGAGCTCATATAATGGATTATATAGAAGGTTTTCACTTCATTATTATTGTAAATTTATCTAGTCGCTAATTTTTTTTTTTCCTTCCCGTCTACCTAAAGGTAACCCGCATCTGCACGGGTAATTCAATTTCACTGAGCAAGTTGTAGAGACAGTGAGACACTCGTTTCACTATTGATACCGGACTACATTTAATGGCCAATTGATTATGCTACCTTAGGATCCTCATGGATAAGACCGCTATTAACCAAGCTTTCGAAAATTAACTTTCATTAACCTTTCTTATACCGCTGGCATTGGGCAAATTGCGATCCCAATACTCTGACATTAATCGTTGCTGGGATCTGTGTTTTTAGTAAACAGTCGGTGCCTCCGATTTTGTGCCTCCGCAAAGATTAATTTAAAATCGTACAAAAGTTTTCGATTTGTTAATTAATATAAGCGGTTCCTCTTATTGCCACACTTATGAGGAGAATTTGCCGAGTTCCTTAACAACTTTTAGCTCTACGCCTTAGTATACTCTACCTACGAACCTGTGTCGGTTTAGGGTACGGTGATATTAATTTCAAAATAAATAAAAATTTAAAACATATTATTTATAAATTAATCATTACAAATATAAACAAGATAAAAATATAATATCTATTTATTGTATTTTAAAATAAAAATATATTTAATAGTTAAAATTTAAAAATTATTTACTTTCAAGTAATATAAAAATTAAAAATTTTGTTTTAATACTTTTTATAAATTTCAATTTCTATAACTTCATTTCTAGGTCCAAAAAAAATGGACTTACTGTTATAAACTCATCAGCCAAAACTTTGGTTTTAGTCCTTAGAGGCCGTATTAACAAATTGTAGTTTAACAAATCATAATTTAACCCTTTCGTATTTGGCGAGAAGTATTTTTAACTTCTTTTCGTTACTCATGTCAGCATTATCTCTTCAGTAACCTAAAAACAATGAAACACTGTTTTTTTTTAAGTTTAACTGAATGTTCTACTACCTAGGTTAAAAATTAACAAGCATTACAAAAAATAATTTTCTGTTTTTAAAATTAATATTTTTACTGTAAAACTTAATAATAAAATTATTTTTTGATTTATTATTGAAAAATATTATACTAAAGAATTATACTTAAGATTATATGTTCAGAGAATTATATTTAAACTTTTTATTCAAAACCAACACGATTTCGGTTGATTACTTAAGACCCGTTAAATTTTCGGTGCTACAATCTGAAGGTTGATGCGTTGTTACAAACGGTCATTAAAAGATAGCGACTACCAGGCTCACTTTTCAATTGCTTTCAATTTGCTACTTCCTTAATTTCACTTAATAATCATTGGGGACCTTGATCAGTGTTCTCGGCTGTTTCCGTCTTGACTACTCAACTGAGCATTAGTAGTCTGAATATCTACCAATAATTTATGTAATTTCGAGTTTGAATTCCAATGGTAAGATTTACTAGATCCCCGCAAGCTAAGCTATCAAAAAGAAATAAACATTTTAAGTTAGTATTACTAAAATAATATAATTAAATCTTTAAGCATCACTGGGAAATACAGTGCTGTACCTTCATAAATTTTGTGTAGACGCCATACTTACATATGTTTCGGTAGAAAACCAGCTATCACTAGGTCAGATTGGCATTTCACCGCTTTCCAAAACTCTTCGGAGAATTATGCAACATTCACCCGTTCGATCCTTGAATATAATCTGGTCTTGGAAAGATCACCTAGCTTCGGGTCTAATAAAAGTAACTAATCCAACACTAAAATAAAAACTAAGTGTTAAGTCAAAAAATAAAAATTATAAATTATGCAAGTTTTTTATTTATTAGTTTAAATTTATAAAATGTCCAGTCGCTTTCGCTAGGGCTTTAAACCTTGCTACTCATATTAACTTGCTGCATTATTTATCAATATTTTCATATTGAATTAGACTATACCTTCAACTCAAGTAAAAATGTAAGGAAAATAAAAGAATTTTTTTTTATAAATTTAGAAAGGGGGTTAATTAATTTTATTTTTGTTTTTTTGTTTAATTTTAAATTTTAAATTTATAATTGAAATGATTTAATAAATTAGGTTTTACTAATTGAAGTAATTTATTTTTAGAATCACTGAAAACATATAATCTATAACCATTAGTATGTTGATGGATACTACAATTCAAATCAAAGTTATTTTTCATAATTTTAACTAATCTTTGATTTTCAAACAAAGAATAAGATTCAGTACAAAAATAAAACCCATACTTTGAATTATAACCATCATCCATTAGTCAGTTAGATAAACTTTTTGCTGTTAAAAGATTTTCAAATTTTTCTGGTATTATTTTTACTCCTGCAGAATTATAAAATAATTCTCTAAATTCATTAAAACAAGGTAGACTTAATGTTCAAAATTTGATAGCACTATAACTTGTTTGTTTATTAGGTCTTTTATCTAAAGAAGTAATAATTTTAGGTTTTGAACCACAAAAATCTTTAAACAAATTATATAAATGATCAATATAAATTTTATTTTTAATAGATTGTTTAAATTGTAATCTTGTATTTGAATTAGAATTTCTTTTTTCCGCAAATAAGTCACCTAACATAAGTCCAATTATAATTTCTTTTAAATCATTAGACAACTGTAAATTAAATTTAGCAGATTTACGATATAGACGTATAAAACTTTTGTTAATTTGATTTTTCATTAGTTTATGTATATTTTTTATATAGTAATATTAATATATATTACTAACTAAAAAAAAATTTATTACTTTTTAACTTTAATTTTTTAATATAATTAATAAAATTCTAAAATTAAAGTAAATAAATTTTTTATAATCATAAATTTAAATTTATGTTTTTTTTATTTTAACCTTTAAATCTAAAAAAATTAAATTAACTTAATTTTAATTTTAATTAATATAATTTAAAAAATTTTTTTTTTTCCATAATTTTTATGGAATTTTTGAGTGTTGCCGTATTACTGTTTATTAATCAGTCTTTCTTTCGATCAGTCGTTACAGGGCTAAATAAAAAGTTTAATAAGTTTAAATTTAACTTTTTAAAAAATTGTATTCCTACGATTTATTAGCTTCCCACGGTATTATCTTAATTAATTAATTTATATTTAGATTTCACCGTTAGCATGTTATTTATATTTAACAAACCGGTCTTTTTTATAGACCATGAGGCAATTTTAATATGAATTTTACAATTCAAATGGGCAAGCAAGCGCAAGCTGACCCATTATGCAAAAGGTACGCCGTCATTATTGTAATTTTTAATAATTTCGACTGCTTATAGAGTTACTAATTCAAAAATATTGCGTTTACACGCGATTTAATATTCCCTTACGGTACTTTTTTACTATCGCTAAATTTACATTACTTAGCCTTAGAGGATGGTGCCCCTATTTTCCAACAAGTTAAATCTCATTGTACTTTTTATAAAATAAAAATTTTATTTAATTTACTTTATATTATTAAAGAACTTTTAAAATCTTTTTTAGACTTTCAAAAATAAAACTAAAAGGTATTAATTATTCATATTTCCTTTCAATTTTATAAGTGAAATTAAAATTTAGTTTTAACTTAAGTTTATTATTTAAAGAAAGTTTGTTTAATATTTTTTTTTTTAAGAAAGTTAATTTTTATTACTCTTGTTATCTATAATTTAATTTTAATATAAAGTAAGTTTAAGCTATTCCGATTTCACTCGCCATTACTTTCGGAGTCTCGGTTGATTTCCTTTCCTTTCCCTAAATGAAATGTTTTACTTTGGGAAGTATAAATTAAGAAGGTTTCCCTTAGGATCGCCATTTATTAAAATTATTTTTTTTTATTTATAAATATTAATTCAATAAATTATAAAATAAAATATGGCTTTGATTAAATAATCTCCTTTATTTTTTAAATTTGCTAATTATCCTTAATAACCCCTTTGAAATACTATATTAAATTTAAAATTAATTTTTTTGATGTTTAAACAATATTGTCATCGATACTTATATAATTATAATATTAAAATTAAAATTTTAATATACTAATTTCGACTAAATAAATATTAGTATAGTTAAAATATAGTTTAATATCTCATAATTTAAACTATATTTTTTAATACTCAGTTTTTTTTTATAACTCTACCAGTTAACATTAGGAGTGTTTTTATTATAGTTCGTATATTTTAATAAAATTTTTATTACTTAAACTAAAATTTAAAGAACTAATTAAAAATTAAAATTTTTTTAATTTTTATTAAAAATATATATAAAATATATATTTTGTGGTAAATATTTATATTTTATATTTATTTTGTGTAAATTTTATTTTTTTTTTTTTTTGAAATCAGAGTTCGAATCATAGATTCGAACTCTGAATATTTTAACCAAAAGATATTATTTTACCAATTAAATTAATTCCACTCAATTTTATATTTAAATTTTCATTTTAATATAAAACTATTATATAAAAAAATGAAAATTATTTCTTAAAATTACCTTTAATCAATTAAGAAAAAAAAATTTTTTTTTACTATTTTATTTACCTAGTTCCAATCTTTTATTAAAAAACTAAGTTGAATTATTTTATATTTTATATTTTTTTTTAACTTTATTTTATATTTTAAATTATTATTTTTAACTTTATTTATTTTCCAAATTTTAAATTTATAAAGTTTAACTTATTATCTAAATTTTAATCTTTTATAGCTAATGCATACTTTATTAAAAATTAAAAAAAATTAAAATATCTTTTTAATTTTTTACTAATATTTTTAAAAACTAAAAAAATTTTTTTTATTGTTTACAAATTTTTATATTTTATATTTCATATAAGTATAATATTATAATGCAAATTATAATTTTTTTACTTTTAAAAAGTAAAAATTTTAATTTTCTAAAAAATAATTATATAAATTATAATTAAAAATTTATTTATATAATTATTTTTTTTTAGTACAGGAATATCTACTATATAATTATTATATTTAAATATATATAAATAATATAAATAAATTATATATAGAGGATATAAATTAATTAAATGTAGATAATATAAATTAATTATTTTATATTATATTATATTATATTAATTAATAAATTAATTTATTAGTAAAAAAAAAAAACCTTTTATTTTATGTTACAAAATCAAATTTTTATTTACTCACCATTAGAACAATTTGAAGTAACTAGTCTTTTATGTTTTAATTCTCCTTTTTTAGGGTATTTTACTTTAACTTTAACTAATTTAGCTTTATATTCTATAATGATTTTAATTTTAATTTTAGGATTTCACATTATGGGTAATAATAAAAAACTTTTACCTTCTAAATGATCTATAGCATTAGAAACATTATTTGCAAGTATTAATAATTTAGTTAAAGACCAAATAGGTATTACTAATGAAATCTATTTGCCTTTCATATATTCTTTATTTTGTTTTATACTAGTAGCCAATCTTATAGGAAATATACCATATTCTTTTGTATTAACTAGTTCAGCTATTTTTTGTTTAGCTTTAAGTTTTACCATTTTTATTGCTGTTACCATCTTAGGATTATATACACATAAAATAAAATTTTTCTCTTTCTTTGTACCTCAAGGTACTCCTTTATATTTAGTACCTATGTTAGTTTTAATTGAATTAATTTCTTACTCAGCCAGAGCTTTTTCATTAGGAGTTAGACTTTTTTCAAATATTGTATCAGGTCATACATTAGTAAAAATATTGTCAACTTTCTTATACAAAGCATTTAGTAGTTCTATTCTAATTGCAATATTGACAATTTTTCCTTTCGCAATTTTCTTATTTATCTGTGGTTTAGAAATAGCTGTTTCAACTATTCAAGCTTATGTATTTACAATTTTAACATGTAGTTACATTAAAGACGCAATTAATTTACATGGTTAAGATTCAAAATAAAACAAATAAATTAACCCCCCTTGAAAAAAAGTATTGTTATTTTTCAAGGGAGGGTACCACCACACACACTAAATCTAAAACACACACACCCAAAATTAAAATATTTTTATAAAAGTGTGTGAAGCGTGCCCGATAAATATGTTCATTTTAATTTAATTTAATTTATTTTTTATAAAATTATTTAGTTAGTAATTTATAGACTAAAATTTTTAATTATTTTAAATTAAAAAATTTTATAATATTTTGTTGATTAAAGGATAATAAAATTAGATTTATTTTTAGTTAAAATTTTTAATTAGTAATCTATGAACTAATATTTTAATTAATTAAGTTAAAATGAAATAATATTGTGTTAATTAAGAGATAAAAAGTGGATAATTTTATATTGATTTTTTAAAGAAAATCCATAAATTGTGTTAAACAAACATCTCACCCTGTTATAGAGGGGATGATCATCTAAAATTTTAAAATATTTTTAAAATAATTTTAAAATTATTTATTAAAACTCTTAGTTTAATATTAGAACATCTTTATTACATTAAAATTTGTTTAATTTTTTAAATTATTAAATTTAAAATTTTTAATATTGAATAAAGATAAAATTAGTTATATCTTAATTAAGTTAAATTATGTTTAATTTTTAAATTTTATTGTTATATAGTTTTTAATGTAAATTAAAGATAATATTAGTGAAAATCTAATAGAGTTTATTATCTAAATATTAAGAACATCATTAGATAATTATTTCTTCTTTTTTACCAAAATTTAATTTTATAAAATATGTTAAAAAATATAATAAAAACTTATAAATCTTTTATAGATTTAAAGTTATTAAGCATTTGTAGCTTTTTATTTTCTTTTTATATTAGTTTATTAAATTTAATAAAACTAATTAATATAAAAATCTTTGGTTCAATTTTTTGCTATTTCCAAATTATTAATAATAAACTAAATATTCAATTATTAAGTTTAAGACGAATATTAGTTTATTACTTAAATAATATAATCATATTTTATATATTTATAAAAATATTGATTATAATAAATTATGAGATTAAATTGAGAAAATTTAGTTTGTTTATCTATTTAAATTTAAATAGAAATATTAAAAAATACACTAACAAATATTTTATTAAATTTTTGTTTATAGAATCTATAATAAAATTTAGTATAATTTTAATATTATTATTATTAATTAAATTAATAATTAGTGTTTATTTTATAAATTCCTTATATATATTATTTGAATATTATGAAAATTATACATATTATAATTATTCAGAAAGTTTAGAAAATAGAATTATATCTTTATGTTTATCTGTAGATTATATGTTATTAAAATATACAGATAAAACAGAAATAGAAGATGATTTATTAGACGATGATGGTTTTTGAAGAGAATAATTCCGATATTTTAGAAGATGATGAAGATTTAGACGAATATATTTGAAGACAAGAAAATCTAAAAATAATGGAAGAAGAATCAAGAACATTACAACAAATAGAAGATTTTTGACATTATTGACCAAATAAAATATTTATAAATAAAATAATAAATTTTTATATAATTTTAATTGTGTTTATTATATTTATTTTTTATAATAATTTAGTTAATGAAAATTGGATTAATACATCTATTTTACCATTTTTCATATCAAAATTAAGTGATGTTGATGATGATGATGAAATTATTTCATTAAATAATGAAGAAAATAATCAATCATTAAATAATTTAGAGAATAATGAATCTTCATTAGAAGATAATAGTCCAATCATATTAAATTCATCTGAATTTGAATTAGGAATAAATAGAACAAGTACTCCAATAAATGAGATTAATAATAATTTAACTAGAAATAGTTCAATTGAAAGTAATATGTCTAGTATATTTGATTCTAATATTACTGAAGATACAGATTTAACTTCAAATCAAAGTGTAAATCTAGAAAATAATGAAGATAATGTACCTTTAATTAATATTTTTATAATACAACCTACAGCAAATAATAGTTTAGAACAATCTATACCAAATAATAGTTTAGATCAACCTACAGTACCAAATAATACACCAAATAATAGTTTTGATAATGATAGTTTTAATAATGAAAATTTAGATTCAATATTAGAATCGAGTATATTTCTATTAATTTTAAATTTAAATTTTAAAAAAATATTAAAATATATTAGAAATAAAATTAAAAAAATATTTGAATATTTTATTAATAAAATAAAAAATTTATTGTTTAGAGAAATTAAATTTATTATATTAAGTTGAATATTAGAAATTCTTTTTTCACCTTTTAGTTTAGGTGGTTGTTTTGGATTATTTTGATTTTTAAGTGAAGATGAAAATTTGTCTAATATTGAATCAGAAACTATTAATTCAAATAATCAGAGAGATACATATAGTAGAAATAAAAAACGTCGAGATTTACATCAATATTATTTAAAATATAGACATGGAGGAAAATATATCAGAGATCCAAGTTCTTGAATATCAGATTCAGATATGCATTCTTGAAGAATGTTTAATTTAAACACTGAAAATAGAGATTGTTCATATTTTAGTAGTTCCATTGATCAATCTAATTTATCAGGAAATAGTCAAGATTATAATAACACAAATAGAACTCAATCATCAACTAGTAATAGTAAAACAGTTTGAATTCAAGATTCATATGTTAAAACTGATAATAATTCTAGAATTAGTAGTAGTTTAGGAACTATAAATAATCTTGAATCAAATTCCGCATATAACCTTCAAGATAATCCTTATTTAAATCATAAATATCAATCAAGTAAAGATAAATCTTTACTTCAAACACCCTCAATATTAGCAGAAGAATTTCAAACTCCAAATTCAATTAAATTAGAATTAGCTTCTACTTCAAGACATCAATTAACTCCTACTCAGTTAGTGAAAAGAATTTCTTTACATCCATTAGCAGAATTAAATGAAGATAATATAAATTTAAAAGATTTTGATCTCTTAAAGAAACCAACTAGAATTATTAGAAGAAATGTTCAAAATGGTTGAGGAAAAAAATCATTAATTCAACAATTAGAAGATATTTTAAAATAATGAAACTAAATAATTATTTAAGAAAACTATCAATAGTTTTTAAAAATATTAAGAGAAAATTATTCTCTTTAATTAAAAATATAATTCATTTAATAAAAAATATAATAATAATATTACTATTTTTATATATTAAAAAGTTTTATTTATTATTTGACTGATCACTTTTTTGAAATCATTCCTATCTAGAATCTTTAGTTTTAATTAATAATTTAATAATTAATTCTTACATTAGTTGAATTAAAGTAATTATTATAGAAACAATAAACTTATTAAAATTTTTAGAATTTAAAATTAATATATGATTGGATAGTCAAATTTCAACATAAAATATTTTAGATAATGAGGAATTAGTTATTATAGAAAATGAAGAATTATTTTTAAATGAAATTAATACTTTAGAAGATAATATTCAAGATTAAAAAATATTCAAATATAAATATGTTTTAAGTATTATGTTATTATAAAAATAATAATATCTCAAACATAAAATTTTAAAAAAATCCCCACTCATTCGTTTACATTACAAATTAAAATAAATTAATATTTATAATATAATTTATAATCTTTATTTATAAAATAAAGTAACTGTATTTCCATTTATATTTAATTAAAATATAATAAATACAATCCCTATGAGTAAAATTATAACTCATAGGAAATTTGGTAGAAGCATAAAATTATAAATAAGAAAAAAGAGATTCTTATAGATTTTTAAAAATTTAAAGGCCAATTAAAACACCTTTAAATTTCTCCTTAATTATAATAAAAAAGAAAAAATAAAAATATAAGTTAAGTTTAGTTTAAAAATTATTTATATTTAATTTGTGTATTAATATTAAATCTTCTTAATTTAAATTAGAATACATAATTGTTATGAAGTATTTGTGAAAAACGAATAGAAGATAATACTAATTATTTTAAGAGCAAATAATTAATTAATAGTTTCCTCTTTGGACAAAATTTTATTTTAAATATGTTACCAAATTTTTATCCTAAAAAAAATATTTTTACTATCTTTTCTCAAACAGATAAAGAGATAGATTTTAATAAAAAATTTTTTGCGCAACCAGATTCATTTAAATTTCCTTTCCAATATAATATAGTAGGTAGCATGTATATTTGTAATCCTACAGACAATCACGATTATCGCTTAGCTTGTGACTTTTTAAATACTTTAAAAATTAAAAATATAATTTTAATTACAATAATTGAAAACCCTTCAATTTTTGAAATTTTAACTAAAGAATATTATGGTTATGAAACAAATACAGATACAGTAATATATGAATATATTATACCAAAACATATCTTTTGAACAACTAATTCAATTAAAAATTTTGTTTTAAAAAAAGATATTGGAGTAGAAATAATGAAAGAATATAATGATGGTACTTTAAGTAGAAAAGAAATAAAACCAAGTTTTATTATTTATAAATTTGAACATTCAACTTGAAATGAAATTACATCTTTATTCAAATTATCTAGATATAGAATTAATTTAGCTGGAGGTACTAATGTAAAACGACATATTGCTTCACCTTTACATTTTTGTTTATTACTTTTTATTTCTGGATTAGAAAGAGAAAATACTTATAAAAAAATAACAGATTCATTTCATAATGTTCCATATAAAATTCAAAATGCTTTTTTAAATTATAAACTCACATATAAAGAACTTAAAAAACTATTTGAAAAACATGAATTAATTTTTCAAGAACAAAAAACAAAAATAGAGGAAAAAAGATTAAAGTCTAATGATTCTTTTTATTTTAATTTTGATGTTTTTATGGAACGATATATAACTTTAAAAAAATTAATTAGTCAAATTGAAGAAATAACTAATAATGTTAAAAAAATGATAGATGAACATGAAAATAAAGATATTAATGATAATTCTAAAAATAAACAAAATTATGATACTAAAAATAATAATATTTCATATGATAATAAAAATAATAATTCACCATTCAATAGTCCATCTCAAAAAAGAGAATATCATTCTATATCTTTAAAAGATAAAAATATTTTAAATGAAATAGATAGTAAAATTACTACAAATAAAAAAATAATTGATATACTTAATCATACAAATTTTGAATTAATAAATGATTTAATTTCAAATACAATTTTCGAAAATAAATATGAAAAACAAAAAGAAATAGAAAATTTTTATATTAATAGTTATAGAAATAAAATAAATGAAGCTTTAAAAGAAAAAAATTTTACTTCTACAAATTTGGGTATAAAATTAATAAATGTTGCAACAAAACATTTTTCTGAAGCTTTAGATAATTTTTTTTTTTATTTTTAATTAAAAAAAATGTTGCAAATGTTACATTTTAACTATAAAATTTTTTAATTTTTATTTTTTCACATTTTTTTATTTATTAAATTTAATTAAATTAAATTATTTCCTATGATTTACGTGATTTATTTAATTTAACTTTAATTAAATTATTTCCTATAAATTACGTGATTTATTAATTTTTATTATATTAAATTATTTCCTATAAATTACGTGATTTATTAATTTATAATTTAATTTATTTAATATTTTTATTTACCTTAATTTACGTATTTTTTTATTTTTATAATTATAAGAGATGTAAGAAAATAATAAATTATTTTTAATTTTATGACAATAATTAACCAATTTTCTAATTTCTTACAGAATTATTTAAGTTAAATCTTAGGATACCGTTTAAAAAGTTTAATTTATTAAATTATACACAAAGGTATTGAATTTTTCTTAATTTAATATTATTTAAGAAAAATGATTAAAAGTAAATCTAAGACTGAATTGTTTTTAAAAATTTTAAAAAAATGTTACAAAAAATGAAAACTATTTTTTATCGCCTTAAAATCGGAATTATTAAAGGTTTTGAAACACCAAATCTTCCAATGCATATTATCAAGTTACAATTACATCCATTAATTAGAATTTTTAGAGTATTAAGTGGTATAAGTTTATTATTAATATTAACTAAAAAAATTTATAATTTTCATGAGGTTTTTTTATATTTAGCTGTTTTTAATTCTATTATGTTTTTTGTTTATCATTTATATATTAGTTATTATAGAATTAAACATATTAAATCTATAATTAAAAATAAAGATTTAGAAATTAGAAATTCACCTTTAGATAAATTAGCATCAATAGCTGCTAAATTAATTTTTTGTTTAAAAGGAGCTTGCGATCAAGCAGCACCAATTGGAATTTCATTAGGTATAATGTCTGGTATTGATACAATGTTAGAATATAAAGGAAGAAATGCAGTTTTCCTTCCATTTATAGTTGATGCTCTAAAACCAGATTCTGATGCAGAAAAAATTTATAAAGAAAGAAGAAAATTATTTATAGAAACAAATAAATTAGATAATAACTTTACATATTTGAAAGAATACAAAGAAACAATTGATAATTTAGAAAACAGTAAACTATTTAGTAAGGAAGATATTGAATATATGAAAACAGAATTACGAAAACAAGAAACCATACTAATTGAAAATAAAGATGACTTAATTAAAAAAATTAAGGAAAACTTAGATAAAACTAATCCTAAAAATTAATTAATTTTTTTTTATTCTAATCTTTTTATTTAAGCAAAATTTTAGCAGATATGCTAAAATTAACTTTATGTAGCACTTTAAAACTTTATGTTGCACTTTAAAAACTTTATGTAGCACTTTAAAAACTTTTAGTTATTTCCTTTCTAACTTTCAATTTTTTTTTTTATAAAATAGTTTGATAAAAAAAAAACAATTTAACCCTCTGTCTAATTATAAAATTAATTTCTTTAAAATATTAAGTAAATATAAAATTAATTAAGTTAAAATTAAAATTAATTTAATTAATTTATTTATTAAAAAATAAAAATAATTTATATGTAATTTATTGTAAATAAAAAATTTAAGTAAATAAAAAAATATGATAAAAAAAAAATTATTTTATTTTATTTAAAAAAAATTAAAAAAAAAATCAAAAAGTTTTTATATAATATTATATTATAATTTTTTTACTTTAGTTTACACAATTAAAAAATTTTTTTTTGATGGTTAGATTTTTATGGTAAATTAAACCTTAGTTTATGGGAAGTATATTTTTTTTATCTTTAATTTACCTATTATTAATTTTTGATATATATTTTCTTATTTTTTATAAAAAATATTATTATTTTCTCCCCCATTTGATATTATTTAATTTATTTATTTATTAATTTAATATTTATGTTTTTATTTTTAATTTTTTTTACTTTAATTTACTTATTTTTTGTTTTTTATGTTATTTTAAATTGGTTATCTTTTATCTTTTGAATAGTGTATTTAATTTTTATATTTTTAAAGTGTCTTTAATTTAATACATTATTTAATTAAATTAGAAAAATTGTTAAGAATTGGAACCCTCTCTTAAAAATTGTAAATTTTAAAATTTTAAGAATGATCTTATAGTTGGAAGGAATGCTTTAAGCCTACCTTCTTTTTTGTATTATCTCTTCTCTATTACGTCTTAAATAATATCAACTTTATTATAATGTTATACTTCTATCTTCTCTCTTCTCTATTTTGTTTTATGTCTTTAATAATATCAACTTAATCATAATTTATTACTCCTTCTCTCTTCTAGTGTTTTATTTAATTTAAACATAAATTTTATCTTTAACTTATTTTATATTAAGATATTTCTTCTCTCTTTATGTATTTTTTAGCTAAAAAATAAAAATATTTTTCTCCTTAATCCAATTACTCCCCCAATAATTAGTTAATTAGTTAGTGAGTTGTTTTCTCTATAAGTCTGATAGGATTTTTTTATTTGGGAATATAAGGTTAAACGAGTCTATAAATACAAATTATTATTAGAAAAGATATATTTAAATTATATATAAATAAATCAATTTTTAAAAAATTAAAATAGTTTTTTATTTTATGTAAAAGGAAATATAAATTTTAAGATAAATTATAAATTTATCCGAAAGTTTAAAAGGATATATAATTAAACCTTATATACGTTAGACGCTATCACTTTTATTTATAAATAAAATATGTTACAAGCTGCAAAATATATAGGTGCAGGTTTAGCTACTATTGGTTTAAGTGGAGCTGGTGTAAAAAAAAATACTTGCACTCCTAATATGAAAATATTAGGTAATAAACTAACTCTAAACGGTAGAAACCTTAATACAAAGGTCCATACCGTGGATAAAAAATATTCTGAAGTTTTTTTAGCTTGATTAGCAGGGTTTTTCGAAGGTGATGGAGCAATTTTATGTTATGTAGATAAAGCAAAAGGATATAAATTTAAATTTAGAATAAGAGTTATAATAAAATTATCTCAAAAATCTAAAAATGTTTTAGAAGAGATTAAAAAAGATTTACAATTAGGTAATATAATTCTTAATAGAAAATGAAATGATAATAAATGAAATAGTTTTGATTTAATTATAGCTAATCAAAATGATGTATTATTGTTAATTAATTTTATTAAACCTTATGTTAGATTTAAAAAAAATCAATTAGAAATTGCAATTAAAATATTAGAACAAAGAAAAAAAATATCATCTGAAAAAGAACTACTACAATTAGCTAAATTAGCTGATTCTTTAAGTATATTAAATGTAAGATCTAATAATGATGGTAAAAAATATACTACAATGATTAAAGAATATTTTAATCTGTAACGACTGATTAAATACTTTTGGTGATTTTATTTACAAAAAAAAATATACATAAAGTATTTATGAAAAAGAAATAATTTAAATTTCTTTTATCCGGTTAGTATCTAAGTAATTATTTTTTAATTTTTATATAAAAAAAAATTATACAAAAAAAAAATAATTATAGGATAAAGGTATAGTCTAATCTGTAAGGTAACTTACAAACAATTGTGGTATTGGAGTTGTTTTCTCTGGACTAATTATAGCTACATCTAGAAACCCTGCGTTAAGACCTCAAATTGGGGTCAAAAATATCACTATTTGTTGAAAAGTTCTTACAATATAATAATCTACTCTGTATTAAAGAGTAAAAAATGGTAATTAATAGAATAGGATAATCAGCAGCAAAAAATATAGCTCAACGATCATACAGGATAAAAAATTAATTTAAATTAAATAGTGTAAGATATGATCTAATAATTACTAGTTATAAATTTATTAAAATATTTTATTTTTCAAAATTTAATTATTAAGTTATACAAAATTTATTAATAATAAAATGCAAATATACTTTTATTCTTCTAAAGTTTTTAATTGCGATTCTTATTTTCGTCGACATCAATTAGCATTAGCACATATGCAGATAGGTATTTTTTCCTACATTAGAAATAATTAAACAAATACTTGACTTACCTATATCTATTATCATATAAATTTGTGTAAAATAATTGTTTCTAAAGTTATTACATTATCTCATCCTAAGCCAAATACTAAATATGTTAAATCATTTTCATTAATAGCTGGACATGAACTTGCTTGAATGAAAAACAAAATGATACTTGTTTGTTATCATTTGTATTGTAAAAATGAACAAATAAAGGATAGTTAGGTAAGACAAAGTATACATCTTGGTAATAGTTTTAAGATACATGCAAAAGGTCAAAAATTTTCAACTAATGATTTCATTAAATCATTAAATGACTACGGTTTAGTTGATTTATTTATTATACCAAAAACAATAAGTCTATATGATTTGAAAAATTGAATAATTTTTATGTATATTAGAACAATTTTTATTCTTTATTTAATAACCAACTTCAACTTTAAATAATTCTTACGTAGCTACAAAAGGTGTTTTACAATCAAAATAAAGAATTGTTAAATTTCGAAAATTAAAAAGATAAAAAAGTATTTGTATGCCAAAAAACACAAAAACAGGAAATTTATCTTTATTACATATTTTTTAATTCTCACAGTATGGTTTGACCTATTTTTGTTTTTAATTGAACCTTAATAAAAAGTTTGACAAAGAATAGTTTAGGTTGATTTCGAGATAATCTTTTATTTACGAATGTTGAACAGAAAAATGCAATAGTTAATCTTTTATCTTTAGAAGATTTAGTAACACTTGTACGAAAAATTGCTCTAATTCCAGTATATATTACTGGTAATAAGGTTATAGTAACAAATACTATAACAAGTAAAACTGTTACATATGGTTCTAAATCTGAATCTGCTCATGCTATGAAGGCTGACGAAATTATATTTCATAATAGTCGAACACGACTATTTAGAGGTATTTACTCGATTGAAGTAAAAATAAAAAATGACTAGTAATTAATTAGCAACTTTTCAATTATGCCATTCTAGGTTTCGCTTTATCGGAGGCAACTGGACTTTTCTGTTTAATGGTAGCTTTCCTTCTACTTTATTCTTAATAAAATTTTTAAATTAACCCCCTATTTTTTTTAATAAAAAGAAATAAATAAATATAAAAGACCTTCATATTTTGATAAACGAAAAATTAAATAAATTAATAAAAAAATTTGGAATCTATTTTTTTTTTTTAAAATATACTAAATAATATATATTTTTTAGGAAGTTTTGTTAAATTAAAATAGACAAATTTAAAAAAAATCATTTGGTTTTATTTTTTTTTATTCACTTAAAATAAAATATAAATTTAACTATTATGAGATCGATTTGTTAAATTATACTAAAAAAAAATATCTTTTTTAATTATATTAGAAATAACTGAAAAATATAAGATTTTAATGCATAAAGAGTATTAAATATTTTGTATGCGTTCATCACTCTACTAATAAAAACATTTAATATTTAATAAATAATTTACTTCTTCTTGTAAAGGTAAAATAAATTTTTAATTACATAAATATAAAGATAATTTAATTAACACATAAATTATCGATTGATTATTATATTAAAACTAAAAATATTTTATTTAAAATTTTAAATGGATAAATTACCCCATTAAAATTTATTTAATATAAATTAAATTTAAAAATCTAAGTAAAATATAAAACTTATTTAATTATTAAAAATTAAGATGAAGAATAAAATAGAATAAAGTAAACGTCACTTAAGAATAGTATAAATTAAAAAATAGTAAAAAATAAAACCTTCAATAAATTTAAGGAATTAAAAGATAGAAAAAAAGTAATAATGTAGTTGAATGTTTGAAAATTGAAGATCAAATTTTAGAATCTTTTTTATAAACAATCCAAAAAAAAATTAGATTCAAATTTCTATAGTGAGATATACAAAATTACTGAAATAAATATAAATAAAAAATAAGTTATCTCTCGATTAGTTATTAATTAAATATAAAGAATTAAATTTTTATTTTATAACTCTTATTATAAAAAAAAAGTTAATAAAAAAAATAAATGATTTAATTTAATTTTTTTGATAGTTAAAATAAAAATTATTTCTAATTTTATTTATTTATTTTTAAATGATTCATTATTATTAGTAGAATATTTTATTATTATTAATAATACAATAATTATAAACTATATATCATTACTTAAAAATTTTAATAATAAATTATTTGAAATTATAAGAAAATTTAATGATTTATTAAATTCTTTTGAAAATAATTCTAATCTTGAAACAATTATAGATAATAGTAATAAAGTAGAAAAAAAGTTAAATTAATAATAAACTAATTAATGAAAATAAAACTAATAATATTACATTTTATAAAGATAAAATATTTTGATTTTTATTAAGTTTTTAATTATACCTATTATATACTTTATTTCAAATAATTCAATTTATGAATAAATTATTAATTATCAAAATTTAATTAATAGAGATAATAATATAATTCAAGATATTGTAGATATTAGAAGTGAACTTATTTTTTTAAACATCTTAAAAAAAGTTATAGAAGAATTAGAAATAATGAATAAAAATTTATTAAATCAAATAAGATTTTTATTTTATAGATTAAGTGAAATTTTAAAGAAATAAGACAAAATGTAAATTTTATGGGAAAATTAAAAAAAAAAATTTATTTATGGGGACAAATATAATTATTATGGATGTGGAAACAAGAGATATTGAAAATGAAAAACGAGTGTATTGTATTTCACATAATGATGGAAATAGAAAGAAATCTTTTTATTTAACAGATTATAAAAATAATGAAAAATTATTATGTTCAGCTGCGATAAAATCATTGATGAGAGAAAAATACAATAAATACACTGTTTATTTACACAATTTTTCACACTTTGATGTATCATTTTTAATTGGTGTTTTATCTGAATTAAGTAGTAAACAATTAAAACCAATAATAAGAGATGGTAGATTTATAGATTTTAAATTTTATTTTGGAAATTATTATTATTTTAATATTAGAGATTCATATCTTTTAATTCCAGTTTCATTATCAAAACTATCCAAAAATTTTGGATTAGAAAATAAAGGAATTTTTCCTTATTTATTTGTTAATAATAAAAATATAAATTTAGATTATAATGGTAAATTTCCACGATTTAAATTTTGAGATTTTGAAAATAAATATGATACTCCTGAATATTTAGATTATAAAAATAGTTATATTAAATATAGAAGTACATTTAAAAATAAAACTTGAAACTTAAAAAATGAAACAATTAAATACTGTGAATTAGATACTGAAATTTTATATCAAGTTTTAATGAAATTTAATGAAATTATTTATAGTAAATATAAAGTTAATGCTTTTAAATATCCAACTATCTCTTCTTTAGCTTTTGCTATTTATAGAACAAACTATTTATCTGTTAATGAAAATAATTATAGTACTATACCAATTATTAAAGATAATTTATATAAAGCTTTAAAATTAGGATATACAGGAGGATCAGTTGATGTTTATAAACCTTATGGAGAAAATATTTTTTGTTATGATGTAAATTCACTTTATCCAAGTGTTATGGCTACAATGCCAATGCCTGTAGGAGAACCTACTTTTTTTGAAGGAGATATTAGTAAAAATGTAAAATTTGAAGATTTATTTGGATTTTTAGAAGTTGAAGTTAATGCACCTTTAGATTTAAAAATTCCATTATTACAAAAAAAAATTGAAACTAATGAAGGGTTTAGAACATTAAGTCCAGTTGGAAAATGAACAGGAGTTTATTTCTCAGAAGAATTAAAAGAAGCAGCAAAATTAGGATATACATTTAAAATTTTAAGAGGTTATACTTTCCATCAAGAAATTATATTTAAAGAATTTATTACAAATTTATATAAAGAAAAAGAAGAAAGTATTAAAGATAGTGCTAACTATATAATTACTAAAATAACAATGAATGCTAATTATGGGAGATTTGGAATGAAACCAGATATAGAAAAAAATATTATTATTCATGAAAAAGATTTAGATAAATTTAATTTAGATGAAAATATAATAATAAGTGATAGTATTAGTTTGAAAAATAGTAAAGAAATGGTTTCATTTTTTGATTTAAAGGATTCCGATATGTTACTAGGATCTTATAGAAATTTAAATATTTCAGTACCAATAGCTGCAGCTATTACAGCATATGGTAGAATTTTTATGAATAAATTTAAAAACTTACCTGGATATGAATTATATTATTCTGATACTGATTCTGTTTATTTAAATAAAGAATTAGATAGTAAATTTGTAGGTACAAAATTAGGTCAATTTAAATTAGAAAGAATATTTGAAAAAGCTATCTTCTTAGCTCCAAAACTTTATGGTGGTAGATATAGAGATAAAGATAATAAACTAAAAAGTTTAGTAAAAATTAAAGGATTTAGTAAAAAAATTGATTTTAGTAAATTATTTTCACTATTATTCTATGATAAACATATTGAACTTGAACAAGAAAAATGATTTAGAGATCTTAGTAATCAAAATATTAAAGTAGTAAAAAGTACTCACAAAGTAAAAATCACTTCTACAAAACGAGTAAATATTTTTGATGAAAAAACAAATAAATTTATAGATACTAAACCTATAGTATTAGATAAAATTAATTCAAATGAAGAAAAATAACAAAATAATATTAATTGGGTATAGATTAAATAAACTTAATATAATAAAATAAAAAAATATAACTTTTTTTAGCTTTACATTTATAAATAAAATAAATGTAGAGTTTTTTTAAAATTATCGCTGTAAACTTTGAATAAATAAAAAAATTATTTTTTTAGCCTTACTAATTATATTTTTATAATTGTAAGGTTTTTTTTAATTATTTGTGTAAACTTTGAATAAATAAAAATATTAAAATTTATTATTTTTAATTAAAATACTCTTATATAATTTACATTAAAATATTTAAGTTTTTTTTTTCTTAAATTAAACTTAAATTATGGATGAAAAATAAAAAAAAACCTATACTAATTTTTTTTTATTAGTATAGGAAAATAAAATTATTATTAAATAATTTTAATTTTTAATTTTTAATATTTAAATATTTTTTTTTATATTTTAACTGATCATATATTTAGAATTAATGATTTTATTAATATCTAGTTCACCTAATTTTGGAATTTCAGGTATTTCTAGTTCAATTATTTCATTATTTTTAAAATTTAGAACAAATTTTTTATTATCTTTTGTAATTATTTCTTTATTATTATCTAATATTGATTGTATTATTCGATTATGAAATTTTTCTAAGAAATTTTCTTGTGAGTATAATAAAACAAATTCTTTTTTAACATTATATTCTAATTGTCCCATTTTATTTGGATGTGTACCAAAACAATCATGAATTGTAATTACAGGTTTAAAATTATTTAAATTTGCATTATTAATAAGATTAATTAAGTGGCTTGAATCCAAACTGTGAATTACATTAGGTATCAAGGCTTGTATTTGTTTAGTATTATTAACTTTATCACCACGTTTTCTAAGTACCCTTCTTCATCTTTTAGCCATAGAATTTAAACCAACTTTAGTAGTTTCAGATTTTAAATATCTTTGTGTAATTTCCATTCCTGTTGGAGTTATTCAAGTTAAAGGGATTCCTAATTCTATTATTATTTTTGTAATATTAATAAAATAATTATAAATATTATTTAAAGAAGGAAAGATTATAAAAATTTCTTCATTAATAATTTGAGCAATTTTATAAATATCTTGTGGAGTTAAAAAAACTAATTTATTATCAATACTTGGTACAATATATGTTTTATGTTTTTCTGTTTCTATTTGTCTAGTTAATTCACTTGAAATCAATTTTTCAATTTCTTCATCACTCAAATCATAAGTAATGATTTTTTTTAATTTAGCTAAATTTAAATCATCATTTAATAATTCATCTTTTAATTCTACTAAAATTTCTTTTAAATTACGATCTAAACCAAACACAGTAATAGCATAAACTTTAGTCATTACTAATTTTTTAATTATTTTTCTAATTAAAGCTACAAATTGTAAACTATAAAAAGATTTATTTCTTAAACCAAAATCATTAATAGCTTTATTAATAGGTTCAACTAATCTACTATAAATATCATGTGGTTCTTCATCTATATCAAAAGAAGCTAAATTTACTTCAATACCTAATTCTAAATCTCTCATAATTGAAGCTAAATGTTGTATCCCATTACAAGTTGCATCTAAGAAAATAGGAATATTTACTAATGTATTAGGATTTTCATGAATTTCTTTCATAGTTAAACAGAAAGATGTAAATGTAAATGGATTTTCAGCTGATAATATTAATTCTTCATCTAAATTAATTATTTTATCATAATTTCTTTTAACTCAATTTATTCTATCTGCATATTTTCTTTTTTTTAAACCTCTTTCATTATGATTATTTGCTCCAAAAATATAAAGATATTCTAAGCCTGATTGTGTTATTTTTTCTCCTTCATAAAAATTTAATAAAGCAGACGATAAATCTTGTCCTTGATAATCTAGAAAGAAAGATTGAGTATAAATTCTCCCTCTTCAATCACCTACTACTGTTAAATAAATAGGATCTTTATAATTTGAGAAACAATCTGCAATTTTTAATGTTATATCTTTTTGTAATTTTAATGATTGATTAACTGGTATTTTATCTATTAAAAATTTACCTTCATTTTTAATATATTCTAATAATTTATTATTAATTTTAAATTTTATTTTATTTAAATAGTTTATGGTATCATAAAAAATATCATTTCTTTTTATTTGGTGACCTTGCAAAAAGGAACCAGTAATAATTTGTTCATTCATTTCAAGATTACTCAAGTAACCACCAAAATCTTTTTTACTTCAATAGTTTGGTTCACAAATCATAGGTAATTTGAATGGGTGTATTATAAGATTATTTGTAATATAATCTAAATATTTTTCATTTATTTTAATTATAGATGTATGATATCTATTATAACTTTCACGTTCATGTGTAATTTCGAATAAATCGTGTGGAATTTGTGTATATAATAAAATAAATTTAGAACCTAATTTTAATAGTGTTTCTTCTTTTATTTCATTATTAGTATAAAATTCACCCAAACTTAAATCTTCATTTATAAGATTTTTTTTTAAACTTTTATTATAAACTCAATAAACTATAGTTTTTCCTACATAACAAGCTAAAGATGTAAACTTTTGTTTAAAAATATTAGATATAACCAAAGAAAAAGTTATTAACATATATTCTATATTCTTCTTACCTAAATTTATTAAAAATGGAAATTTTTTTAGTAAATCTCTATCGAAATGTAGATTTAATGTTTCAGTTGCTTCACTTACATAATTATGTAATTTTTGTCCATATTTTTGTAGTAAAATTTCTGGATCTGTTAATTCTTCTGAAATTATTTCTATTCAACCATTTTCTATTTTTCATTGTTTTTGTCTATCAGTTAAATTTGGATCTTTTAAAATTTCTTTTATTTCATTTAAAAATAAATTTGTGTTATCATTTACTTTATAGTCTATTACTTTTTTTTCTTTCTTTTCTTTAATTTTACTTTCTATTTTATTAACATATGAAGTTGTATGAAAATTTCTTTTTATTTTAAATGAATTTGAAGTATGAAACTCTCTTTTTTGTCCTTGATTTAAAAGATTATTTATAAAGGGAGAATTATTTTTATTGTTTGAAGTATTATTTAAATTTGAATTATTGTTTGAATTATTATTTGAATTTGAATTATTATTTAAATTTTCATTTGAAATTTCATTACTAATATTTGAATTTTCTGAAGAAATAGTAGTATTATTTATATTTTTATTATTATTAGTTTCAAATTTTGAATTTAAATTATTTTCTTTTTGTTTTAAATTTTCTTTTTCTATTGCTTCTTCAATTCATTTAGGTTCATTTAAAAAAGTTGCCGAATAATCCTCTTTTGAGTATATTACTAAAGATGATTTAGTTTTACCTCTTTCTAAATCTTCTTCAACTTCAGCTATTACATTTTTTTCATTTTTTAATTTATCTATTATTTTTTCCTTTGCTTTTTTTTTAGTAAAATCTAATATTGGACGAATAAAATATTTTTCTGTTTCTGTATGAAAAGAATAATTTACTTTTGTTTTTCGAATATCATTTAAACATGTAATAAATTGAGCTAATCTTAATTCTACTGGTGATAATATATGTCTTTTACTTGTTAAACCACCCGATATTCCAATATTGTGATTTAATTTCATTTTTGCTACTAAATCGTATCATGGTATATTTCTAAATAAAAAAATATTTTTTTTTATATCACTTTCTTTTCCTAGTAAATTTAAATTAATAAATTCTTTGTCTAAAAATTTATCATAATGAACAGGTATTATTTGATAATTACGATAATTATCATTTAAATAACTAAATTTAAAAGATTTGAAAGGTAAATCTTTATTTAAAGAATTAAGAAAATACCCACTAGGTAAAATATCCTCAGGTTTAAAATATATATCAAAAATATTTAAATTTTCATAGTTTAAAGTAATTAAATTCTCATTTAATTTTTTAAGGTTCAATTGTAACTCATCTTCTTGTATAAAAATAGAGGCAAATAAAATTTTGTTATTTTCATTAACATTTATATCTGAAAACGCTGCAAATATGAAAAACTTTGTATCAAATTTTGGGAATCTTAATCTCATTTTTTTTAATTTTATATTAGTTAAAGGAGGACTATTAAATAGTGAAAGCTTAACTCTTAATGTCTAACACTATTATCTTCTATCATTATTTCAAATGATACCTCTTAATTTTATTAAGTATTCTAAATTTTTTAAATTAAGAAGATTTGTTTTTATATTTAAATATAGGAAACACTTAGAATTGAATTAGAATTTTCTCTTTAAAAGACAGACACTCAACTCAACTGATCAAATTCTGTTTTCTATTAAGATTAAAAGTTATAATTAAAAAATTTTTATTATACTTTACTTTTATTTAATCTCTTTTAATTAAGTATTATAAAATTTAAAATTATGTAGTATTAATTATAAACTTTTAAATTATAAAATTTTAATTTCTTTTTTTGTTTTTAATTTAATTAAAATTAAATAATTTATGGGGTTTTTAAATACCCTTTAAATATTTAATTATAACTATAAGAATCTTGTTTTTCTTAATTATAATTTTATTCTTCTAGTATTTTTCCTTTTAATAGGTTTTAAAAGGGATTGTTTTATTTCAACAGTTACTTTATTTAAATAATACTTTAAAAGTAAAAATATAAATTTAAATAAAGATATTAATAAGCAACGATAAGGTTAGAGAGCCAAAAGATTTTAATGTAAACTAGCCAAATGTAAAGCACCTTATATAAAGTTAAATTAGCTGAGTGGGGTTTCTTGTTTTTAAATTAATATTACATATTATTAATAAAGGTTTTCAAGTAACCTTCTAATTATAATATAATTAATTTAAATTATAAATTATAAAAAAAATATTTTTCTTTTTAGGTTTTTATAAAATTAACTTAAAAGTTTATCTAAAGTGTCAATTAAATTTTGTCTTTGTTCTAGTAATAAATTATTTGATCTTATTAATCTTACAAAATCTCTAGAAAATGGATTAAATTTAGGATTAAATTGAAAATCTTTTTGATATTTTAAATAATTATCAAATCAGTTATTATTATGCATTATTTCTTGTTCATTTAAAATTTTATTATATAAAGAAGTAGAATAATCAGGTTGATAAAAATAAACACTAATTAAAATTAAACTTGTAAATATTAATCAAAATCTTATATCTTTATAGAAAGTAATATTATTATTTTCAATTTTATTATTTAAATTAACATCATTAAGAATTTCTTCTTTATTAGTAGGATTATCTATATTAAATTTTTCACTTTTAATATTATTTTCTATTTGAAAATCATTTTCAACTGAATTTAGTCAACTTTGAAAATCTTTTAAGTATTCAACAAATAAATTAATAATATTTTGAAGTGATACTGTAAAATTTGTAATTGTAATATTATTAATAATAGATATATAATCAACAAAAGAATCATTTCAATATAGATTAATATTTGAAATTAAAAATAAATTTTTAATATAAATAAATAGTATTATAATAAAAATTTTCATTGTTATCTTTATTATAACTTTAAAAATAGATTTAATTTTATTTATTATAATGCTCATTAAATTATAAACCAATAATTTTAAATATACTTTATCAAATTCTATTTTATTTGATATTCTATTAATTGAATTAATTATTAAAATTTTAAAGTAAGAAAATATTTTTTTTTCTTTAAAACTAAGATTTTTTATAAAAAATAGTGAACTTCCTTTTAAAAGTTCTTCTAATTGTCTTAATCTATCTAATTCAGCTAATCTTTCTGATGTTAAAATTATTGTAGGTGGTGTAATTGGTGATAAACTTGATGCTGGATTAGAAGAAAAATTTTTTAAATTTTTTAAAGAAACATCCTCATATTTATTTTTATTATATTTATTTTTATTACTATTATATTCTTCTTCTAAATATTTTCTACTTTGAAGATCTGGAATAGGTGGCACATTATTATTATATATTATATTTTGAGTTTTATATGTTTTATGATTTTCAACATTATAAAATGTATTAGAATTAGAATAAGTAGGTTTTTGTACACTATTTATTATATTATTTTGTGATTTTATATTTTTATTTATATTTTCATCACTAAAATTATCAAAAATATCATTTTTAAAATTAAAGAAACATAAACAACCTAAACTAAAAATTTGTTTTTTATTTTTTCAAATACTGTTGAAATATTTTAGAATTAAAATTAAAATTATTATAAAAAGTAAAATTATTACCATTTTAATAAATATATTTATCCTCATAATTTTTTTAAAATAAATTTTATTTTTTTAAAACTTAAAAATGAAAAATCCTTTCTTTTTAACTCATTTTTTTTATGTTCTTCTTTTCAATCCATTCATTTTTTTGCTTGTTCTTCACGTTCTGCTTTTGCAAAAACATTATCAGGTTCATTTTTAAAATATAAATAATTAATATTAGAATCCAACGGTAATTCTTTTGTAATATTTTCAATAAATTTTTCTTTAGTAAAATTTTGATTTTTATAAATATAATTTTCTTGAGGATCTATAAATTTTAAATTTTTAATTTTAATTTTTTTAATTTCTTTTTCTTTAAATACATTTTCAATATTTTCAACATTTTTATGGGATGTTGGTAATATCTCACTTTTAAGATTTTTTAATGGTTTTTCTTTATTCAAACTTTTGGTATAATTATCTTCACAAATTATTGTATGATTTACTCATTCTTCACCTTTATATGGTATATTAGTCAAATTATTTTTAATTAAATATTTTTTAAATCTTTCCTCTTTATCTGTCATATATTTTATAAATTCTTCTTTAGCATTTAAATTATATTTTATTGTTGTTGAATTAAATCAATTTTCAGCTTCTTTATATATTGAACTAGTTCTTTTAATTACTGGTAAATCTTTATTTAATTTTCTTTTATAAAAATCTTTTGGATCGAATTCATTATTTAAATGATATTTTGGTAAAGTATTACTTATATTTCCTGGTGTTCCATTACTTGTTAAAGGTAATGGTTTAAATCTACCACCATAATTTTTAATATCTACAGTTTTACCTTTATTTTTTATATCTTTATTATCAATTATTCTTCTGTTTAATTCTTCTTCAATATCTTTTGTTTTTAAATAAGGACTATTTGAATGATTATTAAGTGGTACTATTTTATGTGAATAAATATCTTGATTTAATTTAGTTTCTGAAAGATATTTAACTCTCTTAAATGTTTTAGAATTACTATCATAAATATCTATAAATAATACTGATCATAATAAATTTAAATCTCCAAATAATAATAATATTGTTGGAAAAATATAAAGTTTAATTAAAGAAATTATATTTACTCTTATTATTTTTAAAATTAATGTTTCCATTCAATTTTTCATTATATTTAAAATAGAATATTCTTTTTCTAATATAGAAGATGGATTAGATATATTATTATTATTATTATTATCTAATAAATCATTTAAAATTTCAACTCGTTCTTCATTAGTTAAATTTACATTTATATTATTATTATTATTTTGTAATAAACTATTATCTCTTAAAGATTCTTCACTTGAATTTGAATTACTACTATTTTCACTAACACTATCAAATAAACTTGATTTTTTACTTGAATCAGATGAATTTGTACTATTATTTGAATTTATACTAGAATTATCTAGTAAATTAGTTTTTGAAGTTTCAAATTCTTTTAATTCTAAATTAACTTTATTATCTTTTTTTCTACTAAAAATATTTAATATTTTAGTAGGATTTAAAATATTAGTTATTGAACAACATAAATTTAAAAAAGAATAATTTTTTTCTATATATTTTGTAGTATGAAAACCTCTTTTTTGTCCATTTATACTAAATGAATTATTTATACATATGTTTGATTTATATTTATTATTATAATTATTTTCTAAATTATTATCAAAAATTTCTTTATAATTTAAGTCTTCTATTCAAGAATCTTTTAAACTCTTTTCTAATAAATATTTTTCTTTTTTATAATTATAATTTTCTTGTCTTAATTCATCATTATATTTTATATTTTTAAATATTTCAAATCTTATTCTTAAATAATCCATTTTTCTTTCTTCAAATTTAATATTTTTCATTATTAAATATTCATTCTTTCTTTCTTCAAAATCTTTATTTATTGTGTCTAAATATTCTTCTCTACTAATATCATTTGATGGTAATGTACATAAACTTCTTTTTATTATTGAACCAGATGGTGAATTAATTATAGGTTTGAAATTAGGATAAGTTTTAGTATTATCATAAATTCAATTTTTATAGTTTAATTGTTCATGATTTACTAATCTACCATTCAATAATTGTATAGAATCTATAGTTTTTTTATAATATCTATCATATAAAATATTTATTTCATTTTCCCCTAAAGTATGATTTAAATCTTTACAATTTGCTTTTATATTTAATATATAATTTCTATTTTTTTCTGAATTTTTAGTAATTATATCTATTTCATCTATATTTCCAATAATTAACATATCTCTAAACATTTTTATTAATGTATGTATATTATCTCTTATTAAATTTATTTCTTTATTATTAGCTGTTAAACTTAAATAATCACGAATTAAAAATGTTAAAGATTTTTTTACATTTGTTACTTTAAATTCTAAAGCATTTACAGAATTTAATTCTTCATTATTTTTATCTATTAATATATCTTCTTTATCAATAGAATCTGGTCGAAAATATAATTTATGTTCACTCATTATTTCTATTAATTTTCATGAAAATATATTTGAAAATATTATATTTAATATTAATAATACTAATATAAATAATATTTTAGATATCATTTTTTTAATTATTCATTTTATTGATTTAATTAAACTATTTTTTATTGTATTTCAAATATTTTTAATACTTATAAATGATAATAAAAATATTGAACTTAAATTTTCATTATCAATATTTGATAAGCATACTTGCATTCTTCATCTACGTATTGTATTAAAATAATCAATACATTCATATACTTTTTCTTGAAATAATTGATGTCCTAAAATTATTTTACTAATACGTAATTTTGATTCATGATCTCTTGTATGTGCATGTGTACTATATAAAAAATCATATATTTCTGATAAATTTTTAAATTTCATTCTAGATAATCTATCTAAATGATATGAAATAGTTGTATTATTTGTTGGAATAATTTCTAAATTTTCTGGTTGATTATATAATTTTAATTCACTTATTATTTGAATTATATTAACATTATATAAATCTATAATAATTATATAAAATGTTATAATTATTATTATTAATAATATTACATTTCTTCAATTTTTAATTGTATTTAATAAATTTAAATAAATTTGATATTTATTTTTAATTCTTTTTATAATTAATTTTAAACAATCTTTTATAAATTCTTGTATCATCCACATTCACACATATAAACAATAAAGTAAACATCATATACAAATATATAATATAACAGAAAAAAAGAAATCTACTAATAAACACATTAATTTATTTATTATATCTATTATAACATATTTTGTTGAAAAAATTGGTATAATTATAAAATATTTATCTCCAGTTACATTAACATATAATGAAAATATATTTTCACTTTTAATACGACCAAAATATACAGGATAAAACACAATTCAACAAATTAAAAATTGTAATATTGAAATAAAGGAATAAATATCTGCATTAAAATAATATAAATATTTTTCCTTTTCTTCTGGTAATATTTTAATTATTTTTTTATTATCATATAATAGTATTATTTTTATAATTATTATAAATACTTCATTTTTAAAATTTATTATTTTAGTTAAAAATGTACTAATATCTTTTTTTAAAATGTTAAATATTAATTTTAATAATTTTCCTACTAACGCATCTACAAACATAACTGACGATCATAAAATATTTAATATATTTTTAATATCTATTTTCAATGATCTTAAAACTTGCATAATTAAATTACCTGTATTATAATTTTTTAATCAAAAAGATTTTTTTAAATTATTTATTATAATAGGATAATTAATATTTGATATTATTTTAATTCCAAATAATTCTTTAAATATATTTTTATTTAAAATTTCAATATCTATTTGAATTAGTGATAAACTATTATCAAAATAGTTTAAATATATATTATTTATATTTTCAACAAATAATTTATTTAAAGCTATAATATCATTTAATATATTTTCAACTATATTCATTAAAACAACTGTAATTATCACACTTATTAATAAACTTATTAAATCTAAATTAATTATTATTTTAATTAATTTTCTATTTTTTAATTTATTTATTATTTTATTTATGTGTTTTATAAATAATAAGATTAGATTACTAATATAAAAATCTAAATTATTCTTTATATTATTTCTAATATTATACATATTTAATAAAAATATTGAATTTTGTGGATAATAAAATAATATTACTATACCAAATATTTTTAGAATACTTTTTAAATTTAAATTCCCTATAAAACCTATAGTTTTATTTATATAATTAGATTGAACCAACAAACACCCTAAAAAGTTACCTATAACACTTAAAATTCCTAAAGTTTTTGCTACAATTTTTATGATTTTTATCATATTTTTTATTTTTTTGTTTTTAAATTGTAATAAGGAGCAAATAATTATCTAATGATATATTCCTTAATGTTTAGATAATAATCTATATTAGATTTACACTAATACTTTTTTATATTTATTACATTAATAATAAAAATAAAACACTCTTTTTATTAAGTTAATAGATTTTATTATTTTATTTTAATATTTCCTCTTTTATTTTTTAGAATCATATTTTGCATGGTCCTACACTATTTATATATTAAATTTTAATATTAAATTTTATAATTATATTTTAATTTTAAAATAATATTTTACATAGTACTACACTATTTATATATTAAATAAAATGAAATTTTTTTTAAAATAATATTTTGCATGGTACCATCAAGCTTTATGAATTTAATTTACATCAATATATAAATTGAAATTTACAGAATAATATATTTATTTAACTTTATTTTATTATTAAAAATTCATTAGTTAATAAAACAAATTAATTTTATATCAATTTATTTAATATTTTTTTTTATAAAAATCGAACAGACATTCTCCGCTTGAAGAGCGGATGTAATACCATTATAACAAAAACCTAGTTGTATTTTTGGAATAATATTTTGCATGGTCCCACATTCTTTAAGAATTTAATTAACTATTTAACTTGGTAACATAGAAAATTAAAGAATTTTTAAATTCCTATTTTACATAGTATCAATACTTTAATAATTTAATATTTAAAATGATATCATCAATTTTAAAGAATTTTAATTCCATATTTTGCATGGTCCTACCAATTTTAATAATACCATGAGAGATTTTACTACTTCTATAATAATTTAATCTTTACTTCACTCTTATCTTGATAATATTTTTTAATTTAGACTTAAGTAATTTTATACACCTATACATTTAATATATAATAACTTATACTAAAAACAGCAATCTTTTAGTATAAGCTATATTTCTACATAGTCTTTAGATATATTTTACTAGTGTTATGTTAAACTCCTACTTATTTACTACTCTTCTATTTTATACATTTTTATATATTTAACTAATTTAATGTCAAGTCAAGTTACCTTTTCTCTCTTTTGTTCATTTCTTTATTTAAACATAAACATATATCTTTTATTTCCCCCCTGATAAATTAAAAGTAAATTAAATTGTATAGTTTAGTTATTATCTCTATAAGTCCGATAGGATATTTTATTTTATCAGAGTGGGTATATTATTAATACATATATTATAAAGGTTTTATAAAAAGAGGTTATTTTATTTCACCAAAATTTTATTGTGTTGTATTAGATACAGGTGAAACTATTATAAAATCTAAAGGTTTACCTTATTCACATTTAACTGAACAAGATTTTAAAGATATGTTACACGGTGTAATTAAAAATGTTGAAGTTGATAGATTTAAAAAAGATTTAAATATTGAAAAATTAAGTAAAATTAATAGTATTGATAATATTATAGTTAATAAAGATGTTTATAATTTTGGAATTCAAACTATTAAAACTAATATACATATTAACCCTTTAATTATTAAACGAGAAGGTATTTATGATAAAGATTTTATAATTAATACTAAACCTTTAAAAGTTATTGATGGTTTATTATTAATGAAAACTAATATACAAAATAAAATTTATGATATTGTTAAATATAAATCTAATTTTAATATTATAAAATATATTAAATAAAAAGAAAGGATATTAAATAAAAATTATAATAAAAATTAAAAAAAAATGTTAAATTTAACATTTTTTTTAATTTTAATATTAATATAATTATTAATATTAATATAAACTTAATTTTAAACCTTCAAAAAAATTTTAAATTTTTGTTCTTTTTTTTATTTTAATTAAGGTTTTTTTTTTAATTTTATTTATATCAATTTTTAAATTTTTATTTTTTTTTCTAATATAAAACTTGAATTAATGTTATTTATCACTCTGCATTGCAAATTTTTTAAACATTTTGTTTTACAGGCTTGTGACTGTCACAACTATTTAATTAGATGTGGCTGCATTATATTAAAATTGAAATTTTTAAGGAAACTTGATATTTGTATATTAATATTTTTTTTATTTAATTTTTGGATATTGATATGTTTATTTTTTTATATTACTTATTTAGTTATATTATATTTAGATAAGGATTTTGACTATTATTTTTAAATTATTTATATTTTCTTATTAATATTCTTATAAAAATAAAATAAATAATTTTTTAATATTTTTTTTTTTAATTAAATTTTAATTATTATAAAACATAAAGTTATTTAGTATTTTTAAAATATTTTTGTTAATTTAATAGTTTATTTTTTTTTTTACTAGTTAAAAATTTCTTAATTTATTAAATTTAAATCAACTAAAAATTTTATATTTTAATAATTAATTTTTACTGAAAAAAGGACTTGAACTTTTATTTTACCATCATGAAAGGTATGTTTTAACCAATTAAACTATTTCAGTTAAAATAGCATTATTCTAAATTATTGTATTTAAATATTAATTTTTTTTATAATAACTACTAGTTGAAAATTTAAAATTTAATTATTGAATTATTATTAAGTAAAATATTTATATATTTATATATATTTAATATTATTAAATAAAAAATATATTAAATAAAACTTTTGTTTGAGTTAGATAAATTATCTATAGGACTAATTTTGTTAATGTACTATTATAAAAATTTATTAATTATAGTTAATTTAATAACTAATTTTCCAATAACTTTACTGAATTTAATCTAAAATATTTAAAGTTATATATAGGAATTTTTATTTCCAAATAAATATTTATAATAAAAATAAACATACTAAAGTGTTGGATATTTTTATTTTAAAATTTGGTCTAAGTAGTTACTATTTAATAAAAAAAATATATATATTAAATGAAAATTTATTCTCAATAAGTAAATTACGTTTAGACTATAAAAATTTTAGATTTTAAAAAATTTTCTAAACTGTTTTCTTATTTTTTTTTCCACAAATTTTTTTTTTATAATATATATAATTTAACTTAGAACCTTAACAAAAAAAACACTTTAAATAAAAAACAAATTTTTTAATTACCAATTATATTTTAAACAAATTTAAAAAATAGATATGTAAAAAATCTATGAAAATTTTTTATATAATTGGTTAAAGTATAATTTTCAGTTTTAGATTTCTTAACTCTCTTTTATTAAAATTAAATTAAAATTAAAAATTAAATAAATAAAATTAAATTAATCTTTATTAAATAATTTACTTTTTCACATAAAGAAAAAGTAAAATTTTAAATTTTATTTTAAAGTTAAATTAATTAATAAATAATTTTAATTAAAGTAAATAAGGTTTAAATTTTACTAATATTTTTTAAATTCTACTTATATAAAAAAAATAAAAAGAAAATAAATTTGCTTAGTATAATAGATACTACTAAATTTTAAATTAAAACACACCCTTATAAAGATAAAAACATTTTATATTTTTTTTAATAGGTTAATAAGGAGAGTAAGAATCAAAAATAATAAAAAAAAAATAAAGATTAACAAGCAAATGATATTAAACCACTTGAACCTAAATCAACTATTTTTGTCTTTATTTGAAACATACTTAATTAAAAAAGTTAATTTTTAATAGTATACTAATATTAGATAAAGTAAAAATATAGTTATTATAGATTAAAAGTTTCTAGTTCTTGAATTTAATAAATTAACATTGTTTGTGTTTTTTTATCTTAAATAATTCCTATATATAAATTAAATAATGTAAGTGAAAAGAAAATCTTGTAAAAGTGCTATTAAAATTATACCTTCAATTCTAATTATTCTATTATAAACCTAAAGTAACAATAGATATATATGCAACAGAAGAATAAGCAATAAATATTATCGTTTTTTCTTGTAAAATAGTAGCTAGAGAAGCATAAATTAAAATAATAATTGCAATAGTTTGTACAAAAAGACAAAAAATAGTTAGTAGCATCAGGTAAAAAATTAATTAATATTCGTAATATTCCATAAGTAGCAAATTTTAGAATTATTGAAGCTAATAAAATAGATCCAGATAATGGCGAGTCAAATTTTATTTGTTATTTTTTAATGAAATAAAAATTAAATATAAAATTATTTAATTAAGTTTTAGTGAAAGGTTTTGAATAGAATGTATATTTTTATATACTATTTACCACTATCTATTAAGTTATAATTTATTTACACTTTTAAAACTTAAGACTTTTGTGCAATTATTTAAACTAAAAAAAAAAACCTTCTATTAGTTTACTTTGATCATATCTTTAAACTAATTTTGTTTTAGGAAAATCTTTTAATAAAATATCTTTTCCTTTTTTTTATTTTATATATCATTGAAGGATGCATAAAAGGCAAAACTAAACTTCTTAATTTATCCATTGATTCTACTCTAATATATATAATAAATTGATCTGGTTTAGGTCCTTTTATAATAGTACATTTTAAATCAAATTTAATAATTAAAACATTTACTAATAGTATCACATCTTGAATTGTAAAACTATGTGTAGCCAATCTTAAGCCTTCTCCATGTTTATAACCATCAACCATTATTCAATGTGCTAAAGCAATAGGATTTAACCAATGGTAAATTTCTTTAGGGTTTATTTTTTTCCCTATTCTATTTGTTAAATTTAAATTTGAAATACTATAAAAAGATTTATGTAGTTTAGTAAAGCAAGGTAAAGCTCTAGTATAAAAATTTAAAATATATGTTTTGTTTCTTTTCGTTTTCTAATTGAACATGTAGGTAATTTTGAACAATAATGAGATAAAATATTAAAAACCGACATAAAATAATAAAATTTATCTAGTGATTGATTAAAGTTAAAGCTAGCATTACGTTTTGAAACCTCAGATTTTAGATTTCTAACATAAGATAAAACAGATGAACCATCAGAAAGATATAAACCAATGATAATTGAAAAATGATAATAAGGTAATACTATCATTTCCCTAATTTGTTTAGAATAAAAACCAAAATTTATTGTTAAACTTAAATTTGTACCTCAAATTACTATATCTTTACAATTTTTATTTTTATATATTTTAGTTTTACTATTAAGATTTTTTTTATATAAACATATACTTAAGCAATTTAATATTGATTTTTTACTTTCAAAATCAAATGAAAAGGGGGTTAAATTAGGTATTTCATATAATAAATGAGAAACAGAAAAATGTAAAAAATCTAAAATTACATTAGGCATAATACCTAATAAAATTGTTGGAATTAATAGTGTAATTAAAAGTATAAATTCTCTTCTATTTATATCTTTAGTAATTTTAAGATGCGGTGAAAATGAACCATAAGATATTCTATTATATAAAAAAATAGAATAACAGGCACTTAGAACAATTCCACTGGCACCTAAAGCAGATAAGATTGGGTTTCTTAGAAACATTCCAGTTAAAGACATAATTTCTCCTAATCAATTTAAAGTTAAAGGTACACCTGTATTTGCTAGTATAAAAATGAAAAATAAAATAGTGAAAACTGGCATTGTTATAGCTAAACCTCTGTAATAATATACAATTCTTGTGTGATATCTATCATAAAGTATACCACCTACGCAAATAAAAAGGGCAGGACTAACAAATCCATGAGCTATTGCAAGTAAAATTGCTCCTTCAATTCCAATTATTGTATTAGAAAATAATCCTAAAGTTACAACAGCCATGTGGCAAACAGAACTATAAGCAATTAATTGTTTTGTATCTTGTTGTACAATAGTAGCTAAAGAAGCATAGATTAAAGTTACAATAGCTATAGTTTGAACAAAAGGACCAAAATAATGAGTAGCATCAGGAAGAAAATTGAATACTACTCTTAAAAAACCATAGGTTGCAAATTTAAGAACTGTACCAGCTAAAATAATAGATCCAGCAAGATTAGAGTCACTATGAGCTTTAGGTAATCAAATATGGAAAGGTCATAAAGGTGTTTTAAAAGCAAAAGCTAAAAAGAAACAAAAGAATAATATTTTTTGGTATTCTAAATTAATTTCAGATATAGAAATAAGTATAAAATCAGTAGATCCTACATAACTATATATTGTTAATATTGCTAATAACATAGGTAAACTACCTGCAAATGTGTATAAGAAAAATAAATTAGCACTTCTAACAGTATTTACACCTGAACCATATACAATTATTAATATAAAAAATATAGGTAATATACTTTCAAAAAAAACATAAAATAAAAATAAATCTAATACTGTAAATAAAGCTATTTGTAATGTTTCTAATAATAAAATAGAAATTAAAAAAAGTTTTAAATTTTTATTAATACTTGAGTGATTTGAAAGTAATGCAATAGGAGTTATAAAAGCTGTAATAAATACAAAAGGTAAAGATATAGCATCAATACCGACGTTAAAATGACAAAAACTTAATTTATTAAATTCATATACAAACTGATATTGGCTAGTACTAGAATCGAATTCAATCCAAATAACAATAGAAATAATTAAATTTATTAGTGAAGTAATTAGAGCTATATTTTTCATTAAATTAAAATTAAACTTATTTTCTTCTATTAAGATCAAAATTAATGAACCAATTATTGGAATAATTAACAGAAATGTAATCATTTTTTTTTTATTTTTGTAATATAAAGTAATATAATATTACCTAATAATAATTTACCTTGCCTAATTTTTATCATACTCAATAATTAAATAAAAATTATTTAAATGTTCAATTTAAATTAAGTAAATTAAAAAAAAGTATAACTTAAAGACTCTAGTAAAATAAAATTTTAATCATACAATTAAAACTAAAATCAAGATTTTATAAAGTTTAAAACTTTTATGTTTTTTTTATTTTAACCTTTTTTTGATTTATTGTAAAATAATTAAATTTTTTAATAAAAAAAATTTTTATTTTTTTTTTTTTTAATCCGTTAAATAAGTTATTTTACAATTTAAATTAATTAATTACTACTTATTTAAATTTAATGTTTTTATATTCAATAAAAAAATAAAAATATAAAAAAATAGATGAAATATAAAAAAAAATAAAAAAAGAAAAGCAATAATAAAAATTTAATTAAAATTAAATAAAATTTAATTAAAATTAAATAAAAATTAAAAAAAAAGGCCTTAAGAAGATTCGAACCTCTGTAAAGAGTATTAACAGTACCCTGCTTTTACCACTCAGCCATAAGACCATTTTACAAATGAAGTTTAATTGATTATTATTTAAATTTAAAGAAGAAAAATTTTATTTTTCTAATTTATAAAGTATTTAAATTGATAAAATAAAGTATTACTAAAGAATTTAAATTATTTACATTTTAAATTTTACTACTAAATTCAATTTTGAAATAAAAATTTTATTTTATGAATTTTTTTACTAACTGTAGCATTTAAATTAAAATTTTCTATTACTAACTGTAGCATTTAAAATAAAATTTTCTTAAATTACTTTTATTTATAATAAACATTCAGCTAAAGTAAAACTATCTATACAAATTATTACTGTTTTTTTTTAGTTTTTTTTCAATAAGCGTCATCTAGAAAAAAAAAGATCTAATCTTATTGGAGTCAATAATTTTTTAATATTAGATAAAACTATTTTTATAAATTTATTTTATAATCAGGTTAAAGTTATCATATTTTATATAAGTTGATTAATTAATATAAAGCTCTTGATTTTAAAGATAAATTATTAAAATTTTAATTGTTTTAGGCCTTGATGTTGGAGGTTAATTAGAATAGATAGAATTATAAAAATTTAACTTAATTTTGTAATATAATCAAAAAATTTTTATGATATTTAAAATCTTGCATTAATGGTGTTTTAGACCTTTTTATTTTTTAAGTGTTGTCCAAAAACTAAAATATTACCAGTCAATGCTTGTTTTATTAGATCAGTTTTTTTTTTATGGAATAAAATTTTTGTTTGTTTTCAAATTAAATATAAAAAAAATTTTCTTTTTTCGTCTAATATATATAACATTAAATAATATACTCTTATACAAAATTAAAATTAAAAAATAAAAAAAAAAACCTAAATTGCTCAACCATAAGACCTTTTTAAATTTGAAGATTAATAGAAATGAAAAAAAAAAATAAAAATATTTTCTAAAAACTCTTATATTTTATCAAGAGTTAAAATAATATTTTTAATATTTAAATCTTATATTTTTAATACATTTTATATTTATATATTCTTTAATTTATAAGTATTAGTCTTAGTAAAAAATAATTTTTTTTTTAACTTAAATATAATTATTTTATTAATCTATATTATATAATAGTTAATTTTATAATAAAATAAATTTAAATAAACACTTTTAAATTAATTTCTATTAAAGATAAAAATAATTTATTATTATAGAAAACATATAAATATATTCTTATTTAAATAAAAAAATTTTAATTTTTAGTATATAAGAATATAAAAAAAAATTATAGCGAACATGTTGAAAATTGGTAAACAATCTTCTCTTAAGAAGAAGTGGAGTAAATCCTTAAGAGTTCGAGTCTCTTTGTTCGTATTCATGTTTCAAAGATAGTGTTCATAAAGCGAAATAGTGTAAAGGTTGCACAAAAGTCTCATGATCTTTCAGATTTGGTTCGATTCCTGATTTCGCTAAAATTAAATGGATAATTGTTAATTAGTTTTAAACTATTTAAAACTTAAATATTTACTACAAATATCTAATTTAAATTATAAAAATTTACTATAAAAATTAAAAATATATACAATAATTTTCAATATTTTTAATATTTATACTTTAAAATTTTAGAATTTTATTTTATTTTTATTAAAATTTAAAATTTTATTTGAGATATACATCTTTAGCTGAATTGGTACAGCGTTTGCCTTCGAAGCAATTGTTTATTGGTTCAAGTCCAATATGATGTTTTTTAAGTAATTTTATATTTTAGATTTTTTTAATAAATTCTATAAATTTGTATTATAATTATTCTGTTAAATCATTGGTTTTTATACTATTTTAACAAAATAAAAAACAAAAATTAATTAGTCTTTATAAAATTTTATTTCTTATAATACAAAATAATTTTATTAATAAGTATTTACTTTGTTCTAATAAATAAAAAAATTATAATTTATACTATAATTAAAACACTTTAAACTCTAAATCATTAATAATTTTAAATATAATTTAATTAAAAAAACCTAATAAAAATTTATTATTATTTTAAATTTAAAAAAAAAAATTTTATAAGTAATATATCTAAAATATTAAAGAAATAAAATTTAACTATAAAATAAAACAGCTAAAATTTTACAATTACATTTTAAAATTAAAATTTTAAAATAAGAAGTAAAAGAAATATATAAAAAAATTAAATTTAAAATTTTTATATAAAATTATAAAAAAAAGAAATATAAAATAAAATTTTTTTCTTGACTATTTAAATATTACATTAAAATAAAGTTTTTTATTTTAGATTAATTATTATAATAAATCAATTATCTATATTTAAAGTTTATATAAAAAAAAAAATAAGGTGAATTTTAGGAAGTAAAAATTAGGTTTTATATAATAGTATAAACCCTTTAACTTTAAAATAGAGTATTTAAAACTTTAATTTTAAAAGTGTAAATTAAATAGATATTTATAGAATATTAAATTTTAATTTAATGAAACTAAATTAATTTATAGAGGATCTTTAAATTAATTTATCTTATTTAATGTAAAAACTGTATTAAAAATTTAAATTGTTTAAATATATAAATCTTCTTTTTATTTTTATTTTAAAAGTTAATTTTATATATTTTTTAAAGTCTTTAAATTATAGTTTTCAATTTAAATTTTTATATTATTTTTCTTATTTTTAGTTTTAATTTATAAAGAATTTATTGAAAATGAAAAATTAAAAGAATATTTAGAATAAATTAAATTAAAGGAGTCTACTAGTATTCCTAGTAAATTATAATTCATATTTTATTTAATATCTTTAAAATTTATTTTATTTCTTTCTAATCTATCAATTAAAAAAAAAACTAAAGAGTATTAGTTTAGTATTGCAGAAAATAGAAAACTAAAGTCTAAATTAAAAAACAGCTTCAAATTTAAATTCTAATTTAAAAAATAAAAATACAAAATACATAGTATCTTTAACAAATAAAAAAAAAAATAAATAATAAATCTATTATTTAGTATATTAAAATAAGATAAATATTTTATATATTTGAATTAATATATTTACGAGTAATCAGAATCGAACTGATGATACCTATTTGGAAGATAGAAGTTATACCTATTTAACTATACTCGTTATTTTTAATTATATTTGGTTGGTTAATAAAAGTATGCACTCGCTCATAATTTAATATTTATATCTTTTTTATAATACTTTAAGTAAAATCTGTTGAAAATTTAAAATTAAATAAGGCATTATTATAAACAAATTTAAAATTTATATAAATTTTAAATTTTAAGTTTAAATTATTTATTATTGAAAAAAAATAATTATATAGTTAATTAATAAACCATATAATAAACGTTAAATATGTGATTTGAACTAACTACTTTAAAAAGTAATAGATTAAAATTTTTATATTTTAAAATTAAAGCTAAAAAAAGTAAAATATTATATTTTTTTTTTATTAAAACATTCATAAAAAAAAAGTTTGATTAAAAGATAAATTATATAATCAATTTAAATAATCAACACAAATATATATATTCAAAAATTGTCATTAAAAAAAAATGCTAAAAATACAATATTATTCAAACTAAAAGAATCTAGACAAAAATAAAAATACTCAATTATTTATGTTCTTCAATTCAATCCAATAAGATTAATAATAATTAACAAAAAAATTAAATTATAAAATTGAAAAAAATAAAATAAAATAAAATAAAATAATAAACTTTACAAAATTAGATTTAAAATATTACGGATACTGTGAGATTCGAACTCACGACTTTGACAAGTACTCATTTTCAAAATGAGCGCCTTAAACCAGACTCGACCAAATACCCCTTTTTTTTTTAAATTAGAATTAATATTACATTAAAAGTAATTATTAATACAATATTAATAATTATAATATTACTTTATAATTAATTTAAAATTTCAATAGCATCTCTTTTATAAATAAATATCTATTAAAAAGCAAAAATTATATAGTAATATAATTAAAAATTTAAAACTCACAAATATAAGTTAATAAATAAGACCGTAGGGACTCGAACCCTAATTTGAACCATTATGAGCGATTTGCATTAACCGATTATGCTACAGTCTTTTTTTTATATAAAAAAAAAATTTTTTTTTTTATAATTATTAAATAAAAACTATTCTTTTAAATAAAATTTTTTATTAAAATAAATTTACTTATATAAATTAAATTTACTTATATAAATTAAATATTTTGTATTTTTAATATACTTAAGTATAAAATTGCAAATATATAAAAAAAAATTAATATATTTACTAAAACTATAATTTTTTAAAACAAAAAAGAAAAATTTGTAAGGCAGAAAATTTGTAAGGCAGAAAATTTTTTATATTAGTTTAAATAAATTATAATTATAAAAACAATAAAAATTTAAATAGATTTAAAATATCAAAAATAAAATTTTTTTTTAATATATAAAGCAAGACTTTGCTGTGTAATAATTATTAAATTGAAATTATACTTTTTTTTTAGATTTAATTTACCATTAATATCTTTTTTTTATATTTAATTAAAAAGCTTTTTTTTTAGTAAAAGATTTAATGAAAGAAGTTAAATTTAATTATAAAAAAGATCAAAAAATATAAACTTTAATTTTAATTGTATTTATTTATTAATAATTTTATTTATATTACTAATTGCTTTATTAATTTTTACTTTTTTTCAAATTTAAACTTTAATTATTTTTTCTAAAATAAACTAAAACACTACTATTATTTTTATTTTTTTTATTTTTTTTATTACCAAAACAGAATTTATTCTTTGGTAATTTAAATTTGAATTTAAAATTCAAATTTATTTACGTAAACTATAAGTTTAATTAATATTTTTTAATTTTAAAATTTCTCAATTATTTTTAATTTAAATTAAAATTTTATATTTTTAGTTTCTTAAATTTTTTATTTAAAATCTAATTTAAACCTAATATATTTTTTCAATATAATAATATTTTCTATAAAAAATTAATTTATTTTAATTAAAGAATTTATTCAGTTTATTAATTTTTACTTTAATTTAGATTAAATTTAAATTTAATCTAAATTAAAGAGCATTTATTTTTAATTTAAATCTATTAAATAGCACGAAGAATATTATTTTTTTAGTTGTAAAATTATTTGTATTATTAATATAAAAAAAAAGTATAAAAGATAAATATCTAATTTACAAAAAAAAAACTAAAACTATTAAAAATTAATATTCAAATTAAAGAGATTCAAAAAATTTAATTTAAATAAATTTTCTTTATTTTTATTATACAACTAAAGAAAACAAAAGAAAAGATAAAAATAAAAATAAAAAAAAAAGATATTTGAGCAGTAAAGGAATCGAACCTTTTATGGTTTAAACCAATTCTTTTACAGAGAACCACTGAACCATTCAGACTACTGCCCTTATACTCTTTTATACCCTTTTAAAAATAGGAGTTATATTTTTACAAGAGAGTTATTTTATTTTAATTTAACTAACTAAAGGTAAAAAATAATTGAAACTTATAATATAAGTTTTTTGAATAAAGATTTATTTTTAAGGTAATAAGATAAGACTGTTTATAAACTATTTAAAAATTGTGCGGCTTTAGTAATAGATGGAAAAATATAAATTTCATTTTGTTTTTATGTTTTTCACTTTAATTGAAATTGCTAAAAATAAATTAAATATTGATATTAGGTTTTGATAAGATCTAATTATCTCTCGTGTTTCTTGGCTTCTAATTGTACCTAAAGAATTTTTATTACCTTTTTGTGATTTACTTATTTTTTCAATTCTTTTTGTACTATGTTTTATCCTTAGCAAAGGAGATTGGCTAATTATTCTTAGAATATTGTATTCAGGTTTTATCATATTTATAAAATAATTTTATCTAACTATCAAATTATCTATTGGTGAAAATTTTAGAAACTTTTATAATAAAATTTAAAATATCATATTTATTTATGGCTCTATATAAGTGATAATTTCCTTTTAATTTAACAAGATTTTTACCCTTATTTTTTTTTATCTTTTATTTTTATCTTTTTCTCATATTATTAGTTGATCTTACAAATGATTTTGATTTTTTATTTTTTTTATTATATAAATTTCTGACAATCCTTTAAATTCTTTTATTGCCATTAGAAATTTTGAATAATATTTAATATATGTAAAAATAAAAGCTAAAACAGCTTTTATATGTAAAAATAAAAGCTAAAACAGCTTTATTAAACTATCATAATTAAAAATAAAATCAAAATTATAAAAAAAAATAAAAAAAAAGTTATTTAGATTGTCTAGATAATTTTAACTATTTAATAAATAAAAATTAAATTAAAATAAAAAAAAAAATTTAGTAAAAAACATACATATCCTTCAATTAACTTCAAATAAAAAAAATTTTTTTAATATAAACTAAAGGTTTTTTTATTGTAAGTTTTTTTTTTAATATAATATAAAAATTTTTATTTGATGTAAAACATAAATTTTTTTTAATTTGTATTTTTAAAAGTTTATTAATATTTAATCTTAAATTTATTTTATATTTATTTTTATATTAAATATTGGAAACACCCAGAATCGAACTGGGACTTTCTCTTTAAAAGAGAGACACTCAACCGATCAAGTTCTGTTTCCTATTAATATTAAAAGTTATAATAAAGATAAAAATTTATAAAATAATAAATTTTAGTATTTAACACTAAAATTTATAAAATAATAAATTTTAGTATTTAACTAAAATTTATGAAATAATAAATTTTAATATTCAACTAAAAAAAAAGGTTTATTTTATCTTTTTTTTTTAATTTTATCTTTATATTTTAAATATTTATATTCCTAAATAAAAAAAAGTTATTTATTAACTGAGTTGACCTGAATCGAACAGATATTAAACATTACCAAAAAATGTTGTTCTTCCAATTAAACTACAACTCAACAAAAAATATAAAATATTACAAAAAAAAAATCCTATTTTTAGCCTCAAAATATTTTATATTTTATAATATTCTTATAAAATATTATTTATAAAAACTTAAGTAGGTAAAACCTTTTTTTTAGAATAAAATAATTTACATTAATAAACTATTTTTTAACTTTTATTGGTGTTTTATTTTAAAAGGTTTATCTTTTTAGTTACTTACTATCACTATTATTTAATATAAAAAAAAACTTAACAAATTTAAAATTTAAAATTTAAAAAGGATTATAATTAAAAAACAAATAAAAATTTAAATAACAGAAAAAAAATTAATGTCCTGTTTTAATCTTTTGTGTGTTAACTACTTTTAATTTTGAATTTCCAAAGTTAAACTAATTATAATTATACAGCTAAATGTAGGTATTTTTATATAAATTAGAATTAATAAACCATCAATATTTTATTATAACATACTAAATTAAATTAAAAATCTAATTAATTTAGAAAAAAAAAAAGTATAATTAAAAACTCAATTACCATAATAAAAATTAGAAAATTAATAATAAAATTATAAATTTAATTTTATTAGTTTATTTTATATTATTATAATTAATTTTAGATTTATTATTTTCAGATTTTTCTATAAATTATTATATTATAAATATTATTTAAATTATAAAACTCTAACAATAAACAATAGCCAAAAGGTTTATTATTTGAATTTTATAAAATTCTTTAATTATTTTTTTTACTTAATATAAAGATTAAATAGCTAGCTAAAAATAAAGTTTATATAAGTAAAATTAACTTATAAAACAAGTTAAATTTTAACATAAAAATAAAATATTTAAGCTAACTTAGTAAATAATTCTGTTTTATTTATATTATTAAAAAAAAAAGATAAAAATAAAAATTGATAAAGTATATTTAAAAAAACAAATTATTAAACTAATAAATAAAAAATAAAGACCAAAATATTTTTTATTTTTTTTAGTTATAAATCTTTAGGTAGAATTTATAAAAATAGATTCATTAGAGAAAATTAAAGAAATTAAAAATATAATTTATAAATATAACTATAAAAAAAGTAAATTTAAATGTATATAATGATATGTTTATTTTAATTATAAACCTTAAATAATAATTAACTTAGATTTTTGATTTACCAAATATTTTTATTTTTTTACATTTTCTATTAAAGTTAAAAATTAAAAATATTAGTAGCTATTATAGAATATAATAGTTCTTCTTTTTTACTTTTCTTTATATTTTTAAAATATAAATTATTATTAAAATTAAAATTAATTTATAATTTTATATTAAAATTAAAAACAAAAAATATTTATTATAGTATTAATTTTGTATATTAATAAATTTTTTTATTATTAGATTTTTCTTCATTAATAAATTATCTGGTAATTGAATATTTACACATGATTAATGATTCTGTAATAATATTTTATAAATTATGAATAAAAAAATATAAATTTAAATTTAATAAAAATTTTAAATTGTTTTTAAAATTGATTAAACATTTATAAAATAAAAAAATAAAAAATTAAAAACTTTAAGTTCTATATCAATAATTTAAAACCCATCTAAAATTTATAAATTAACTTAGGATTTATAAATGGAATCAAATTCAAATGTTAAATGTTATTTAGATAGTAATAGCTTACAAACTAACAGTTATAAAACATTTTAGGTTTCTTTATTCCTATTGAAGAAGAAAATAATAACATTTTTGAATATATTGATGAACAAAACAATATTATTAATCAAACTATTAATAATTCCTCTCAGAATCTAATTAATGAATTAGTTCAAAATAGTGAAAATAAAATAAATGATTTTTAAAATAAAATAAAGAATTCTGAAAATAAAATAAATAAATCTGAAAATAATAATGACAAACAAATTGAAAAATAAAATTTTATTTTATTTAAAAAACTTTAAGAAAATACACCCTTATAAATATCTATTTTAAAATTTTTACTTAAAGAATCTAAACTACTATTTAAATTATTCATAGAATTAATTAGATTTATTTTTAAATATTTTATTATTTTTTTACTTGATAATTTTATTGAAATACTTAAATTTAACTTAACATCATCTCTAAATATACTTTTTAATTTATAATTTTCTTCTTTTTTATGCAAATTAAATTAATTCAAAATTTTATGTAAAAAAAAACTATATAAAATTTTCCTAAATTTTGAATATATAAAATTATAATAATGATATTCAGGTATTAACATTGAATCTATACATAATATTACTAATAAATTTGAATCTAAAGATAGTGAATAATCTATTAAATAAAAAGTATTTAGTTTTCTTTTCCTAATAAAGTTACAAAACTTAAAGCATATATTTTATATATTCCATCTAAATCTTTACATGTTTCAACATCTAATACTCCAAATCTTGGTTTTGACATTCCTTTATAACTTTTAATCTCAAACTTTTTGTATTTTGATTTTTTTAAAAAATAAAACTTTACTTCTCTTCTTATTTCACTTAATTTATTATTTTTTACTTCTATACTTAAACCTTTGTTTATTTCTGTTTAATTATCTATATCTATTATATTATCTTCAACTTCATATAAACAAATACCTCTAGATATATCAAATACTGTTCTAATATAACTATTTAATATTTTCTTTTCTTATTTCTCTTTATTTAATCTACTTATTGTTAAATAAATTAAATTTTTCTTTTTTAAATTTTTTAATATTTAAAAATATCTTAACATAAAATTCATTAGATAAAACTAATAAATAATCTGGAACTTTATGACCTGTCAATTTAATTACTTTTATTAATTTCTTTATATAATTTTACTTTAAAAACCCTTCTAAAGAATTACCAAAATAACTAATATGTTTTGTTAAAAATAAATATTTGAAATTTATACTTACATTTAAGTCTAATTTATTTATTACTTGAGTATTTACAGAAGATATTTTATTTACTTCAAGTTTTAGTTCTGGTAAAGGTGTCATTTATTTTATATAAATTGATACTGTATCTAGAATATATTCTATATTATACTCAATCATTATATCTACTATTATATCTTGTGATATTCTAAATATATTTTTATAATATTGTTGGTTATGGTAAACTAAAATTACTATTCCAATTTGAGAACCAAATATAAAAAATAAATTAACTTTTTTGTGAAAACCTAATTTAAATAATATTGAATAAGTTGTATTTAATTTTAAACTTTCCATTAATATTTTTATAAAAATTTTAATAGTTAAATATTAAATTTATAAAGCTGAGGCTTTTCTCAGATACTTACATTTTTTTTGTTTTGGTAAATTTATAATGCTACGCTTTAAATAGAAGTTATTAAAACTTATTAAAATTATTTATTGTTTTTTTTTGCCTAAAATTGGGGTCGAACCAATATTAAAGTCTTACAAGGAATTCGTTTTAACCAATTAAACTATTCTGGCTATTAAGTTAGTATAATATTTAAATATTTATATAAAACTTTCAAATAGTAATCAAAACTGAAAAAGTTTTGTTTATAAAAAAATAAATGCTAAATATTAAATTTTTAAAAATAAAAATTTAATTTTAATTATAAAATAAATTAAGATTTTAAAATATATCAAGATTACTATAAAAATTAATATAATTTAAATTAAGCTCATTTACATAAATATTTTTTTTTCTATTTTTTTTATTTAAATTAAAGCAGCAAATAAAAAATAAACAATATACATTTTTAAAAAAGATGTAGCAGTTAATATTTAATTAATAAATTTTAAATAAAAAAAAAAATTTTTTTTGCCCTGGGATGAAATCGAATCACCTTTTCTACTTCTTCAGAGTAGCGCTTTAACCGTTAAGCCACCAAGGCTGTTATATTTTTAATTTAATAAATTTAAAAAAAATATAAAATAATGATATAAAAAAAATTAAAAAGTTCTAAACTATATACATTATTTTAATTTTTTGAGTCTTATAGTTTAAGTTTAATGTTTATTAATTTTTCAATTTTTTTATATATTTATACAATTATATTGTATATATTAATATAAATTTTTTTTAAATTTATTTAAATAAAACTAAATACTCTTTTATTAAATAAACAGTTAGATAAAAAAAAGATAATTATAATATTTTTTTTTTGAATATTTATATTTTAACTCTAAAATTCAACCATTTATTTTAGTTCTAAATATTTTTTTAAATAAATATTTTATTATAAAAATTAAAAATTTTTTTATATTTAGATAAAATTAATATTTTTTATTTGTTTTTAAAATACTAAAAATTTAATAATTTTTTAACGCAAAATTAAAAATAAATTGTTTTATAGTTTAATTAATTTATTATAAATTAATTAAAAATAAATTGTTTTATAGTTTAATTAATTTATTATAAATTGTAATTGAAGTTTATATTATTAATTTCTTTAAATTCTAAATGATTATTAAATTTAGTTATATTAGTAATACTAATTAAATGTTCAATTTGTTTATAAAAAAAAAAAATTTTTTTTTTTGGTGTTAGATATAGACATTTTATTAGACATATTTATAATAAAATTTATTTTTTAATTTTTGATTAATAAATTATTAAAAGGGGGTTAATTAAATTTAATTAAATAAAAGATTTATATTTTAGGCTTTCTATTAGCTTTATATTAAAAATTTTTAATAATTTTAAAATTTCATTTAAACTATCTATCATAAATCTAATCTGATTATATTCATTTATATACATGTTTATAAAAAATCACAAATATTATTAAGTTTATCAAATAATTTTAATTCAATTAATTTTTTTATTTCAATCAAATTTTCTGGATCAATAGTTTGTTCATAAATTAAGGAATTATTAGGATTAAGACATCAAATAGGTATAATAAAACAACATAATAAAAATCAAAATCTTTTATCTTTATAAAAATTAATATTATTAGTTTTATTATCAATAATTAATTTATTATTATAATTAATTTCTTCACTACTATTAAATTTAACATTATCAATATTATTTTCAAGTTGAAATTTATTTTCAAATGAGTTTAATAAAAAATTAAATTTTTCTAAAACCTCAATTAATTTAATATTAAAATTTTTAAGTAATGAAATATAGTTTGTAATTATTGTATTATTAATAGCAATAATATATTCTACTAAAGAATCATTTCAAAATAAAGAAATATTTGATATTAAAAAGAAATTTTTAATGTAAATAATTAAAATTATAATAAATATTTTTATTATTAATTTTAATAAAAATTTAATTAAAGGTTTTATTATATTTATTATTCTATTAAATAAATTAGATATTAAAGATTTAATAATAATAATTAATCTTTTTTCTTTAAAACTAAATAGTATGAATAAAGAAGATCTATATTTTGGATCTTCCAGTATAGAAGTTAATTTTTCTTTTCTTTCTATATTTCCTATTTTATTGTAAAGATTAAATCTTATTTTTTTAGGTGTACTTATTATTTCATCTCCTTCATAATGATTACTTTTTCTTTTTAATAAATCTAAATCTCTTAAAGATAATAACGGTGAATAATCTGAAATTTTATAATAATATAAAGATTGAGAATAATATGAAGATTTTGTATATCTTGAAAATGATGTATAATTTGATGAGTGATTAGGAGAATAATTATTAAAATCTTTTATAGTTGAAGATGGTGTATAATAAGAAGATTCTGAATAATATGCAGTATAATTACTTTCTCTTTTTAATAGTTCTAAATATCTTAAAGAAGATGAATTTTCTGAAGAATTAATAGAATAACTATAAAAAGTTGATAATAGTGATAAAATAATTATTATAATATCTCTATATTTTAAAGTTTTATTTTCAGAATTATTTATATAACCTTTTTGTATTATATATATTTCTTTATTATAATTATATCATTTTTCTATTTCATCATTTTTATATTTTATATATCATGAATAATCATTTTTTAATCTTAAATAATTTATTTCTTTTTCATTTAATTCTTCATTTTTATGTTTTAAATAATCATTCTTTCTTTCTTCATATTTTTGATTTTGAATATATGCTATTTCTTTTCTACTATAATATAAATTTAAATTATTAATTATTATTAAATTATTAGACATAATTATAGTATTTATGTTAAAGATTTCACTATCTATAAATATATTATAACTACTTAATAAAGAATATAATTTTATTATTATAAATAATCTAATTAATATAATTAATAAAATTATAATTTGTGATTTAATATTTTTCATTTGTATTATTCTTAATTTTATTCTAAATAATTTTATTTCTAAATATCTTTTTAAACTATTTTTATACTTTATAAATAATATTATAATATAATTTATTATATAAATTATAAACCACTTAATTTTAAAAAATTTATAATTTAAAAACACTAAATTTACAAATGTTTCCAGTTTATATGATGGAGTAAATTTTATTAAATAGATTCCTAAAAATTTACCCACTAACTTTTCTATAAATCTTACTAAACTTACTAAAATTCCTACTAATTTTCTAACTAATCCTACCAAATTTAAAAAATCTACTTACTAAAAAACCAACTAAACTTCCTACTGCTAAAATTCCTAAAGTTTTTGCTACATTTTTAATAATATTTTTCATAAAATTCTTTTTTTTTGTAATAAGGAGCAAATAATTATCTAATGATGTCCTTAATACTAGATAATAAACTTTATTAGATTTTCACTAAAACCTTTAATATTTTTTATAATTTTTGATTATTTTTAAATATTATGCTCTAAATTAAGCTAAAAGTTTTTATTATATATTTTTTAAATTTTATAAATTTTTTATAATTTAGAAATTATTTGCTTTCAGTTCTTATCAGAATCGAACTGATTATATCTACTTGAAGAGCAGATGTATTAACCGTTATACTAAAGAACCTTCAATTTTTTTAATTTAACAAAAATAAAAAATTATATAATTTTTTAAATTTATATTATAAAATAAGGTAAATATTTTATAAATTTTTGAAAGTTGGTTTTTTTTTTATATTCTCTCTATAATGAAGTGGGGTTTTTATTTACCTTATTTATGGTTTTTTTTTACTTTTTTTTTAACTAATTTATTTTTAACTTTTCTTGTTAATTTCTATTTTTATTTTTATTTTTTATAATTAATTAAATTAAAATAAGTTATTTTTTTACCTTATATTACTAAATAATTTAAAGAAAAAATACTTTTTTTTTATAAGATCTTGTAAAGTATGGTTTTTTTTTCATTTATTTAAATTTATATAATTAAGTTTTTTTTTATTTTTATTTTTTTTAGTTATTTATTTATTTAAAATTATGTAAAATAAAATACCTTTTTATTATTTTATTTGTTATGAATTTTTTAATAGGGGTTAATTAAGTTTTAATTAGAATAAAGTTTTATCTAGTGGTAGTGTTTGCGTCATCCTTCAAATGCTACAATTTCTTTGTATAAGGTATCTAAAGGAAATTTGATTATTTCTTCTGTTTGACTTACTGTTAATGTTTGTGCAAATTTTGGTGATGATTGATTTAATTCTATAACTGTACTTACTTTTTCATAATAGGTTACTGTAAAGTTTCCTATTTTTCATGTAAATAATTCATTTGGAATTATACATTCTGTATGAAATCATTGTGTAAGGTATATCCCAACTTGCGTAATTTGATTTAGAGTAGTTTCAACAAAGAAATTTAGTATAGGGTTGTCCATGATATTTGTTTTTTTTAAAAAAGTGATAGCGTTTAACGTATATAAAGTTTAAATTATATATTCTTTTATATTATTTTTTTTTTTATATATTTTAATTTTTTTTTGTTAGATATTTATTTTTTTTTATATATTATAGGAATAATTTTTTAATTAAAATTTAAACCTTAACTCTCAATGTTTTTATTATACTTTTAAATATGATGATAAGAAATTTTTTTAATATTTACTATTATTTTTTTAA